>Ga0214473_10002810_pt1 | contig 21315 bp, 17 predicted proteins | sample RVTome_7_FD_203509 | JGI IMG/M metagenome (GOLD analysis project Ga0214473, IMG submission 203509) | Soil microbial communities from uranium-contaminated site in the Upper Colorado River Basin, Wyoming, United States - RVT98D197 | ecosystem: Environmental > Terrestrial > Soil > Contaminated >... | reverse complement strand
GCCCCTCTGGAACGCGCCGGCGCATCGGCTCACGGATCAGGAGCTGGCGGAGATGGCGCTGCAACCTCCGCCGCCCCGTCCGTTCGGCGGAGGCGGTGGTGGCTTTGGGCAGTTCAACCAGCGGCGGATGCAGTTCTACGTAGAGGAAGGCGTCGCGGGCGTGATCTACCCCGGCCGCGGCGACGGCGGCACCGTGTTCGGCACCGCGAACGGTCCGCGCGATCCCCGCGCCGCGCCATACCCTCCCACGATGTCCATCGCCGTGGAGCACTATGGGCGTATCGCCAGGATGCTGGACAAGGGCGTGCCGGTGACCATCCAGGCCGATATCCAAAACCGCTTCTACGACGACGATCTCAACACGTTCAACGTGGTGGCCGAGATTCCCGGCACCGACAAGGCGGCCGAACTGGTGATGCTGGGGGGGCATTTTGACTCGTGGCATGGCGCCACCGGCGCCACCGACAACGCCGCGGGGTCGGCGGTGATGATGGAGGCGGTCCGCATTCTCAAGGCGATCGGGCTCCCGGTTCGGCGTACGGTGCGGATCGCCCTGTGGACCGGCGAAGAGCAGGGGCTCCTCGGTTCACGTGCCTACGCGACCCAGCACTTCGCCGACCGCCAGACCATGCAGCTCAAGCCCGAGCATGCCAGGTTCTCCGGCTACTTCAACGTGGACAACGGCACCGGCCGCATCCGCGGTGTGTATCTGCAGGGGAACGAGGCGGTGGCGCCCATCTTCCGGCAGTGGATGGAGCCCTTCGCCAACCTCGGGATGACCACGCTCTCGGTGCGGAATACGGGTGGCACCGATCACCTCGCGTTCGACGCGGTGGGCTTGCCGGGCTTCCAGTTCATTCAGGACCCGGTGGAATACGGCACTCGGACCCATCACTCGAACATGGACACGTACGAGCGGATCCAACCGTTCGACATGATGCAGAACGCCGTGATCGTGGCGACGTTCGTGTATCAGACGGCGAATCGCGACGAGAAGCTGCCGAGAAAACCCCTACCCAGACCGGCCGCCCCGCCGCGAGCCACGGGCAGCCGCTAACAGCCGATAATCGCGGAGGCGTGAGAGGCAGGGGGTGAGGGGCAACCCTGCCCCTCACCCCTTACCGTTACGCTGACGCCGTTACGGGCAGCGCATCTCCAGCTGAACCTGCGTGAGGCCCTCCGGCCCCGCGTGGACGTTCAGGTACATCGCGCCATGCAAGGGCGCCCGCGGCGGCACGGCGATCCGGATGACGAAGCGGGACGCCAGGGTCACCTGATCCGTGACGATGCCCCGGTCCATGTCGGCGATCACGGCTCGATAGGTCTCACCGACGGGCGTCGGCGGACTGGTAAACGGATTGACCGGCGTAATGTCCAGGTGACCGGACGCGCGGTAGTTGCTCAAGTAGTTACCGGACGGCGTCACCACCAGCTGCTGGACCAGCTTTACGGGGCCGGTGACGTACACGTAGTCCAACGGGCCCTCGGCACAGAAGGGTTTCGGGAGCACCTGATCGTACTGGAAATCCAGCTCACGCCGCACCACCATCTGCTGCGCCGCCGCCGTGCCGGTCACGTTGAACACGGTGGCCCTGCCGTCGTTGGGCACCGGCCACGCGTCCGCGACGTCGTCCACCGGTCCATCGATCGCTACCCGAAGCTCGACGGGCAGGCCGTTGTAGATGGGGGCCGGGACGTCGCGGAACGAGGGCGCGTCGTTGATCGGGTCGGAAGGGAACAGCGGGAAGTCGGCGTCGAGTAGCTCGGTCCGCAGGAGATCCACGGTCACGAAGTCTTGCGGCAGCTCCCAGCTGAGCGCCTGATGGTCCGCGGTACCCGGGATCAACAAATCGAGGTGGACGGCGCCCAGGGTCCATTCGCCCATGTCGAACAGACGCAGGTGGAACCGGAGCATGCTGTAGTCGCCGCACTCGAGCTGGATGCCGTTCCCCACCCAGCCCGCCGGGTCGGCATAGGTGAACTGGGCGTCGCCCATGGCGTCCCGCCACGTGCAGTTGAACGGGAACGCGTCCGGGAAACCGTAGGCCGTGCGATCGCCGTTCAAGAGCATCAGCGCGGCGCGTATGTCGCGGGCGTCCGCCGCGCCGGCGAACACCAGGTTGACGGGATCCGAGCGGGGGTCGGTCTTGGTGTCGTCGCGGGTGTAGGCCCAGAACGTCAGGCTCCCCGCGGGGGCGGTCACGGTCACCAGCGGCGTGGGAGCGGCATTGGTGGCCTCCGAGAACGCCGGCGCCGCCAGGTCGCCGTTCGCCGGCTGATCGGTGCACGCCGTGGCGGCCCACGCCGCGAGCGCCAGGGCCAGGATGGGAATCGGGTGCTTCATGGTTACCTCCGAGGAAACGGCGACCCACCGGCCGGCCCGAACGGCGCCGGCCACGGGGGCTCGCCTCAATGCAGAATGAACCAGTCCATGCTCACGCCGACGATCCAATGCAGGATCGCGACGTACCAGATCGAGCCAAGGCGAAGGCCGACCCAGCCGAACACCAGCCCGGCAGGAAGGGCGGACGCCGTCTCGTTGATGGCCCGGCCGAAATGCGCCGTCACCGATAGGGCGGTTTGCAGCACGTTCGCGGTGCCGTTCCCCAGCCTGGGTCGGAGGCCGAACAGCAAGACCCCTCGGAACAAGACCTCCCAGGCTCCGAAATAGAGGAACTGCATGAGCGCGTAACCCACGAAGCCGACGCCGGCGGCGCCAGGGAACAGCGGGTACACCGCGCGCATCGTCGGCGAGGCCGCCCCGATGGCCCCGGCGAGGATCGCGAGCGGCGTGCCGGCGGCGACGAGGATCAACCCGCCCCGGAGATTGCCCAGCCCCAGGCCGAGTTGCGTGAGTGAGAGGCCGGTAAGGGCGCGAGCCACGACCACGGGGAGAACGCCGAGGAGCAGCGCGGCCGCCACGAAGTGGATCCAACTGGGTACGGCGCGGAGCGTCATGGCCGCCCACCCACGGGTGGCCGAGGATACGCCGATCAGGTCGGCGCGCGGGACGTAGTAGAAGATGAGCAGCACCGCCGCTATCAGGAGCACCAGCAGGTCCGCGGCGTAGCGTGACCGGCGCAGCGGGAGTAGAGCGCCCGTCATGCGGCCCGAGCCTGTGCGTCGCACGCGAGCCAGGCCAGCGTCTCGCGCAAGCCCTCGATCAGGGGCCGTGGCCGGTAGCCCAGGCCTTCGCGCGCCGGAGAGACGTCGGCCCGGCGGTCTTCCAGGAAGACCCGGACCCAGCCGGGCGTGATGGGGCAGTGGCCGGTGATACGCCCCAGGGTTTCCGCGGCGACGGCCACCCCGATTGCCGCGCGGGCCGGCAGCGGGAGCACGGCCCTCCGAATCCCCGTGATCCGTGTCGCGAGCTCCAGCAAATCGCGGAACGAGGCGTTGTCGCCCCCGAGGACGTAATGGGCGCCGCTCCGGCCTCGCGCGGCGGCGAGCATGATGCCTGCCGCGACGTCGTCGGCGTGCACGTAGTTGCCCAGCACGTCGCCGTCGGCCAGCCGAACGCGAAGCCGTCCCCGCAGGTACAGGGCCACCGCCTTGGTCACGCCGTTGGCGTCGTGTAACGGTCCCGGACCGTACACCCGGGTTGGGTGGACGATCACCGCGTGTTGCCCCGCGGCGGCGTAGGCCTCGACCAGCGCCTCGCCGGCGCGCTTGGAACTCTCGTACGGCGTGGGCGCCTGGGCGCCGCCGCTGACCGGAGCGGCGCGGAACGGTGGCAGCGTCAGCATGGTGGACACGTGCACCAGCCGCGCGACCTTCGCCTCCACCGCCAGCTCGAGCAGCGTGCGGACCGCGTCCACGTTGACAGACGTGAAGTCTTCGGGATGAGAAGACCAAGCGCGCGCAAACGCGGCCAGGTGCAGCACGGTGTCGGCGCCCGCGATGCCGCGCGCCAAGGCGTCGCGGTCCCGCACGTCGCCCTCGACGATGTCGAGGCGGCGACGGATGTCCGGCGGGAGCAGCCCGGGCCGACGCGCGAGCACCCGCACGGGCTGCTCTCGCGCCAGCAGACGCCGGAGCAGATAGCGGCCGATGAACCCGGTGGCCCCGGTGACGAAGATCGTGGCGGTCATGAGGCGCCTCCCAGGGAATCGAAGGTTCGGAACGCGGGCACCAATTCCGGGGAGGCGGGTTGGCTCCGGCGAGCACGGTCGGGCCCGAGGAGGTACACCAGGGCGGGCACCACGCCCAGCTGCACGGCGAAAGCCCACACGATGCCGACGAGCGAGTCAATGGCGTAATGGTTTTGGGTGTACACGGTGGCGAGCACCACACCCAGGGCCTCAATTGCGAGAAGGATCGCGACGCTTCGCGGGAACCAGCGCCAGGCGATGATCGCGATGGTCACCACGCCGGCGACGTGCGAGCTGGGGAACGCGCAACCGTGGGAGTCGCCGGCCGCCTGCGCACCCGCCACCAGGTTGTAGAACAACCCGGTCGTGTGCGGCCCCTGGTGGTGTGGCTCCAGGAAGTGCGGTCCGTACACGGGGAACGCGATGTACACCAGGTAGGCGGTCAGGTACGTCGCCATCAGCCGCAGCGTCCCGTCGCGCAGCGCGGGCCGGCGCCCACGGAATGCCAGCACCAGGGGCGGCACGAAGATCAGCGCGTAATAGGCGTAGTACATGAAGTACATGGGCTCGCTGATCCACCGAGACCCCATGCGGGGCAGCCACACGGCGTGCAGGTGGACGCCGAACACGGCGACGTCGAGCGACCGGATCTGCTCGTCGAATGCGCGCGATCCAAGGACCTCGCGCAGCAAGTCGAGCTCCGTCCAGAACACCAGCAGGAAGAGCAACGGGTAGCACTCGCGCAGCGCGGCCAGGACGTCCCACGGCCGGCGCGGTGCGCGTGCGATCAGCCACGGCAGCGTTGCGGCCGCGAGGTGGGCGAAGGCGATCCAGGGAGCGTGAGGCGCTTGCCGCCAGTTGGCCCACCAGATCGCCCCCAGCAGCAGGTTGTAGGCGGCGACCAATACGTCGCCCGGCAGCGCGCGGCGGATCACAGCCATTGGGCCTCCCGGTACCAGGCGGCGGTTTCCGGGATGCCGCGCGCGGTGGGGAACTGCGGCGCGAACCCGACTTCGCGCATGGCGCGCGTGGGGTCGCACACCCAGCGCTCCTGGGTCATCTCGCGTACCCGGCCGCGGTTGAGCACCGCGGCGCGCCCTCGTAGCGCGGCGCACGCCTCGGCCGCGACGGCCACCACATGAGCCACCGTGGCGGGCAGGGAGATCAGCATCGGCCGGCGGTGCAACGACCGGCCGACCGTGTCCGCGAAGCCCCGCCAGGAGATGACCTCGGGATGGGCCAGGCAGTACGTTCGCACGCCGTGTACCCGCTGGGCGGCGATCGCGAGAAGGCCGTGGACCACGTCCTGGACGTAAATCATGCTCAGCTCGCGGTCCCATGAGCCGATGCCCAGCGCCACGCCGCGTTGGATCAGCTTGAAGAACTTGAGCACGCCCCGCTCGCGCGGCCCGTACACGCTGGGCAGCCGCACCACGGTGCCCGGGACTCGATCTCCAAAGGCGTGCATCAGCACCTCCGCCTCGAGCTTCGAGCGGCCGTACGCGGAAAGCGGGTACGGCGCCGTTTCCGGCGAGAGCGGCGCGCCGTTCTTGCAGGGACCGATGGCTGCGAGCGACGACATCAGGACCACGTGGGGCGCGCGCCCGTTGTGGTGGGCAGCGGCCCGCAACACGTGTTCCGTGCCTTCGGCATTCACGTGGAAGAACTCTTCTGCGGAGCGAGCCTCCGTGAGCCCGGCGAGGTGGAACACGACGTCCGCGCCGGCAAACGCCCGGGACAGCTCGGATTCGTCCGCCACGCCGCAATCCATCCAGTCCAGGTTGATGCCTTCGAGCCACCGGCGGGATGCCATGGGGCGCTCCACGCAGACCACCTCGGCGCCGCGACAAGCCAGCGCTTCGATCAGGTGACTCCCGATGAATCCAGCTCCTCCGGTGACGACGGCGCGCATAGGTGCCTCCTTCAGCGGCGCGGTGTGACGGTGCCAGGCACCCGTCAAGCCCGCGTCAAGCTCAGTGGCGGAACACGGGGCCGAGCACGGTCACCGTGATCCGCATGCGGTCCACCGCGGCGGCAACCAGCTCGGGCGCCTCTTCATGCGGGAAATGGCCGACGCCTGGCAGCGCGTCGGAGACGAGCCAGGGGATGCTGTCGGCCAACAGCGCGGTTTCCGCCTGCGGGGGGCCGCCATCGTGAGGCGCGGCGCCCAGGAGCAACAGCACCGGGCATCGCACCTCGCGCAAATGGGGTGCGAGAGAGTCGGGCTCCACGGAGCGCGCCATCGCGCGGAATGCACGCAGCGCGGCGCCGAGATCTCTGGCGGCGCCGGCGGTGTATTGCCGCACCACCTCGTCGGTCACCCAGGTGGTATCGGCTGACGCTTCGAGGAACTGACGGCGGATCTTGCCGCGGATGGCGCCCATGCCGCCGAACAGCCTGATCAGTGGTGCGAACTTCATGGCGCGGCGGAAACCGGGTGTGGTGGCGGCCTCGGCGATGCCTCCCTCGAGGGATACGATCCCGCCAACCAGGTCGGGCCGCCGGATGGCGAGACGAAGAGCGATCGTGGAAGCCACCGAGTGCGCGACGACGATCGCGTCACGCACGCCCATGACGTCCAGGGCGGTCGCCAGGCGGTCGGCCTGGCCGGCCAGCGAGTACTCCGCCGTCTCCGGCCGCGCCGAGTACCCGACGCCGAGGGGCTCGATCACGATCGCCCGGTATCCGGCGGAGACCAGCAAAGGAACCACGTTGCGGTACGCGTGGGCTGATCCGAGCAGGCCCGGCACCAGGACAACTGCGTTGCCGGCTCCCGCCTCCACCACGTGCAGGGTCTCTGCAGGGGCGACGGGAATGGCGATGGAGCGCCAGGTGGTGTCCGCCACCAGCATCAACAGGGCCAGCATGTCGCGCCTTCTGTGTGCGTCGGCGCCATGCTGGCGACGACGCCGCAAGTCAACGTCAAGCGACGACGTCTGCTTGACCTGACCTTCTGAGCGCCGTACTTCTAGACCGGCCCTCAGGGGGGCTTGGCGGCATGGCGTCGCTCCTGGAACGGTTGCAGGACGCCCTGGCCCCGGAATACGAGCTCGAGCGCGAGCTTGGCGGTGGGGGCATGGGTGTCGTCTTCCTCGCTCGCGACGCAGCGCTGGACCGCCGCGTCGCCGTCAAGGTCATCCGCCCGGAGCTGGCCACCGCCCGCGCCACCGAGCGGTTCCTGCGCGAAGCCAAGCTCCTGGCACAGCTCAAACACCCCAACATCATGCCGGTCCATCGTGCCGGCGAGGCCGCGGGCTTCGCCTACTACGTCATGGACTATTGCGAGGGCGAGACCCTGGAGAACCGGTTCGCGCGCGGTCCGTTGTCGCACGAGGAAGCGGTGCGGGTCGGTCGCGAGATGATGGACGGCCTGGACGCGGTACACCGCGCGGGTCTGATCCACCGCGACATCAAGCCGTCCAATGTGTTCCTGGTGGATCGGCGGGCGGTGCTGGGCGACTTCGGCCTGGCCCTTGCTGCGGATGTGGGCACTACCGCGCCGACCGAACCGCAGGGGTTCGTGGGGACGCCGGGGTACACGCCGCCGGAGCAGGGCCTGGGTGGCGCCGTCACACCACGCACCGACCTGTACGCGGTGGGCATGGTGCTGTACGAGGCGCTCACCGGACGCCGGTGGGTGGTTCCGGAGCCGGGCGGTCCCGCCGACTGGTCGGGGATTCCCCGCCCGCTGCGGCACGCCTTGCGCCGGGCGCTGGCCTGGTCGCCCGAGCGCCGTTGGCGAGATGCCACGAGCTTCCGGCGTGCTTGGGTCGCCGGGGTGCGGCGGCGGGCGTGGGGACCTGCCCTGGGGCTCGGCACGCTGATGGCAGCAGCCATTGGTGCCTGGATGCTCTGGCCGTCGTCGACGGACGAAGCGCGGCGGGTCCGCGTCCGGTCGTTTGAGTCGCGTGTCGCGGGACGCCCGTTTCTGGGTGACTCGCTGGCGCGGCTGCTCGCCGCCGGGTTGAGCGGTAGCCCGGACTACGTGGTTGTGGGGCCGGGGGATCGGACCGGACGGGCGGCGGTGGAGCTGCGCGGAGCAGTGCGGGCGGCTGATGGCGTTCTGTGCGCGGGGGCACAGCTCCGGCCGCGAACCGAGAACCTCGTGGCGTTCACTGACGTGTGCGCGCCAGGCCCGGGGGCCATGGCGCTGGCGGACTCCCTGGCACGTTTCGCCATGGTTGCACTGTGGACCGGCGACGAGCCGCTCCTTGCCGACCTGCCGGGCAGCGCGTTGCCGCACACGGCCTTGGGCGTGGCCGAGTGGGCCGTCGCCGAGCGCCTGTTCAACCAGGGACGCTGGGAAGAGGCCTTCAAAGCCTATCTGGCTGCGGAGCGTGCCGATACCTCCTGCGCGCTGTGCTTGTGGCGGGTGTACTTCGCGGAAAACTGGATGAGCCTGGGGCACGATGACGACCGGAAGCAGCGCTTGCTCGCGCATATCGAGGTGTACCCGCCCCGTTACCGCACCGTCATGCGCGCCAGCGTGCTGCCGATGGCAGAGCGGCTCGATACCTTGCGACGCGCAACGGAGCTGTACCGTGACTTCTTTTTTGCCTGGTGGTTTTACGGCGAGGAGCAGTTCCACCGGGCGCCGCTGACCGGGCGGTGGCGGCGCGAAGCGCTGGAATCGTTCATCCGCGCTACCGGGTTGAGCCCCGCGTTCGCCCCGGGGTGGGAGCATCTGGCGTTTGTGGCCATCGCCGAAGGCGACTCCACCGTTGCCGCGCACGCGCTGGCGGAATGGGCGCAGGCCATGGGCGGACCGCCACGCGGTCCGTATGAGTCTGCGCTGTGGGCCCAGTTGGAATCGGCCTTCGGCTGGCGCTTCACCGCGGTTGCGAACGCTGAGGAGGTGACGCGTAAGGCGCTGTTGCGGCCGGAGGTCCGTACCTTCCCCGACCTACCCGCCGGAGCCCGTCACTTGCCCATGCTCGACGTGCCGCGCGGCGCCGTCTGGCTGGGCCGCCGTTTCGCCGAGATACAGGATCAGCCGCATCTCCACCGCAGCGGGCTGTTGGCGCAAGTGTTTGGGTATACCGCCCTCGGGCGCCCGGATTCCGCTCGGGCCGGACTGGACGCGCTCCTGTCGATGTTTCCCGAGCGGGAACTAGCCCAGTTCGCGGCGGAGTTCTTGGGGTCTGTGGCGTTCCTCGACCCCGATGGCTTGCCCGCCGGAGGCCTCTCACAACGTGCCGATTCCGTGCTCGCGGTGCTGTCCGGCCGGTCCACGGCCCAGCCGGGTGAGATGGATGGGTTGCTTGAGGCGTTGGCGCTTGCGCGCGCGCGGCAATGGAGGGACGCGGTGGCGCGGACAGACGCCCTGGTGGCTGACCCGGCCCGGCGCTTCAAGTCTCAAGTGCTGCGGGCACTCCTCCGTTTCGGCCGGGCAAGCTGGTTAGCTGGGTTGGGCGACCCCGAAGCCGCGCGGCGGGAGTTGCGTTGGGCGGAGCATTGGGAGGTGGCCGGGTTCCCCACCGGTGACCCGCAGGCCGCAGAAGTGGATTGGTCGCTTCGGACCCTGGCCCGGTGGCGCCTCGCAACCATGCTGGACGCCGCGGGGATTCGAGACCTGGAGGTCTGCTTGGGCTACCTCCGCGTGGCGGCGGCCTGGGCCGGCGGCACTGACGTCTTCCGCGCCCGGGCGGACTCGGCACGGCGACGCGCGGCCCAGCTCTCCTGCCCGCCCGGCCGTTGATCACCTGCCGCACCCTCGGTCCCGTCGCCGTGCTGGTGGACGGCGAGCCCGCGCCCGCGGAGCTGCTGTGGCGGAAGAACCTGGCGCTGCTGGTGTATCTCGCGCGCTCGCCCAAGCGCACCCGGACGCGCGATCACCTCATCGGTCTCTTGTGGGCGGACAAGGACGAGCAGGCCGCGCGACATTCGTTGCGCGAGGCCATCCGCGTGCTGCGCCGGTCGGTGGGTGAGGCGGAGGTGGACACCGCCGGCGATCAGGTCCGGCTAGCCCCTGAGGCGGCGACGCTGGATGTGGACGAATTCACCGAGTTCGCGGCGGCGAGCCAATGGGATGCCGCCGGCGCCCTGGTCGGCGGCGAGTTTCTGGAGGGGTTCAGCGTCCCCGAGGCCTCCGGCTTCGAGGATTGGCTCGCCGCCGAACGGTTGGCCTGGCGCCAACGATCGGTGGAGGCGCTGGTTCGGCACGCCGAAGAGCGGCTTCAGACGGGCGACGTGACCCGGGCGACGGACGTAGGCCTGCGGGCCCTGGAACTGGATATGCTGTCCGAACCCGCCCTGCGCACCACCATGCGTGCGCTCACGCTGACCGGTGACCGGGCCGGGGCGCTGTCGCGCTACGAGGCGTTCGTGACCCGGTTGCGGGAGAGCGCGGCCGCAGAGCCGTCGGCCGAGCTTTCGGCCCTGGCGGAACGAGTGCGGCGCGAGCGGACGTGGCGGATGCCGGAATACCTGGCGCGCGCTCCGGCAGGCGCGGAATCGCGGCGAGCGCCCCTCATCGGCCGCGCGGCGGAGCTTCGGCAGGTGCTCGACCTGTGGGCGGCGGTGCGCTCCCGAAACGAGGTGCGGCTCGCGGTGATCGAGGCGGATCCCGGTCTCGGCAAGACGCGCCTGTTGGAAGAGGTGCTGACGCGCGCGCGGCTCGACGGCGCCGCGGTCGCGACGGTGGCGGCGGTGCCGGCGGACCGGGGCCAGCCCAACAGCGGCATCCTGGGCCTGGCCCGCGGCGGCCTGCTCGAGGCGCCGGGAGTCGCGGGCGCGCAGCCCGGTGCCCTCGCGGCGTTCGCCGCCGAGCTTCCGGAGTGGGCTGATCGGTTCGGGGCCCGGGTGCGCGGCGCGCGCCCCTTCCCGCTGGGACGTGCGTTGGGCGAAGTGCTCCGAGCCGTCAGCGACGAAGGCGCCGTCGTGGTCGCGGGGGACGCCGCGGACGACCTCGACGCCGAGTCGCTGGAAGCGCTGGGCGCTCTCAGGCGCGATCTCGCCGGCCGGCCTCTGTTCGTGGCGCTCACGGTTCAACCGCACGGGAATCGGCCCGAGCTGGATGCCGTGGTGTCGCGCATTGGCCGTGACGTAGACGGTGCCACGGTGTCGCTCCAGCCGCTCGATACGTCGGCCGTCCGCGAGCTGGCCCGCTGGGCCCTTCCCGCGTATACCGAGTCGGAGCTGGATCGGGTAGCGCGACGCGTGGCGGCCGACTCCGCCGGGCTCCCGCTGCTGGCAGTGGAGCTGCTCCACGCCATCGCGGTCGGGCTCGACCTCGGCGCCGTCGCCGGCGCCTGGCCTCAGCCGTTGCGCACGTTGTCCCAAACGCTTCCGGGTGACCTGCCCGGCGCGGTGGTGGCCGCGATCCGCGTTGGGTTCCGCCGGCTGAGCGAGCCGGCGCAACGCGCCCTGAGCGCGACGGCCGTGCTGGGGGAGCGCGTGGCCGGCGAGCAGATCGGCCGTGGCGCGGGCCTGGCGGGAGACGCGCTGCACCGCGCGCTGGACGAACTGGAATGGCAGCGCTGGCTCGCGGCGGAGCCCCGGGGCTACGCGTTCGTCGCCCGAATCGTACGGGATGTCGTTACGCGAGACATGGTCTCGCCGGGGCAGCGGCAGCGGATCATGGCGGGCGGCGCGGTCTCGGTGTAGCGCCACGGCGTCACGGGATTTCTGCACATGATGCACGGCTCCTATGACAGATTCCCGTGGTTCGGCGTTTATTTGGGTATGTAAGGCAGCCAGGGATGCACGTTTAGCCACTTCCTCTTGACACCTCCTGCACGGGGGCTTACCCTACCCCGTGCCTACGCCAAACGCGCACGCGACTTGCAAGGGCCGATTCACCAGACAGCACGGTGAACCGGCCCTGCGACCTTTGTTGGGACCATCAACCTCGGGAGGAACGCTTCGATGACCGCGACGATGCCCTCGTCATCCCTCAAGACGGCTGGCCAGGCGGCCGTATCCCCGGACGACGTCATACGTAAGGCCCGCGACGCCGGCGTGCAGATGCTGGATGTGAGGTTCTGCGACCTCCCGGGTCAGTGGCAGCATTTCTCGTTGCCCATCAAGGAGCTGAAGCCGGACATGTTCAGCGACGGCTTGGGCTTCGACGGATCCAGCATCCGCGGGTTCCAGGCCATCAACGAGAGCGACATGCTGCTCCTGCCGGACGCCTCCTCGGCGTTCGTGGATCCGTGCCTCAAGGTGCCCACCATGGCGTTGGTGTGCGACATCGTGGACCCGGTGACGGGCGCCCGGTATTCGCGCGACCCGCGCTACGTGGCCCACAAGGCGGAGCAGTACCTGGTGAAGAGCGGCATCGCGACGACGTCGTATTGGGGGCCCGAGGCGGAGTTCTACATCTTCAACTCGGTGCGCTTCGATCAGAACGCGCACGAGGGTTATTACCACATCGACTCGGAAGAGGGCATCTGGAACTCGGGCGCCAACGGCGGGCAGCCCAACATGGGCCACCGGCCGCGCCACAAGGAGGGCTACTTCCCGGTTCCGCCCATCGACAAGCTGCAGGACCTGCGGTCCAAGATCGTGCTGGCGCTCGAGGCGGCGGGCATTGACGTCGAGGTGCATCACCACGAAGTCGGCACCGCGGGCCAGACCGAGATCGACATGCGTTTCGGCACCCTGGTGCGCATGGCGGACCAGACGATGATGTACAAGTACATCGTCAAGAACGTCTGCGACCAGCACGGGTACACCGCCACGTTCATGCCCAAGCCGATGTTCGGCGACAACGGGTCCGGGATGCACGTGCACCAGAGCCTGTGGAAGGGCGACCAGAACCTGTTCTTCTCGAAGGATGGGTACGGCATGATCTCGGACACGGCGCGCCATTACATCGGCGGCCTGATCAAGCACGCGCCGGCCCTGCTGGCCTTCGCGGCGCCCACGACCAATTCGTATCGGCGGCTGGTGCCGGGCTACGAGGCGCCCATCAACCTGATCTACTCGCAGCGCAACCGGAGTGCGATCTGCCGCATCCCGGTGTACTCCAAGTCCGCCAAGGCCAAGCGCATCGAGTTCCGGGCGCCGGATCCGTCATGCAACCCGTACCTCACCTTCGCGGCCCTGTTGATGGCGGGTTTGGACGGAGTCCGCAACAAGATCGAGCCGCCCGCGCCCATTGATAAGGACCTCTACGAGCTGGACGCGGCGGAGAAGATCATGGTGAAAAACACGCCCGGATCGCTGGGCGAGGTGCTGGACGCGCTGGAGCAGGATCACGCCTTCCTGCTGGAGGGCGGCGTGTTCAGCGAGGATCTGATCCGGACCTGGACGTGGTACAAGCGGAACAAGGAAGTGGATCCGGTGCAGCTCCGGCCGCATCCGTACGAGTTCTTCCTGTACTACGACGTGTAAGCCTCGCCCCTCCCCACCCCTCCGGCCGAGAGGCCGGAGGGGCCGCAGCCAGCGGCAGGACGCCGCAACGAACCCCGGGCGAAAGCCCGGGGTTTCTATTCCTCCCTCAACGCCCGCGCCGGATCCTGCGAGGCGGCGCGGCGCGCCGGGATCAGCGAAGCGGCGGCCGCGAGGAACAAGACCAGCGCAGCCAGCTGCACGTAGGTCGCCGGGTTGGTGGGAGCCACTTGATAGAGCATCGTCCGCATGTAGCGGGTGAGCGCGAGCGCCCCGGCCCGGGCACCCAGCGCCATGCGCACGCTGATCTCGCCGGTCCGGAGGCTCATGGAGTAAGCGATCAGCCCGTACACGCCGATCGTGGCCAGCGCGAGGGCGACCATGGAGAACGCCCCCAGGACCACCAGATGGAACCGGCGTTCTACCAGCGTGTGGGCGATCAGGTCCTCGACGGTTGCCTCGTAGTAGATCGTCTGGTTGGGCACCGCGCCCCAGAACTGCTGGCGGAGCTTCGGTATCAGCGAGGCCACGGGTTCTCCGGTCTTCACCACGAAGGTCACACTGCCGTTGCCCGTCTGGGCCAGGGGGACGAAGACTTCGGCCCGCGGATCGCTGTCCAGCGTCCGGGGCCGGACGTCGCCCACCACACCGAGCCCGGACGCTCAGCGCACCGACGCCTGGGACGGCTGACAGGTGGGGGACACGGTCCGGCAGACGGGTACAGTGCGGCGGCCCAGCGGCGCCACGGGACAGACGGGTCCGTCCACGCCGCAGTAGGGACAGGCGCGCGAGCGCTGGGCGAGGGCCTGAGCAAAATCCCGCCTGCGCCGCTCATCCAGACAGGGACCGGTGTGATCTAGCAGACACTGTTCGCACCACGCCATAGGAACGCTCGCCGGGTCAAGGTCGCCAGGGTTTCGGGTGTGCGAGTATCGAACCAGCAAATCCCGAGCCAGCCGCACAGACAAAAACCCCGGGTGCGCGCCCGGGGTCTCTTGTGGTTCTTTGCCCTACCCTGGCCATCGCGGTGCCGCTAAAACAACGTGGGCTTCCTGCGGTCGGCGAGGTTTCGCCGATCTACCGCGCCGCGGCGCTGTTCGCCCGTTCGCCGGTCCAGCGTGTGACGCCGGTCCGTGCCGGTCCGCCGCTCGACGCTCTGCGCCACAACCATGACGCGCCGCTCCGCGGTGCGACGATCGTCGCCAGCTCGGCGCCCGAAAGACCGGCGGTCAGGACCTCGTCGCTCACTGCTGCGCGACAGAGGCGGCAGATTGTTGGGGATCGTCACCACGGCTCCTTTCCCTCGGGCCCTCAGAGCCCCGCGTCGTACCGTACGCCCTCCGGGTGCGGCCCCTTACCGGGTGCCTGCCGTTCCTCCCGACGCGTAAGGAGCACGGCGGCGGCTGCCAGGGCCGCCATGCTTACGAACCAGAGCGCAACGCGTTTTCCAGCCATGAGATCCCACGTGTCCAGAGTGGTGCGGGGCCGTCGCCGGCGCGACGGTCCGGACATGGTGCCGGGCCGACGCACGAGTACCGGCGCGGCCCCGCGTGTACTAGGGCGCGCCGGGCGTTTTTCGCAAGTTCCGCACCCACCTGCCGCGAGCGTGCCACGGCTGTGACCCCAGCGTCCAACAAGCGGTTTTTCAAGCAGTTAGCACCAGCCAACCGGGTGGTCGCGCCAGCCGGCTGGTGGTGCGCGGGTTCGACGGCGTGCGGCCCCAGGACGGCGTACTCCAGGGGCTGGGCGGGGCCTGCTGAAGCGTGCGCGACACGTTTGCGCCACTGGTTGACGCCGGCGGCGTGCCGGGCCTAGCTTGGCATATCGAGTCCGTTGGAGGCCCTCCATGCCCCCCGTGACCCTCTCCGTCAACGGCCGCTCGCATACGGTGAACGTGCCGGCCGACATGCCACTGCTGTGGGTGCTGCGTGACACCATTGGTCTCACCGGCACCAAGTTCGGATGCGGGATGGCGTTATGCGGCGCGTGCACCGTGTTGCTGGACGGCGAAGCCACCCGTTCCTGCGTGACCCCGGTCTCCGCGGTCGGCACGCGGAGCATCACCACCATCGAAGGACTGTCCGCCGCCGGCGACCACCCGGTGCAGCGCGCCTGGATCGCGGAGGACGTGCCGCAATGCGGGTTCTGCCAGTCCGGGCAGGTGATGGCCGCGGCGGCGCTGCTCGCCAGGAATCCACGGCCCAGCGACGCCGACATCGACACCGCGATGACCAACATCTGCCGGTGCGGCACTTATCAGCGGATTCGCAGGGCCGTGCATCGTGCGGCGCGGGAGGTGTGACATGGCGCGCGCCACGGTGACTCGGCGGGAGTTCCTCAAGACTGGCGCGGCGGCCGGAACGACGCTGGTGATCGGGTTCTACCTGCCGGCGCTCGAACGCGAGGCCCGCGGAGCGCCGGAGCCCCCCGCGCCGTTCAGACCCAACGCCTGGATCGAGATCCAGACGGATGGGGCCGTGAGCATCTGGACCGGCCGGTCCGAGATGGGGCAGGGTGTGAAGACGGCGATGCCGATGATCGTCGCCGAAGAGCTGGAGGCAGATTGGCGACGCGTCCAGGTGGTGCAGGCGGACGCGGATCCGGCCTACGGCAATCAAACGACCGTTGGCAGCCGGAGCGTCCAAACCGGTTGGGATCCTTTGCGGCGGGCGGGCGCCGCCGCCCGCGAGATGCTGATCGGAGCGGCGGCGCTCACGTGGAACGTGCCGCGTGACCAGTGTCGCGCGGAGAGCGGCGCGGTGGTGCATTCGCCCAGCGGACGCCGGCTCGGGTATGGGCAGCTGACCGACCGGGCCGCCACGCTCCCCGTGCCGGAGAACCCTCCCCTCAAGCGGCCCTCTGAGTTTCGCATCCTCGGCAGGCGGATGCCGCGGGTGGACACGCCGGACAAAGTCACCGGCCGGGCCGTGTACGGGATCGACGTCAGAGCCCCCGGCATGGTGTACGCGGCCGTCGCGCGGTGCCCGGTGTTCGGCGGCCGCGTGAGGCGGTTCGACGCGGCGCCGGCGCTCGCCGTGCCCGGTGTCAGGCGCGTAGTGGAAATCTCCAGGGGCGTGGCGGTGGTGGCGGAAAACACCTGGGCCGCGTTTCAAGGGAAGCGGGCCTTACGGCCCGAGTGGGACGAAGGCGGCACGGCGCAGTGGACCAGCGACGGCATCTCTCGAGCCTTCGCCCGGGGCGCCGAGCGACCGGGCGAGGTGGTCCGCAACCTGGGCGACGTCACCGCCGCGCTGGGCCGCGCCGTGCGGACGGTGGAGGCGGTGTACGAGGCGCCGTACCTGGCCCATGCGTGCATGGAGCCCATGAACTGCACGGCGCACGTGAGCGCGGGGCGCTGCGAAGTGTGGGCGCCGACACAGGCTCCCCAGGGAATACAGCAGGCGGCTTCGCGAATCACCGGCCTGCCGGCGAGCGCGATTACCGTGCACGTCACCTATCTGGGCGGCGGCTTTGGGCGGCGAGGCGGGCCGGTGGACTACGCGGCCGAAGCAGTGGAGCTGGCGCAGAAGCTCGAGACGCCGGTTCAGGTGGTGTGGACCCGCGAGGACGATATCCAGAACGGCGTGTTCCGGCCGGCGACGTACAACGTGCTGCGCGCGGGGATTGACGGCGCCGGCGTTCCGGTGGCGTGGAGCCACCGGCTGGTGGGGCCGGAGGGTGCGTCGTTCATGATCACCCGCGGAGCGGACGAGCTGATCTACGCCATCCCCAACTTCCGTCTGGAGCGCGTGACCGAGGATCCCGGGATTCCGATCGCCCCGTGGCGCGGCGTGGGCCCGTCCCAGAACGGCTTCGTGGTGGAGAGCTTCGTGGACGAGCTGGCGCACGCGGCGGGCAAAGACCCGTACGCGTTCCGGCGCGAGATGGTGGCCGGGCAGCCGCGCCTCTTGGCCGTGCTGGACCTGGCGGCGCAGCGCGCGGGCTGGGGCTCGCCTCCTCCTGCTGGGCGGCATCGAGGCATCGCGCTGTGGCAGTTCGGCGAGACCTATCTGGCCGAGATCGCCGAGATCTCGGTGAACGGGGCCGGAGCGGTGCGGGTGCACCGGGTCGTGTGTGCCGTGGACTGCGGCATCGTCGTGAATCCGGACACGGTGGAAGCCCAGATGCAGAGCTCCATCGTCTACGGTCTCACGGCCGCGCTGTACGGCACCATCACCATCCAATCCGGACGGGTGGTGCAAAGCAACTTCCACGACTACCCGATGCTCAAACTGGCGGAAATGCCGGAGGTGGAGGTGCACCTGGTGAGGAGCGAGGCGGCCCCCGGCGGCGTCGGGGAGGCCGGGCTCCCACCCATCGCGCCGGCGGTCTGTAACGCGGTCTTTGCCGCCACCGGGAGGCGGATCCGGCGCTTGCCCATTGGACGCTTGGCGTGACCGTGCGTCTCCTGCCGCTTGCCCTGGTGCTGGTCCTGGGCGGCCGGGACGTCTTGCACGGCCAGGCTCGTCCCGTGGGTCTTGGTCCTGTGGTCACCGACCGTCCGGACAAGACCGAGTCCACCAGCATTGTGCCGCGGCGGTACGCGCAGCTCGAGGCCGGTTGGTCCCTGGAGACCGTGAATGGCGCTGGGACATCTCTCCACACGCACTCGGTGCCGGGCCTCCTCGCGCGGGTGGGTGTGTCGAGCAGGCTCGAGGCACGGATAGGGTTCGCCGGGTTCCAGCTCACGAACCAGGTTGCCCCGGGCGCAGCGGAAGGTCTGGGAGACATGGACCTGGGCTTCAAGTACCGGCTGGCGAACGCTCGGGGACCGTTGCCGGACATCGCGCTGATAGCAGCCATGTCGGTGCCCACAGGCGCCGAGGGCGTGACCAGCGGCCGAGCGGATCCCACCGTGCTGCTGACCCTGAGCCGGCCGCTCGGCGATCGCGTGTCGGTGGGCTCCAACCTGGGGTCGTCGTGGACCACCACGGACGATGGCCAGGGCGGTCGCACCACGCTCATGGATCTCACGTACACCCTGTCGTTCGGCGTGGCGCTGTCGGAGCGGGTGGGGACCTTCGCCGAAACGTTCGGCAGCCTCCCGGCGGGGGACGGCGACCACGCCCACCACCTGGACGGCGGTGTCACCTTCTTGGTGCGCGACAACCTGCAGCTGGATGTGAGCGCCGGGCGCGGGATCGCCGGCGCCGGCGCGAGCGACTGGTTCGTTGGAGCCGGGGTGTCGGTGCGCTTCCCGCGCTGAGGCCCGCGCCGGGAGGGGCCGCCCGTCAGAACGACAGGTAGGACTGGACTTTGAGCCCCCACTCCGCGGCGCCCTGTTGCGGTTGCCAGACGTCCACGTTGGCCGCCAGCTTGTTCCGTCCGGTGATGTACCAGACCACGCCCGGCGTCAGCAGCAGGCCGCCATCCTGGGACGTGGCCGTGCTGGGATTGCCGACGCTGACCCGGACCAGCGGCTCGAGAGCCTCCGCGTAGGGGCTGGGCGGGAGCCGGAACTTGTACGTCACGATGGCCTGCCCGGTGACGAACGTGGTCGACTCGCCCGCGACCGGGTTCCGCCAGTTGTCACCGGCCACGAACCCCGCCTGCAGGTGAAATCCCCGATGGAAATTGCCGATCTCCAGATCTCCGCCCGCCGCGGACGCGTACTCGGTTGCCCCGGTGGCCACACTGACGTAGTCGTGCGCGGCCACGTTGGCTGCAAGGTGCACGTCGGGCGCCGGTGAGATCACCAGGCGGCCGCTGAAGGACTTGGCGCCGTTTTCGTCGGGCACGTTCGACCCGGCGCCGTTCATCACGGACACGGCGTACGTGATCCGCTTTGCCCGGTCCCCACCGCCCAGGATTACGCCGATGTCCGGAGGGGACAGCTCCAACTGCTCCATGAAACGTCCGTAGGAGCAGAGGCCGCCCACCCCGGCACAGGTATCCACGCCGCGGAGATCTCCGGTGCGTTCGATGGCCAGGATGTCGAGCGAGCTGGTCAGGGTGAACAGATCGAAGGGCCGCTTGTATTGCCCGATCATCGCGTAGAGCGCGGGTCCGAAGTCGAGCCGGGCATAAGCCACCCGCAGATACGCCCGGTCGCCGGCGAACTCCGGCTGCACGAATCCGCTCACGAAGTCGCTCACCGTGACTGTCACATCTACTCGGGCTCGGCGGATCAAGAATTCCGACCAGGGTTGTCCCTGCGCCGAGGTGGTGTTGAACTGGGTGTTGAACCTGCCGCCCACGGTGACCGTGGTCTGCGCGGAGAGCGGCGCGGCCACGCCGGCGAGCCAAAGCGCCGCCGCTGCCGGGCACGCTAGACGGATGCGCATGGGTCTGTTGGGCTCCTGACGAGGCGTGGGCCTGAGCCGGCGGGAATGTGCCAGGGGGGTATGGAACTGGCAATCCCGTCCCCGGCCCAGGCCCGACCTAACGCTCCGCTGATCTCGACGTCTACGGTGTCAGATGACACGACTCGAACGGCAACTGGTGGAGGGATCATGAAGAGCAAGTGGACGATGCCCCTGGTCTTGGGGCTCCTGGCCGGTCCGGTGATGGCGCAGCAGGAGCAGCAGCCGCCTCAGCAACCCCAGCCAGCCCGCATGCGGATGGGGCCCTTGGCGCTGGGGCCGGGGCTGGTGGTGGGTATGTACGCGCCGCAGCACCTGGTGAATCGACGGGAGGCGCTGGCGCTCACGCCGGAACAGGTGGCGCGCCTGGAGGCGCTGGCCCAGGAAGCCAAGCAAGCGGACGACAAGGCTCAGGCCGAGGCCAAGACGCACTGGGACCAACTGGCGGAGGTGTGGAAGCAGCCGACGCCGGATGTGAACCAGGTCCGGACCCACGCGCAGGCGGCTATGCAGGCCATGCAGGGAGCCCGGCTGTCTCACCTGGTGACGGCGGCTCAGGCGAAGGCGGTGCTCACCGCGGAGCAACGCGGGCGGGTAGCGGGTTGGGCGGACGGCGGGCGCATGCGGATGCAGCAGCGGATGAACCGGCCGGGCCGGCCGGCGCCGATGATGCGGCCCATGCGCATGCGGCGGGGGATCCCGCCAGAGCCGGCATCCGACCGATAGCCGGGCGGGAGATACGGAAGCGGCAGGCTCGATGGCCTGCCGCTTCTCCCGCTTCTGCCGCCTACTTCTTCGCCGGATGACTCAACGACCACACATACGCCGCGATCGCCTTGACCTGTGCGTCGGTAATGCTGGTCCCGCCCTTGGGCGGCATCACCACGCCGGTCGTGGACTTGTCGGCGGCGACGCCGGCCGTGATCTGCTTGGCGATCTCGTCGTAGCTGCCCTTGCTGTGTACCCACTGGGCATCGACCAGGTTGGCCCCCAGGTTGGGGATCCCCTTGGCGTCCTGGCCGTGGCAGGCCGAGCACAGCCCGGCGCCCTTGAAGAGGGTCTCACCTTCCTTGACCATCTGTGCGGTGACCCCCGGGGGCAGTGCCCCGGCAGCCTGTTGCGCCCGTGCTGCTCCGGCGAGCGCCACCAATGCGATCACCGTTCCACCCGCGACCCGACCGACCATGCCTGACCTCCGTCCAGTGAGAAACTCGTTGTGAAGATGGGATAGGCACCGGACAAGATACACCCGGGCACGGACGGTGTTCGAGGGGTCCTCATGAGAATGCAGCAGTCAGCAGTCGGCAATCAGGGATGAACCCCCGACCGCGGAATGGTGATGGCCGACTGCGCGCGTCAACCGCGCGGCGCCGGGACGTTCCGCTGGGAGGTGTCGATGTGGAAGAGGCGCCAGATGGGACAGGAGTGGATCAGCGCGGTTCCGGCAAAGACCAGCGCCGCAAGGGCCGTGAGGAGGGCGATGATGGGTGATGTGTTGTACACGATCGCCGCGGCGAAGCAGAGCAGGGCCAATACCCAGCGGATCCGGGCGTCCCAAGCCCCAACGTTGGCATTCACGGTGTGCTTCG
>Ga0214473_10002809_pt1 | contig 21320 bp, 13 predicted proteins | sample RVTome_7_FD_203509 | JGI IMG/M metagenome (GOLD analysis project Ga0214473, IMG submission 203509) | Soil microbial communities from uranium-contaminated site in the Upper Colorado River Basin, Wyoming, United States - RVT98D197 | ecosystem: Environmental > Terrestrial > Soil > Contaminated >... | reverse complement strand
GATTGTATTTGACGCAATAAATATAAACATAAAAAAAACACATGAAAATTTTATTTTGATTGTCATTTTATCCTCAAGTTATTTTTGTAGAAAAGATTGCGGCTAAAATTAAACCTATTGCCCCATTATTCAAATATACTTTTTATTGCTTGGCAAGTTTGCGAGATTTGGCTTTATAAGAATTGTTTTGATATTAGTAACTTTTTGTAGTTGCTAATCAAATGATACTCGAGTTAAAACAAGAAAGCAGTTAGCTGCTAATTATGTCCCACCGAAAATAGCTATTTAAAATAAACGTGGGCGATTATTAAAATCGCCCTAGTGCAGGAAAATGAAGTCTCGGTGTTAAATTAAGTTAAACTTTACGGTGCCCATCAGCTGAATGGTTAGGATTTTCCATTTGACATCTTTTACGACATTAGTCAATCCGTATCCAAAACTTAATTGGGGCGCAATGGAAATAAGATGTGAAACAGGAATGTCATAGCCCGCTCCAGCTTTCAATTCAAACCTAACCTGTGTGTCTTTTATTGTTGCTTTCGCTGTTTGTTTGTTTGTCCCATCTTGAAAAGTAAATCCCTGTGTGGTTATGGTTGTAGTCGTTGAGCTCTCACTAGAAATATTAAATCCAAGAACTGGGCCCATAACGAAATAAAATCCTGATTTGGGAATGCCTAATTTGAAAAGCGATTCTAGTTGAAAATATGCAAGACTGAAATCGGCATCTGTGGTGAAATTTACATTGGTGCCCTGTACATTCTCAGTTCCTGTAGTAGAGATAGAGCCGCTTCTATTGTCATAAAATGCCAACCCGGTAATCAAACCAACGGTAGGTGAAAATGACATGTCCGCATATCCCCCGAAAACCATACTAAATCCGCTTCCGCTTTCTTTCAGATCTGAGCCAGTGTGCAAGTTGAAGTTCATGCCTAACCCTGGTCCAACAGCTAATTTAAATTGCGAATAGCCTGGTATTGTTAAAAACACCGAAAGAAGTAGAACAGTAACAAGAGCGAAGGATTTTTTCATTTTTTTCTCCCTATAATATGATTTGTAGTCCGTTAATTAATTAGCACACTTTAGAAAAACTTGTATTAAAATTAGCTATTGAAAACTCCTTTGTCAATATTTCTTTTTAAGTATATGATTTAACACATACCATTTTTTTAAAATATTGACATTAACTCAAATTTAATTTGGGAATTAGCCTGCCTCATTTTTAAACGGCTTGGTTAAAATTTTCTATTGCAAATCTTGGGTCTTTTGCTGATATTTTGATTATTATAAAACTAAACATGATTAAATTAATGAGCAGACTTCCTTTTCCTCACTCTCTGGTAACAATGGTTTTTTTAATAATCTCATATACTTCCCTTGCCCAAAACCACGAACGGGTAATTCAAAAAAATGATCGGTATTATCTTTCTAATACAATTATTATAAAACTTAAGAATAAACCACTTCTCAAATCAAACAACACGGTTTTGCTTAATGACAAATTGCTGAAGTCATTGGGCAGCGCAGGACTTATCTCATCCAGCGGGCTATTTGCTTCAACCGGAACAAAACAAGAATCCGAATTAGATAAAATTTCAGTTGTAAAATATTCTTCTGGAATTGATCCACTGATATTAGCATCTAAAATTAGTGAACTTGAAGATGTTGAGTGGGCCGAGCCAAAATTTGTTTATCCGGTCGAGTTTGTTCCAAATGATCCTTTTTATTCTTTACAATATGCGCTTAAAAAAATCAAAGCTCAGGAAGCCTGGGATATAACCCAGGGTGATACTTCGATTGTCATCGCCATAATTGACTCCGGTGTTGATTGGGATCATCCCGATCTTCAAGCAAATGTTTGGATAAATTGGGACGAAACTCCCAACAATGCAGTCGATGATGATTTTAACGGTTACATTGATGATGTTCGCGGTTGGGATTTTGGGGGATTGAACGGTACGCCAGATAACAATCCAATGGAAGATCGGCCCGATCATGGAACCCATGTTGCCGGAGATGCCTCAGCGGTAACTGATAACTTTATTGGCATTGCTTCGATGGGTTACAAAAGTAAAATAATGCCTGTAAAAACTAATCGCGATGATTTCCGCAGTATAAGCGGTTCCCCATTTATTGTTTACGGTTACGAAGGAATAAAATACGCCGCCGATAATGGTGCAATAATTATTAATTGCAGCTGGGGCGGTGGTGGATATTCGTTGTTGGGGCAGGAAATTATTAATTACGCAACATCTTTGGGTGCATTAATTGTTGCTGCTGCTGGAAATAACAATTCTTTCGGTTCATTTTACCCGGCATCGTACAATAATGTTTTATCTGTTGCTGCTACAGATGAAAGTGACCTAAAAGCATCTTTTTCTAATTATGGTTCAGGTGTAGATGTTTCTGCACCCGGGGTCAACATCTATTCTACTTGGCAAAATGATACTTATACATCTGGAGCTGGAACCTCTTTTTCCTCACCCATTGTCGCGGGTTTAGCAGCATTAGTAAAAGCAAGATTTCCATCTTATAATCCAAATCAAATTGCAGAACAGATTAGAATAAATTGCGATGATATAAGCTCGATCAATCCCGGCTATGTCAATCAGCTTGGCAGGGGCAGGGTAAATGCGTTTAAGAGTCTTAACAATTTATCTTCAATCTCGACAAGAGCAATTGATATTAAATTTTCGGATGATCTTCCGGGGGGAAATGGTGATGGGGTTTTACGACCAGGGGAAATTATTCAAGTAAAGTGTGCGTTTGTGAATTATCTCAATCCTACCTCAAACCTTGGTATCTATTTAGAAAGCAGTAATAATTACTCAACCGTACAAAACGGAACTTTTATTGCAGGGGCCAGAGCAATGCAGGATTCTTTTAATAATAACTCCTCAATTTTTACATTTCAAATAAGCCAAAACGTTCCGCAAAATGTTATTCTAACTTTCAATATAAATTACCTTGATGCGGGCTATTTGGATTTTCAGCCGATTAGTATAATCAGCAATCCGACTTATGCAACACAAGCAGGTAACGATGTTGCCTTAACAATTACCAGCAAAGGCACCCTCGGTTTTAATGATTATCCAGACAACCTACAGGGCGAAGGCTTTAAATATCTCGATGGTCCAAATCATCTTTTCGAAGGTGCGTTAATGCTTGCGACTTCTTCTGCCAAGGTATCAGATTGTGCCCGCGGAAGTTCCGGTTCGCTCCAAAATACCGACTTCACAAGCATTCAGCCCTTTACACTTTCTGCCCCGGGAATATTCGCTGACGTAGAGGGAAATTGTGTTTTTAATGATAGTGATGCTGGAACAAACATGATTGGAATTCAAACAAAATTCAAGTCATTCTCGTTTAATGATCCAGAAAATCAGAACTTTATTCTACTAAAATATTCTTTAAAGAATACAACCTCCGCAACAATTAATGATTTGTATGCGGGACTTTTCTTCGATTGGGATATTGTTGACGGAAATGATGATTTCACTGCATATGATACGGTCAGAAATTTTGGTTATTGTTATCATGCTGGTGGAAATCCCACAACGTGGGTTGCATCGGCACTTGTTTCGTCTGATAATTATGGGTTTTGGGCAATTAACAATCAAGGCGGGGATGGTGGATTTAGTATTTATGACGGGTTTACAGATTCTGAAAAGTGGCTTACGCTTTCAAGTGGAATCAGCAAACCGCAAGCAGGTGCAGGTGACGTTTCCTATGTTGTTTCGGGGGGGCCATATTCAATGCTGCCGGGTGAAACTATTTCTGTTGCGTTTTCTGTTGCAGCGGGATTCAATATTAACGACCTCCGAACTGCAATTGCAAACTCCATAAACAAATATTCACAAATACCAACCTCTATTATTGATGAACCGATTGTTTTGCCGGATGAATTTTCTCTTTTCCAGAATTATCCAAACCCATTTAACCCAACAACTAAAATTAATTATTCAATACCACGGGCAGGTTTTGTAACATTAAAAGTATACGATATACTTGGGAACGAAATGAAGACATTAATTAATGAAGAAAAAACTATAGGAAATTATGAAGTAGAATTTACTGCATCCAATTTACCAAGCGGTGTGTATTTTTATCGCCTGACAACAGGTGAATTCGTTGAAACAAAAAAGATGATTGTCATTCGCTAACGCTTCCACACCCATTGAAGACTCGTTGGACGGGTTGGCGGACACGTTTTGCTGCGATAAGATTTTCAATGATGAGACTCACTTGGGCGCTGCTGTTTACGATGCTAAGTGAGACTCATCTAGTGCACGCTAAAAATTATTCCCTACACCAATCATTGCTTTTAAATTGTGCTTCGGTTGATTGACCGCATCATCAGCATTTTTTATTGATTCGAACGCGCCTCTGTTAGCCCAATAATTATATTCATTAATATTCGTAACAATTTATTTTTCATCTCGGCCTATACTAACTTGCCGGAGTTTCAATAATATTATTTTCTTCATCTTCGGGTACCACTTTTGCTATGTCCGCTATTTGATCACCTTCGTTGAGTCTAATAACCCTAACGCCCTGCGTATTTCTTCCCATTACTCTAATATCTTTAACGCTCTGCCTTATAACCATGCCATGAGACGAAATGATGACAAGCTCATCGCCGTCAACCACTTCCATCATTGCCATCATTTTGCCAACCTTTTCGCTGGTTTTAACAGTAATTACTCCTTTGCCCCCGCGCCTTGTTATTCTGTAATCATTAATATCCGAGCGTTTACCATATCCTTTTTCTGTAACAACTAAAATTGTATCGTTTCGCTTAATTACTATAAGACCTACAACATAGTCTCCTTTGGTCAGTCGAACGCCGCGAACACCTGTAGCAGTTCTGCCCATATCGCGTACATCTTTTTCGTTAAACCTAACTGCAAAACCATTCCTCGTGCCGAGAACAATATCGTTGTTTCCATCCGTCATTTTAACAGCGATTAAAGTGTCTCCCGGAACAAGATTAATAGCATTAATTCCTCCCTTTCTAACATTACCATAAGCAGAAAGAACTGTCTTCTTAACTGTTCCTTTTTCTGTTGCCATAATTAAGTACGTATCATCTTTAAATTCCTTAACCGTTACGAATGCATTTATGTTTTCGGATGGATCTTTTTCAAGGAGATTAGCAACCGATCTGCCTCTTGCGGCACGTCCGCCCTCAGGAATTTCATGAACCTTCAGCCAATAACATTTTCCTTTGTCGGTGAAGAACATAATGTAATGATGGGTTGACGCGATAAACATATGTTCAATAAAATCATCTTCTTTGGTACCTGCCCCGGTTACACCTTTTCCTCCACGGGACTGCCTTCTATAGCCGCTAACAGGAAACCTTTTAATAAAACCTTGGTGAGAAATTGTGACAACAACATCTTCTTCGGCTATAACATCTTCAAGAGAAAATTCTTTGTAGTCGCGAATAATCTCGGTTCTTCTTTCGTCAGCATATTTTTCTCTTAGAATTAGCAGCTCATCTTTTATTATTTGTTTTCGTTTCTTCTCACTGTCAAGAATTCCTTTAAGTCTTTCAATTAGCTTAATTGTTTCCTTATACTCATCTTCTATTTTCTTTCTTTCAAGACCGGTAAGGCGCTGCAGGCGCATATCAAGTATAGCTTTCGCTTGAATTTCCGAAAGCTTAAACTTTTTCATCAAATTGGTTTTAGCTGTTTCAACATCTTTCGATTTTTTAATCGTTTCGATAACAGCATCAATATTATCCAATGCAATTATGTAGCCTTCCAGAATATGTGCGCGGCGCTCTGCAGCATCTAAATCAAATTTGGTTCTGCGAATTAAAACGTCCATCCGGTGGTCGAGAAAATGCTGCATCATTTGCTGTATATTGAGAACCTTTGGTGAACCATTAACTAGCGAGAGCATTATTACGCCAAAGGTAACCTGCATTTGCGTGTGCTTGAAAAGCTGGTTAAGGGTTACGGCGGGTTGGCCGTCTCTTTTCATTTCAATTACAACGCGTAAACCATCTCTGTCTGATTCGTCCCTAATATTTGAAATTCCATCTATGGTACCTGCTCTAACCAGGTCTGCTATTCTTTCTATCATAGCAGATTTATTAACCTGATACGGAATCTCGGTGATTATAATATTTTCTCTCTCGTTTTTAAGTGTTTCGATGTTCGCTTTGGCTCTAAGGATTATTCTTCCCCTGCCGGTGGTTAATGCATCTTTAACGCCTTCGAATCCGTATATTATTCCGCCTGTTGGAAAATCCGGCGCCTTAACATACTTCATCAGATCTTCGGGTTTTAGTTTTGGATTTTCAATCAACGCAATCAAACCATCAATGACTTCACCTAAATTGTGCGGCGGAATATTGGTCGCCATACCAACCGCAATTCCGCTCGCTCCATTAACTAATAAATTTGGTAGATAGGCAGGAAGCACAACGGGTTCTTGAAGCGAATCATCAAAATTAGGAACAAAGTTCACGGTATTTTTATCAAGATCACGAAGCATTTCATCCGCCATTCGGGCTAAGCGAGCTTCGGTGTATCTCATTGCCGCCGGTGAGTCGCCATCAATCGAGCCAAAGTTACCTTGCCCGTCTACTAAAGGATAACGAAGAGAAAAATCCTGAACCATTCTAACCATCGAATCGTAAACGGCAGTATCGCCATGTGGATGATATTTACCAAGAACTTCGCCGACTATTCTGGCAGATTTTTTGTACGGCTTATTGAACGGAACACCCAACTCGTGCATACCAAAAAGAACCCGCCTATGAACAGGTTTAAGTCCATCTTTAACATCAGGCAATGCACGGGCTACTATTACGCTCATTGCATAATCGATGTATGATGATTTCATCTCTTCTTCAAGTGAGACGGGAACTATTTTTTCAAATATTGTTGTCATTATTTTTATATGATTAACTGGTTTTTCTTACTACTTTTTTAGATTATCTATTTTTGTTTATGTTAAATATCCAAATTCGCATACTTGGCATGTTTCTCTATAAACTCTTTACGCGGCTCAACAGCATCACCCATAAGAGTCTCAAATATTTTATCTGCTGCTGCCGCACTTTCAATTGCTACTTGAAGCACTGTTCTTGTTTCGGGATTCATTGTGGTTTCCCATAATTGTTCGGGGTTCATCTCGCCAAGTCCTTTATATCTTGAAATTGTAAGTCCCTTAGGATGCCCATCTTCGGTCAATTCTTCTGATTTTTCCACGGCTGTTTCTTTTCCATTTCCTTTTAGCCGTTTAATTATTTCATCTCTTTCCTTCTCATCAAACGCATAATGTTCTTGCTTTCCTTTTTTCACTTTATAAAGCGGCGGTTGTGCAATATATACTTTTCCGGCAGTAATTAAATCCTTCATGTGGCGATATAAAAATGTAAGAAGCAACGTTCTAATGTGGCTTCCATCAACGTCCGCATCTGTCATTAAAATTATTTTTCCATATCGCGCTTTAAGGTGATCGAAGTCGGTCCCAAGCCCGGCACCAATCGCCGAAATGATTGCTTTGATTTCGTTGTTTTCTAAAATTTTATTCAGCTTTGCTTTCTCGACATTGAGTATTTTCCCTTTCAGCGGAAGTATCGCCTGGAATCTTCTGTCTCTACCTTGCTTTGCGGACCCGCCCGCAGAATCACCCTCGACTATATATATTTCACAATGTTCCGGATCGGTGATTGAGCAATCAGCAAGTTTACCGGGAAGATTCATGTTGTCTAAAGCATTTTTTCTTCGCGCTAAATCTCTTGCCTTTCGAGCTGCTTCCCGCGCTTCTGCCGCGCGCATACATTTTTCGATTATCTTTTTTCCAGTCGAAGGGTTTTCTTCTAAATGTTCGGCCAGCTTCTCTCCTACAAGTGTTTCAACCGCTGATTTGGTTTCACTGTTTCCTAATTTAGTTTTTGTTTGGCCTTCGAACTGCGGTTCTGCAACCTTTACAGAAATTACTGCTGTTAATCCTTCGCGAAAATCATCGCCTGTCAACTGAATTTTACTGTCCTTGATCAAATTGTTTTTAGCGGCATAATTATTTAGCGTCCTGGTCAGCGCGGTTTTAAATCCGACGAGATGTGTTCCGCCCTCGTGAGTATTAATATTATTTACATAAGAAAAAATATTTTCCTGATAATCGCTGCTGTACTGAAAGGCAATTTCAATTGGCGTATTATCTTTTTCGCCCTCGATATAAACAGTCTTATGCAAAGGTGACCGCGTTTCATCAAGATATTTGACGAACTCGATCAGCCCGCCTTTAAAGTGAAAAGTTTCTTCCTCTCCGCCGTTTCTTTCATCCTTAATTTTAATCGTGATGTTTTTATTTAGATATGCCAGTTCCCGCATTCTTTCAGCAAGGGTATCAAATTTAAATTTTGCAACTTTAAAGATTTCTCCATCGGGTTTAAATGTTGTCTTGGTACCTGTCATGTTCTTCTTAACTGTTCCTATTTCTTTTACAGGATTTATCGCCGTCCCTCTTTTATATTCTTGAAAATATATTTTACCGTCTCTTTTTACTTCAACTTTGAGCCATTCGGAAAGAGCATTAACCACCGACACCCCAACCCCATGCAGCCCGCCCGATACTTTATATGAGTTTTTGTCGAATTTTCCACCGGCATGAAGCACTGTCATAACAACTTCAAGTGCAGATTTTTTTTCTTCACGGTGAAGATCAACCGGAATACCTCTCCCATTGTCTTGGATAGTAATCGTTTCATCTTCATGAATCATGATTTCGATAAGGTCTGCAAAACCGACAAGGGCTTCGTCTATACTATTGTCTACAACTTCATTCACAAGATGATGCAATCCGCGAGTTCCGACATCGCCAATGTACATTGCGGGTCTTTTTCTAACCGCTTCCAATCCCTTAAGAACATTTATGCTCTTGGCGGTGTAATCATTTTTTCCCTTGGTATTCGTCATGTTATTTCTTTTTCCCATTTAATTTTTCTTGTTGATTTATGATTGAAGTCTTATGGATTTAATTATTTCCTCTTCATAAAAAGAGTTTATTTTTTCAATTAATGTTTTTTGATTAAACTTCAACTCGCTTCGCCACGCTGCGTTTTGTACCTTTATATAAAGAACTTTCTTTTCAATTTTAACCGGTGCTGCAATCTTCTTTAGATCAGGAAATATTTTATGAAAACTATCAATCACACCCTGCTGCTTGATTACTTTCCTTAACTTTTCAAAACCGGGCTCCCTATTAATAATTTCAGATATGCTTAAAAAGCCTTCAAGCATAGATTACCTCACCCTTAATAAGCTTAATTACTGTATCGGTGCTCTCTTTCCGTAAATAAGAAAGGTCCGTAAGGTCCGTTAGTGTTATAAATGTTTGCCCAACCTTTCTTAGGTTTTCACTTATGCGAAGCGATCTTGCCGCATCGAGTTCACCAAAAACATCATCCAACAAAAATATTGGTGCCTTTCCCGTTTTCTCCTTTAGATAAAAAAACTCGGCAAATCTTAGTGCCACCTGAAATGTTTTGTGCTGACCCTGAGAACCAAATGTTTTAAGGTTTATTTCGTTTATATCAAATACAAAATCATCTTTGTGCGGACCAACCAAACAAGCACACCTTCTCAGTTCATCATCTCTTTTTGCTTCGAGCAGCCCGATAAAATGATCTCTTAAATTCTCTCCGGAATATCCCCCAAGATAAAAATATTTTACGCCCGGGTTTTCATTTCCGTTTAATATTTCTTTGTATGCATGCTTAACAAAATACTCGAACTCCATAAAAAATTTTTTTCTATATTCTATAAGCTCAAGCCCTGTATCTAATAATTTTTGGGTCCATGCCTCCAGTTCGCTTAAATTTTTATTTCGCTTTTCCTTCATGCTGTTTAAAAGCGAAGTTCTTTGTCTGACCGTCTTATTATAATCGACCAAAAGCCTAAAATATGCCGCAGAAGATTGACAATAAATCGAATCAATGAATTTCCTTCGATCACCCGGATAGCCAAATGTAATTGAATGATCGGCTGGGGCAAGTAAAACAATCGGGTAATTTCCTATAACTTCTGATAACCGGTGCTTATGTTTTTCGTTTTGTAAATAGAGTTTTTTATTACCTTCCGAAGAATAAATTATTTTCACTTTGTCCTTAACCAAGTCTTTAAAGTTACCGGATATTTCAAAAAGGACTTCACCAAATTTGAGCACCTCGCTGTCCGCATTTGTGTTTTGACTTTTTGTAGTACAGAGGTAATAAATTGACTCGAGTATTGCTGTTTTACCCTGTCCGTTTCCGCCTATAATAAAATTTAGGTTTTCGGAAAAGTTTAAAGAAATATCTTTATGACATCTGAAATTTTTTAATTTAACCGAAGTTAAAACCATTCTTAATTATTCAATCGCACCGGCATTAATAATAGCAACAACTCTTCGGTATCTTTTGTTTTGGAAGGTTCAACTATGCAAGCCTTTGTGGGTGAATGCAGCTTGAATATAACTTCTTCATTATTAACGTGCGATAGAACATCATTAACATAAGCGGTGTTAAAACCTATTTCCATTGCCTCGCCTTGGTATTCGCATAAAATATTTTCAACTGCATTGGAACCTCTGTCAATATCTTCTGCAGATACCTCGAGGTTATTGTTTTTCAAAGTGAATTTAACTTGTTTTGAGTTTGAACTTGAAAATAACAGCATCCGTTTAACTGATGAGAGCAGGTCCGATGTTTTTATTTTCAGAATGTTTTCATTTTCTAAGGGGATTACACTGTCATAGGCTGGATATTTTTCTCCAATAAGTCTTGTAATAAATTCAAGTTCCCCCATTTGAAACGAAATGTGTGTTTTGCTTAAATAAATTTTAACATCGCTTTCTGGTAAGAGTTTAGATAATACTGAGATGGCTCGCTCCGGAACTATATATGACTCGCTATTTTCTGTTTTAATATTCTTATAATTAAATTTAACTAAACGATGACCATCTGTAGTAACAAATTTTAATCCTTCAGCAGAAAATTCAAATAGTGTTCCGGTCATAGCAGGGCGCATATCCTCTTTACTCATAGCAAATGAAGTCTGATCTATTGCTCTTTTTAAATCATTACCGCCAATTAATATTTCTTTGTCGCGGCTAACAGAGGGTATTGCCGGAAAATCATCGTGTGAAGAATAACCTATATTATAGGTGCCGAAATCCGTTTTTAATTTTAATTTTAGGTTAGGAGAATTTTCAAATTGTATTTGGGTTTCATCTAAATTTCTAATTACATCATAAAGTAAACGTGCAGGAACAACCATTTTTATGTTTGATTCTGCAGCAACATTCATCGAAGCTTTAAGTGCTATTTCTAAATCTGTCGCGCTTACAACCAATACTCCATCCTTTATTTCAAACAGAAAATTTTCTAAGATTGGCATGGGGGTACGACTAGGAACAGCTGGAATTATTTTTGAGAGAAGTTTCTCCAGCACCTTACTGTTTACTTTAAATACCATTAAATTTTTCTCCTGAAAATCATACAAAATTAACAAAAGCGCACTCAAATCTCAATGCTTACGACCAGTAATTTAACACTTTTTAATACCAACGCTGCGAGACCGAGACATATCCACAAAAAGCATGGGCTTATTATTAATATTAAGTAATATTTAAAATAATTAATAGTAATAATAAGAATGTTGATATGTTTACATGGGGAATTTTCTTTGTTTATAATGATTATAACAAGTAAAACAGAAAACCAACATGTTGATAAAACAAAAGCAATTGTAGATAAAAATCAAGCGGTTAATAAAATATACTTATTAACACTCAACACCTAAGTTTTTAACATGCAAGTGTTAATAGAATTTTGCGGTTAGGAGCAAGCAAGTTCGATTTGATTTCTTAAATTTTCTACAAGCTTATCAATGCTGGAGTCTTCTTGCAGCATTTTTTCAATTGAATTACATGCATGTATTACTGTTGAATGATCTCTTCCGCCAAAATGCAAACCAATAGTTTTTAATGATGACTTAGTCAATTCTTTTGAAAAGAACATTGCTAATTGTCGTGCAAGAACGATTTCTTTTTTGCGGGTCTTATCTCTTAATTTGTTTTCATCCACAGTTAATGCAGAGCATACCGTTTTAGTTATATTTTCTATTGAGATATTTATTTTTCTATCTGTTGCAATTTCCCTAACAGTTCTTTTAGCAAGATCAAGATTAATATCTTTTGAATTTAGAGATGAGTTTGCAAGAAGCTTGATCAAGCAGCCCTCAAGCTCCCGTATGTTTGAAGTAATGCTGCTGGCGATGTATTCAAGTATTTCGTCGGAAACCTCCAGCCCATAATCCTCAGCCTTTTGCTTAAGTATTGCTATTCTGGTTTCAAGGTCTGGCGATTGAATATCTGCAGACAAACCCCATTGAAATCTCGAGATCAATCTTTCGTCCAGGCCCTTCAAGTTTTTTGGTGGCTTGTCGCTCGAAAGCACAATTTGTTTTCTTGCCTGGTGTAGAGTATTAAAAATATGAAAGAAAAGATCTTGCGTTTTTTCTTTACCAATTAAAAATTGAATGTCATCAATTATTAGAACATCCATGCTTCTATAGAAACTTGAAAATTCATTTACCTTATCGGATTTGATTGCTTCTACAAACTGTACCGTAAAAATATCAGATGGAAGGTAAATAATTCTTTTCTCAGAAAAATTTTCAAGAATTTTATTACCAATCGCTTGCATAAGGTGTGTTTTTCCAAGTCCAACCCCACCATACAGAAACAAAGGATTGAAGGAAGTTCCTCCTGGATTTTCGCTTATTGCCGTTCCTGCAGCTCTTGCGAGTTGGTTATTTTCTCCCTTAATAAAATTATCAAAGGTATATCGTTGATTTAGGAAAGCATTAAATTCTTGTTTTTGTAAAGTGGCATTTGTTTTTTCAATTATCTTAGGTGTAATTTTTTGAACAGGAACATTGGGTTCAACTTCATCAGAAATTACATAGGTGAGAGAAATTTGTTCACCAAGAACATTTTGTATGGTTTTGCTGATTAAGCTTTTGTAATGTTCATCAATCCACTCCCAGAAAAATTGGCTGGGAAGCTGTACTTTTAAATTAGAATTGCTGATTTCCAATGGTTTTATAGGAAGAAACCATGTGTTGAAGGTCATCTGCGTAACGTTGTTTTTGATCTCCTTTAAGAAATCACTCCATATTTCAATAAGAGTTCTTGCTGGCGTCTTAGAAATCAATCCGATGTTAAGCATACTTGAATTATCCACAAAAAGAAATTTTATAAACCATTAAAAATCAAGAGGTTTCGTACCGTGCCAACGACACAAAAAATGCCCTGCCAACAAGTTGTTAACATTAAAACGCCACCGCAAGCCATTACAAATAAGCAACTTACAAGGTGTTTTTTATAAATCCACACACAAAATTTAATTTTGGTAAGGCGCAGTTCTAATGCGATTTTTGTGAAACGTTTTCACAACGAGAAGTTATCCACAAACAACAAACATTAATTTTGATGACCCTCTGTGTGAAAAAATATGAAGTAATGGGCATCAAAGCAAATTAATTTTTCTAAAAAAAAGAAATTTATTCTCCCCAAATAACAAGCCAAGATTATTTTCTTGTTTGTTTGAACATCTGTGTATATTTTTGGACTCTTTTATAAAGGAAAAAGGAAAATAATGAAAAGAACATATCAGCCGAGCAATAGGAAAAGAAAAAACACGCATGGTTTTAGGGAAAGAATGAAAACAAGAAACGGAAGAAGTGTTTTGGCAAGAAGACGGGCAAAAGGAAGAAAAAAATTATCTGTTAGTGATGAATAGTAAAACTTGAAAAAATATGGACTTTCTGCTTCAGAGAAAATTAAAAGCAGAAAAAATTTTGAAAAGATTTTTACCGGGGGCCAAACAACATATTCATCTGACAATAAAATTAGAGCAAATTTCAAACTTAATGCAGGCGCGGATAACGCCGGCGTTATGTTTGCTGTTGCTGTAAGCAAAAAACTTGGAAATGCAGTTTGGAGAAACAGAGCTAAACGATTAATAAGAGAAGTGTATAGACTGAACAAGCACAGGCTGGTAGAAAAATGCAAGATGAATAATACTTTTCTTGAGATCATCTTTTCACCACAGGCCCTTAACCAGTCCAGAAACAAAGTCATCGGGTTTAATGATATCCAACTCCCGATGATGGAAATTATTTCCAAGCTAAACGAGAAAATATAAATGAAGAATATTTTTATCTTTGTGATAAAGGGCTACAAAAAGCTTATTTCCCCTATGCTTTCACCATCTTGTCGGTTTTATCCGACTTGTTCTGAGTATTCAATTCAGGCGTTTGAAAAACATGGCGTTATATTGGGCGGGGCAAAATCAATATGGCGAATTTTAAGATGTAACCCTCATAATAAGGGCGGCTACGACCCAATAGAATAATGGAATTTTAATATGGATCGAAATACAATAATAGCGTTTGTCCTTATAAGCGCAATTCTTATAGTCTGGTTATTCCTAAACTCACCACAACCACAACCCCCAGCAACAAGGGCAACCGATTCAACAATAGTTGTTGAAGATGTTACAAAAGAGCAGCTAAAGGAAAAAACAAGAACTGCCAGTGCAGATACTAAGCTCGAAGACAAGAGGCTAGTCACGGATAGTGCTAACCTTAGTGTTTTTTTTCAAGCACCCAGAGGTGAAGAAAAAATAATTACGATCGAGAATGATCTAGTAAAGATGGAACTTTCAACCCGCGGCGGCAACATTAAAAAATACTACCTGAAGAAATTTAAAAATTGGTACGCGATTAATGTAGATGAGGAAAAAAATTTTTACAACGAGCATGTTCAACTTATAAATTATTCTAAAAGCGGTGATTACAATCTGTCTTTTGTTACTTCGGACGGGAAAGCCATAAATACAGGGGTACTCGATTTTACTTTTTCCGGTAACAGAAATTATTATAAGCTGACAAAAAGCGATTCTCTGTCACTTTCATTTTCACTTAATGTTGATGAGAATAAGAGGCTTGTCAAAAAAATTATATTTTATGGCAACAAATATTCGATGAATACCCAGGTTGAATTAATAGGGATGGGGACGGTGATTAGCAATGGTGCATTAGATATTGTTTGGAATAATGGAATCAGGTTTGTTGAGGAAAATACTGTTGATGAAGCCAACTACTCCAATGCCAGCGCTTTTTATGGTGACGAACAGGTTATTGTTGATGCTTCGTCTGCTGGCGAAATAGTTGAAAAGGATTTTACCGGAAGGATAGACTGGATAGCTATAAGAAACAAATACTTCGCTGCGATAATCTCTCCCCTGGATCCGGGTAAAATAGAAGGCGGGTATATTAGAGGCGAGCATAGTGCTCTAAAAAATCTGGGCATTTATGAACAGTATAGCACAAGATTAACAATCCCCATAAAAAACTCAAACTCTGAAAAACATGAGTTCTCCCTTTACATTGGTCCGGTTGATTACGATATCTTGAAGACAGAAGGAAATAACTTAGAAAAAATAGTTGATTTCGGAAGTTTCTTTGGGCTTAAGTTTATAGTTAGACCGATTGCAGAGTACGTCCTTCTTCCCCTTTTTAACTTTTTGCATATCTTTATTCCGAACTATGGCTTTGTGATAATAGTTTTTTCACTGATAATAAAAGCTGTCCTTTATCCTTTGACAAAGAGCAGCTTGTATTCAATGAAGAAAATGCAGCTTCTGCAGCCAAAGATCACGGAGATTAAAGAAAAGTATAAAGATGATGCGCAGAAGATGAATAAAGAGACAATGAAACTTTACTCGACATATGGAGTAAACCCGGCAGGCGGGTGTTTGCCGTTAGTTTTACAGATGCCAATCTTTGTCGCTCTATGGGGCCTTTTTCAGGTAGCAATTGAGCTTAGACAACAACCATTTATGTTTTGGATAAACGATCTGTCTCAACCCGATGTAATTGCCCACCTGCCGTTAAAAATTCCGCTCTTTGGAATAGACAAGATAAGCGGCCTGGCGATTTTAATGGGGATTACAACCTTTGTTCAACAAAAAATGACAATGAAGGATCCTAAACAGCAAAGCTTAGTCTACATTATGCCGGTGATGTTAACATTGATGTTTATGAGCTTTCCTTCTGGGCTTAATCTCTATTACTTTATGTTCAATCTTTTTTCTATCCTTCAACAATTTTATGTTAATAAAAAACACGATAATGTAGTATTAGAACCTGTTGCCCAAAAACCCGGGAAAAAGAAGGGCTTCATGGAACGATTGATGGAAACCGCAGAGCAAAGCGCTAAAGCACAGAAACATAAAAACAAAAAATGAGAAGGACACACCGCGTATGTGAATCCTTCAGAATTCATTAATATTCTGAAGCAAATACTATATTCTATAAATGCAGATTCTTATTAAAATATTCTTTCCATTCATTACTTTTTTCGTATCTATTTCATTTGCCCAGCAGACAGAAATCATAAAAATAGAAACAACCAGAAAGCAGCTTCCATTTAGCTTATCAGAAAACATTTCAAGTGAAAAACCTATAGTAGCGTTAGCATTAAGCGGCGGCGGTGCCAGGGGATTCGCACAGATTGGGGTGTTAAAGGCACTTGAGGAAGAGAACATACCTGTTGATTTGATTGTTGGAACAAGCATGGGAAGTATTGTGGGAGGACTTTTTTCCGCAGGATATTCGATTCATGAAATTGATTCCATGGCCAAGGCAATTGATTGGGAATCCCTCATTTCATTAGATAGAAAATCAAACAGACGCGATTTATTCATCGATCAAAAAATTACAGAAGACAAAGCGGTTATTAGCTTGCGTTTACAGGGGCTGAAACCAATTATTCCGACCGCAATAAATGATGGACAAAGATTATCCAACCAGCTCAACCTGCTTACACTGCAAGCCCCTATCCATATAAGGGGAGATTTTAACAACCTGCTTTTTAAATTCAGGGCAGTTTGTACTGATTTGGTTACCGGGGAAAAAGTAGTGCTCAGCCATGGTTCGCTTAGTCTTGCAATGAGAGCAAGCTCAAGCGTGTCATTTCTTTTATCACCAACAAAGTACGATTCGCTTGTTTTAGTTGATGGCGGATTGGTTGAAAACATCCCCGTAAAAACAGCGATTGACCAGGGCGGAGATTTTGTTATTGCTGTGAACACTACAAGCGCGCTTCATTCTGAAGACGAGCTTGAGTATCCCTGGATTGTTGCAGATCAAGTGGTTAGCATCCCAATGAAATTGTTAAATGAAGCTCAGTTAAGTTCAGCAGATTTTACAATTCGACCCGAATTGAAATTTTGGGCGGCCAATGATTTTGTGAACATAGATTCAATTATCACAACAGGATACAACACAGCCAAATCATCGGTAAAACAAATTAAATTTAAGATTGACTCTTTGACCCAATCAAGATATGTTAAAGATAATTACTTCATCAGCAATCCTATTATTAATTGCGAAAACGTTCCCGAATTTGAAAATGCTCTCGCGATCTATTCGAAACTTAACGACTCACTTTCTAAAGCAGATATTAAACGAGCGCTAAACGACGTTTATAATATAGGCGAATATGAAAAATTAGAAGCCAGGATTGATTCGCAAGATAAATTCTCTGTAATTAAAATTATCGGAGAGAAAAAACCCACAATTAAATCTTATTCTATCTCCGGAATCGAAATTCTTGAAAGATCACAGACCGATTCGTTTTTAGTTGACTTATTAAATAAACCATTTGTTGAGAAAAAATTAGTCTCGGCAGTAATTGACATCCTTAAACTTTATAGAGCTCGCGGTTATTCGTTAGCCGACCTAACCAGCATTTCATTTAACCGCGAAACGGGAAATCTGACCTTAACTTTTGATGAAGGCAGGATATCAAAAATTTCTTTAGAGGGAAATGACAGAACGTCTGAAACAATTGTCACGAGGGAATTTCCCGTAAAGGAAGGAGATTATTTTCTTTACAAAAATATCGAAGAGGGTTTAACCAATCTTAGAAGCACAAATCTTTTTAGCGATGTTGTTTTCACAGTAGTAAAGGAAGGAAACGAAAATGTTGTTTTTCTTAAAGTCTCCGAAAAAGTTTCCGGAATTGTTAGGTTCGGTTTCAGAGCTGACAGCGAGAACAAAACACAGCTTAGCTTAGATATTCGTGATGAAAATTTATTTGGCAGCGGTTCAGAAATAGGAGCCCTGTTTTATGGAGGAGCAAGAAACCGGGCATACATTTTAGAGCACAAGGCCAATAGAATTTGGAACACATATTTAACCTATAAAATTAATGCATATTATCAGTTTGAAGATGCTTTTCTCTACAGTAACGACCCGCCTGTATCTGAGAATCGATTTTCCAGATCTTCTTTAGGCGAATATCGTCAGATATATTATGGTGCATCTCTGTCTGTTGGAACACAGGTGGAAAAATTTGGAAATCTAATTTTTAAAGGAAGGTACCAACTCGACCAAATTAAAAATAAAACCGGATCGAGCGTATCTCCATACAAGATAAAAATAGTCAGTTTAAAGATAAGCTCTACAATTGATACACAAGATAAGTATCCTTATCCAACCAATGGATTTCTATTTACCGGTTTTTATGAAACTGCGGCAGCCATTCTGGGTGGAGATATTGGCTACACAAATTTTTCGTTCGATTACAAAAACTATCTTACATTTTCGGCAGATCACACAATCTCGCCGCATATTTCTCTGGGTTTTGGAGATAACACCCTGCCTCTTAGCCAGCATTACTCGCTTGGCGGGCTTTATTCCTTCTTTGGAATGCGCGAAGATGAGTTTCGAGGAAGACAATTATTTTTAGTTTCTCTTGAGTACAGATATAATCTTCCTGTTGATTTATTTTTTGATACTTACTTGATGTTTCGATATGACTTGGGTTCAATTTGGGATGTTCAAGATGCAATAAGGTTCAAGGATTTGCGGCATGGAGTTGGCGCAACACTATCGCTGGATACTCCAATAGGGCCGGCAGATTTTGCAGTTGGAAGAAGCTTTCTCTTTAAAAAGAACCTACCAGGAAATCCAATCAGCTGGGGAGATGTTATTTTCTATTTTTCTATCGGGTATTATTTTTAGATGTTTATGCAGCCCCCCTTTGATAAGGGCTGATGCGGCGAAACAGAGGGAGATTCGTTAAACGCAGGCTTTATAACGGCTAAAACTTGATGACGTCTAAGTAATTATAAATCCCCCCCCCTTACTTCGTTAGGTACGCTCCCGAAACAAGTTCGGGACAGGCTCTTTACTAAAGGGAGACTATGGAAAATCATATGAGTAAGTATTTCAGAATTTCTGCTTTTGTAAATTCAGGAAGCGAATCTTCAAACTCAACGGTTTTATTTTTATCCCACTCCTTTGATTGTGATTGCTTTGTTGTGTTAACACCAATTACTGCAACGCGAGTCTCTAGGAGATTCTCTTCCTCATCAAGTAAAAAGAAAGCAACGAATACCGGCATATTCATTTTATTTTTCCAGGCAAGATAGGATTGATAGGCTCGCTCATTCATAATCCAGCGAGGAGAGTGCTTGCCTTTCCAATCTAGCAGAGCTTCCTTTCCTCTGTAAGAAATTATTAGGTCCGGCATATCTTTGCCTCCTTCCCACACTTTTTCATATCTTCTATCTTTACCAAAAATTTCAAACTTAAATCCCCACTGAATGAGCAAATTTTTTCCGCACACCTCGGCAATATCATGGAGTTTATAATTTTTTTTAAACTCCTCGGTGGACTTGTGCGGTTGAAAATCTAATTCTTTCATGTATTATGTTTGCGTTAAAAATTTTTTGTGCGAAGCTAATACATTTTGAGTAAATCATCAAGAAGTGGGACAAATCAATTTTTTACAGCACTCTTAAAAACCATGGAGGCGTCATCGCGATTCTCCAGCCGAAGGAGAGGGAAGAAGCGATCTCATACTATTTGAGATTCTTCGGCGATCCCGCACTCGCGAGATTCCCTCAGAATGACTATGCATATCTTGTCATCACTCGGAGTTCGCTAAACTAGTAAGCCATTTGTTTAGTTGGGGTTACTTAGCACATTCCCAGCATCTTTTGAGAACGCAATCAAATAATTAAGCAAGTCCGCTGGCGAAGCAAAGTTATTAACAATTATCAATCGCAGCGTTTCCTTTTGCTGGTTGAACTTAACCCGATCAGAATATTTTTCCACAATGTGTTTCATCAGAACAGTAAATTTATATTTATAATAATCCTCTTTTACTCCCTTTGGAAGAATTAGGAAAATATTCTTCCTTTGAATTATTATTCTTTCAAACAAAGCCTGCGAAGCATATAATTTCAATATGGCAGTTGAGATCAACAAATTTACCATTGAAGGCAAAACCCCAAACCGATCTTTCATTTCGCTCTTCAAATCTTCAATTTCCTCTAAGGTCGTAACCGAATACAGCTCCGTGTAAAAGTTTAATCTGTCGCTTTGTTCAGGCATATAGGATTTGGGAATACCGATTTCAAAATATGTATCTATTGTAGGATCGGTTTTTTCTTTCGGTTTCGGTAAAGTCTTAAACAACTCTTTAAACTCTTCATACTTTAACTCTTCAACGGCTTCGTTAATAAGCTTTACAAAAAGATCAAAACCAATATCATTAATAAAACCAGTCTGCTCTATGCCGAGCAAGTTTCCCGCTCCCCGAATTTCCAAATCTCTCATGGAAATATTAAACCCGGCACCAAGCTCGGTAAATTCCTCGATTGCCTGTAATCGCCGAAGAGCTTTTTTATTGATGCTGTTCAGAGAAGGAACGATAAAGTAGGCATAGGCTTGCCGTGTTGCTCTTCCCACGCGTCCCCGGAGCTGATGAAGCTCAGCTAAGCCAAACCTATCGGCTCTGTTTATGATAATTGTGTTCACATTTGGGATATCAATGCCCGACTCAATAATTTTTGTTGATAACAAAATATCGTATTGTTTATTAAGAAAACCATGAATGACTTTTTCAAGCTGCGATGGTTTCATCTGCCCATGTGCAATTCCAATTCGGACATCAGGAATATGTTTATTTAAATAGCCAGCGAGGCGCTCGATTGATTCTACACGATCATGCACAAAATATATCTGCCCATTTCTGCTCAGCTCGTTATGAATCCACTCTTTGATCTTTGAAATATCAAAAATAGAAACTTGTGTATATATTGATTGACGGTTTGGCGGCGGGGTTGCTATGATAGATAAATCTCTTGCCCCCAAAAGTGACAAATTCAGCGTTCTTGGAATTGGGGTTGCGGTAAGTGTAAGCGTATCAACATTATGCTTAAGCGATCTTAATTT
>Ga0214473_10002808_pt1 | contig 21323 bp, 19 predicted proteins | sample RVTome_7_FD_203509 | JGI IMG/M metagenome (GOLD analysis project Ga0214473, IMG submission 203509) | Soil microbial communities from uranium-contaminated site in the Upper Colorado River Basin, Wyoming, United States - RVT98D197 | ecosystem: Environmental > Terrestrial > Soil > Contaminated >... | reverse complement strand
CGGGACCATGAACGGCACCTTCCTCAACAACCAGAAGATCGCGACCGGTGTCCTCACGCCGATCAAGGACGGCGACGAGTTCACGCTGTGTCGCCTGGCGCTGACGTTCCGCCTGCCTTCGCCGAAATGAAGCTGGGCGTTCGCCTATAGCCTGCTGTCGCGGATCGCCGTGTCGAGCTCTCGTGGTTCCCAGCGGAGCTCGCGGCGGGCGCGGCTCGAGTCGAGCGAGACGTCGGGCGCCCTCTGGTCGGGCCCCTGGTGCTCGGCCTGGACGGTCGCCACGATGCCGTCCGCGCGGAGTCCGAAGGCCCGGGCCACCCGGAGGCCGAGCTCGTAGCGGCTGACCCGCTCGGGTCCGCCCAGGTGATAGAGCCCGGCCCCCGTCGCCTCGACGAGCCGGGCCACGGCGGCTGCGACCGACTCCGGGTCGATCGGGGTCCGGTACTCGTCCGTGAAGAGCCTCTGAGGCCGCCCGGCGCGCAGGGCCCGCGCCACCGACTCGCTGGAGGTAGCCCGGGGCCCGTGACCACGGCCGAGCACCAGCGCCACGCGCGCGACCGCGGCCCCGGGGCAGCTCAGCAGCACGGCCTCCTCGCCCGCGCGCTTGGTGCGGCCGTACACGTTGCGCGGGCCGGTCGGGTCGCTCTCGCCGACGAAGCGCCGGTCGCCGGCGAAGACCAGGTCGGTCGAGAGGGCGACGAGGCGGACGCCTCGCTCCCGGCAGCCGCGCGCCAGCAGCCCCGGCAGCCGCGCGTTCACGCGCTCGGCCTCGTCGGGACGCGTCTCGCAGTCTTCCGCGCGGCCCAGGACCGCGGCGTGGACGACGGCGTCGGGGCGGGCCGCGTCCAGTAGCCGGGAGACGGCCGAGGCGTCCGTCAGATCGGCCAGAAGCGCCCGCGGGCCTGGAGGCGGGGCGCTGCGGCGGTGGGCGGCCGTCACGTCGAAGCCCCGCTCGTGAAGCAGCGCCGCGAGGCGTCCGCCGAGCAGCCCCCCCGCGCCGGTGACGAGGACGCGCAGCGCCGTGCTCAGCTGGTCATCACGGCGCCGCCGTTGACCGACAGGATCTGGCCGTGGAGGTAGCTCGCCAGATCGGACGCGAGGAAGGCGATCGGGCCCGCGATCTCCTCGGGCGTCCCGGGCCGTCCGAGCGGGATCGCCCGAAGGATCGCGTCGCCCGTGGTCCCGTCGAGCGCGCCGCGGCTCATGTCGGTCATCACCCAGCCCGGCGCCACGCAGTTGACGCGGATGCCGCGTGAACCGAGCTCGGCGCCGAGCGACCGGGTGAGCGCGATGATCGCGCCCTTGGACGCCGCGTAGTGGCTGTGGAACGGCTCGCCACGCTGGCCTGCCGTGGACGCGACGAGCACGATCGAGCCCCGGCCGCGCGCGAGCATGCGCCGGGCCGCTTCGGCGCACAGAGCGCGCACCGAGCTCAGGTTGGTGACCAGCATCTCGTCCCACTCGGCCGCCGTCATCGTCTCGATCGGTGCGCGCTTCCAGATGCCGTGGTTCGCCACCAGGATGTCGAGCGGCCCGAGCGCTTCCTCGGCGCGGACCACGAGCCGTTCGGCCTCGCCCTCCACAGCCAGGTCGGCGCCGAGCACGACACCCGCGCCGCCCGTCTCGGCGAGCGTCGCGCGCGCGGCCTTCTCGTCGTGCCCGTAGGCGACCGCCACCCGCGCGCCGAGACGGGCCATCAGGATCGCCGTTTGCCTGCCGATGCCGCGGCTCGCGCCGGTGACGAGGGCGGTCCGGCCGCTGAGTGCGAGCACGGGGTCGAAGCTATCCGCCGTCGAGGTACCCGTCAAGGTGTCCTGCCGCTAGAATCGCCTGATGGCGTTCATCACGTTCGAGGGGATCGAGGGGTGCGGCAAGAGCACCCAGGCGCAGCGGCTCGCCGAGCGGCTGGGCAGCCGTGCCGTGGTAACCCGCGAGCCCGGGGGCACCGCGATCGGTCGCGCCGTGCGCGAGGTGCTGCTCGACCCCGCGAACCGGGGCCTCGCCCCGACGACCGAGCTCTTGCTCTACTTCTCCGATCGGGCGCAGCACATGGCCGAGGTGGTGCGGCCGGCGCTCGCGCAAGGCCGGATCGTCGTGTGCGACCGCCACGTCGAGTCGAGCCTCGCCTACCAGGGCTACGGGCGCGGCTTGCCGCTCAGCGCGATCCGCGTGCTGGCCGAGCTGGCGACAGGGGGGCTGCGCCCGGACGCGATCGTGCTCTTCGACGTGCCCGTCGAGCTGGGGCTCGCCCGCGCGCGCCGGCGCGGGGCGCAGGATCGGCTCGAGGCGGAGCGCGTCGAGTTCCACGAGCGTGTGCGGGCGGGTTACGAGGAGCTGCTGGCGCAGGAGCCCGAGCGATGGCTGCGTGTCGACGGCCGGGGCTCGGCAGACGCCGTGTTCGAGAGCCTGTGGCGCGCGCTCGTGCGCCGGGGCCTGGTCTCCGGGGAGGCCGCGTGAGGCTCTCGGAGGTCCGAGGTCACGACCGGGTTCGCGCCGTCCTCGGCCGCGCGCTCGAGCGCGACCGCCTGCCGCCCGCGCTCCTGTTTGACGGCCCGGACGGCGTCGGGAAGAAGATGCTGGCGCTCGCCGTCGCGCAGGCGACGCTGTGCGAGGCGGCGCCCGCGCCCGAGCCGTGCGGGGAGTGCCGGGCGTGCCGCCGGGTGGCGGGCTCGATCCGTTCCGAACGGCTCTCGGAATTGCGCCAGGAGGCGGACCGCCACCCGGACGAGGACGTGTGGCGGAACTTCCGCCTGCATCCCGACCTGGTGCTCGCCGAGGGCTGGTGGCTGACGCGGACGGGCCGGCCGCGGAGCGAGCCCGAGATCCGGGTCGACCAGGTGCGCGACCTCGTGGGCGAGATCGCCGGGTCGCCGTTCGAAGCGCGCCGGCGCGTGTTCGTGATCGACGACGCCCACACCATGAACGACGCGGCCCAGAACGCGCTGCTCAAGAGCCTGGAGGAGCCGCCGCCGCGTTCGCACGTGATCCTCGTCTCGTCGGCCGCCTCGGGGCTCCGGCCCACGATCCGCTCGCGCTGCCAGCGGCTGCGCTTCGGACCGCTGTCGCGCGCCGTCATCGGCGAGAGCCTGCTCCGGGAGCGCGGGCTCGGGGCGGAGGAGGCCGGGCTGCAGGCGGCGCTCGCCGGGGGCAGCCTGGCGGCGGCCCTGTCCGGCGAGGCGGCCGGGGAGCTTCGGCTGCGCGAGCAGCTGCTGGTGCTGCTCGAGGAGTCCTCGAGTGGTGGCGCCCTCGCGCGCATGGAAGCGGCCGAGGCGCTGGAGCAGGCCGAGGACCCGGGCGCCCTGCTCACCACCCTGCGTTCGCTGCTGCGCGACCTGGCGGCGCTGCGGGCCGGAGCCCCGCGCGAAACCCTGCTCAGCCCGGACCTGGCGCCCCGGCTCGCGGCCCTGGCCTCCGGGCGGCTCGGCGAGCGGGCGACGAGCCTCGCCGAGGAGGCGGGGGAGGCCCGCACGGCGCTGCGGGGCTTCGCGAGCAAGCTCCTGACGTTCGACCGGCTCGTGGAAGCCCTGGCCGGAGACTGACATTCGCTTCTTGCGCGCGCGCGAAAGCGTGTGCTACTTAGTGGCTAGAGACTACGCCCAAATGAACCGCAAGCTGATCCGTCCGGACCTCACGGACCTCAAGGACCACCGCCACCCGACGGTGACCACCCCGAAGTACTTCCAGAAGCGCTCGCGCGGGATAGCGCCCGACCAGACGAACGCCGAGTGCAACTACTACCTGAAGCAGATGGCCAACCACACGCCCATGGTCATCGTGCTCAAGGACGGGGACCACATCCGCGGAACGATCGAGTGGTACGACCGACAGGCGCTCAAGGTCAACCGGTCCGACGCCCCGAACATCCTCCTGATGAAGGACACCGTGAAGTACATGTACAAGGAGGGTGACGACCACTACCGGGAGGACGAGCCAGAGGGCGCTTGAGCGTGAGGCCGCGCCTCGCGCTCACGATCGGCGATCCGGCCGGGATCGGCCCGGAGATCGTGCTGCGGGCGCTCGCCGCGGAGGCGTGCCCGCCGGCCGAGTGGGTGGTCTACGGGCCGCTCGCCAGTCTCGCGGAGCGGGCCCGGCGCTTCGGTCTGCCGGACGTGGCGTCGGTCGCGGCCGGCGCCGTGGACATCCCGGGCTCCGCCGTCCCGATCGGGGCGGTGTCGGCGGAAGCGGGCCGCCTGGCCGCGGCCGCCGTGCTGGCTGCGGCCGCGGATGCGCGCGCGGGTCGCGTCCTCGGCATGGTGACGGCGCCGCTCCACAAGGAGTCGCTGCGGGCCGCCGGCCATCCCTGGCCGGGCCACACCGAGATGCTGGCCGAGGCTGCAGGTGTCTCGGACGTGGCGATGATGTTCGTGGGAGGCGGCCTGCGGGTCGCGTTGCTGACGATCCACCGCTCGCTGCGCTCGGTGCCCGACGCGATCTCGCGCGCCGAGACCGAGCGCATCGTCCGCCTCGTCCACCGCGAGCTGCCGCGGCTCGGGGCCGAGCGGCGCCGCATCGCTGTCTGCGGAGTGAACCCTCACGCCGGCGAGCACGGTCTTTTCGGCGGCGAGGACGAGGAGATCCTGCGGCCCGCGGTCACGGCGCTTTCGCAGGCGGGGATCGCAGTCACGGGCCCGCTGCCCGCCGACAGCGTGTTCGTGCGTGCGGCGCAGGGCGAGTTCGACGCGGTCGTGGCGGCCTACCACGACCAGGGCCTGGTGCCGGTGAAGCTCGTGGCCTTCGGGCGCGCCGTCAACGTGACGCTGGGGCTGCCGTTCGTGCGCACCTCCGTCGACCACGGCACGGCCTTCGACATCGCCGCCGCCGGCACCGCCGATCCGGGTAGCCTGCTGGCCGCGATGGCGCTTGCCGTTGAACTCACCGACCGCGCCAGATTCCGGCCCTGACGCCCTTTTCGATGCGCTAATTCAAGACCTGACCCCTCGGCTCGCTCTCACGGGACGGGTCCTCGTCTTAGCCGTCTGGACCCGTCCCGTGAGTTCTGACCCGTCCCCTGGCTCGTTGTCCGTTTGTCCGTAGCCGTGCCGTTGACCCTCCCTTGACCCGCGGTGCGTGCTGCGGCAGCATAGACGAACAAAAAGCGAAAGCCATGCCCGTCGAGCTCCACGCCGCCTCGGCCTTTTCGTTCCTGCGGGGGGCGTCGCTGCCCGAGGACCTGGTGGAGCGGGCGGCCGAGCTGGGATACGACGCGATGGCGCTCGTCGACCGCGACGGGCTCGCGGGCGCCCCGCGCTTCTTCAAGGCGGCCCGGGCGCGCGGGATCCGGCCGATCGTCGGGGCGGAGCTGAGCCTCGAGGGGGGCGGTGCCTTGCCGCTGCTCGTGGAGACGCAGCGGGGCTACCGGAACCTGTGCCGGCTGATCACGCGCATGAAGGCGGGCGTTGCGAAGGGCGAAGGGCGACTGCACGCGGAGATGTTGGAAGGGATGGGCGATGGGCTCGTCGCCCTGCCCGGGGTCGAGACGCTCCAGCCGGCGGGGAGCGGTCCCCTCGACACCGACCGGCTCGCGCGCGTCGTCGAGGCTTTCGGCCCGGGCCGCGTCTTCCTCGACGTGCAGCGCCACCGTCGCCGCGAGCAGGAAGCCGCGAACCAGGCGCTGCTCGAGCTGGCCGACGCGCTCGGGTTGCGGGCCGTGGCCTCGAACGGCGTGCGGCACGCGACGTCGCAGCGGCGGGCGCTCCTGGACGTGCTCACCTGCATCCGCGAGAAGCGCACGCTCGCGAGCGCCGGGCGGCTGCTCGCGACGAACGCCGAACGCCATCTCAAGGCCCCGAAAGCGATGGCGGCGCTTTTCACCGACCGCACGGACCTGCTGCGCAACGCCGAGGCGCTCGCCGAGCGGCTCACGTTCACGCTCGAGGACCTGGGCTACGAATTCCCCGACTACCCGGTACCGGCGGGGGAGACGCAGTTCTCGTTCCTCAGCCAGATGACCGAGAAAGGCGCGCGCGAGCGCTACCGGCCGTACCACGAGAAGGCCCGGCGCCAGATCGAGCGCGAGCTCCAGCTCATCGGCAGGCTCGACCTCGCCGGCTATTTCCTGATCGTGTGGGAGCTCGTGAACTTCTGCCGGCGCGAGGGGATCCTGGTCCAGGGCCGCGGCTCCGCCGCGAACAGCGCGGTCTGCTACAGCCTCGGCATCACCGCCGTGGACCCCGTCGGGATGGGGCTGCTCTTCGAGCGCTTCTTGTCCGAGGAGCGCGGCGAATGGCCCGACATCGACCTCGACCTGCCGAGCGGCGCCCGGCGCGAGCAGGTGATCCAGCACGTCTACACGCGCTACGGCGCCGCGGGCGCGGCGATGACCGCGAACGTGATCAGCTACCGCGACAAGAGTGCCTCGCGCGAGATCGGCAAGGTGCTGGGGATCCCGGTGGCCGAGCTCGACCGCCTCGGCCAGCACCTGCGCCGTTTCGAGTACGTCGATCCCGGCGACACGCTCGAGGCGCGCCTCGCGCGCGCGGGGTGGGGCCAGGCGGACCAGCGCGTGCGGCTCTTCGCACGCCTCTTCGGCGAGATCCAGGACCTGCCGCGCCACCTGGGCCAGCACTCGGGCGGGATGGTGGTGGCCCGCGGCCGGCTCGACGAGGTGGTGCCGCTCGAGCCCGCCAGCATGCCGGGGCGCGTGATCGTGCAGTGGGACAAGGAAGATTGCGCCGACCTCGGCATCATCAAGGTCGACCTGCTCGGCCTCGGGATGATGTCGGCGCTGCAGGACGCGCTCGCGCTGCTGCGGCGGGACGGCGTCACGCTCGACCTCGCCCACCTGCCGCCCGACGACCCCGCGGTCTACCGCATGCTGCGCAAGGCCGACACGGTGGGTGTCTTCCAGGTGGAGAGCCGGGCGCAGATGGCGACCTTGCCGCGCATGAAGCCGGAGCGTTTCTACGACCTGGTGGTCGAGGTGGCGATCATCCGCCCGGGGCCGATCGTGGGGAAGATGGTCCACCCGTACCTCCGCCGGCGGAACGGCGAGGAGCCGGTCTCCTGCCTGCACCCGTCGCTCGAAGAGATCCTCCGGCGCACGCTCGGGGTGCCGCTCTTCCAGGAGCAGCTGCTGCGGATCGCGATGACCGCGGCCGGCTTCACCGGCGGCGAGGCCGAGGAGCTGCGCCGGGCGATGGGCTTCAAGCGCTCGGAGCTGCGCATGAAGGCGATCGAGACGCGGCTGCGCGCGGGGATGGCCGAGCGCGGGATCACGGGTGAGACGGCCGACACGATCGTGCGCTCGATCAGCTCGTTCGCGCTCTACGGCTTCCCCGAGTCGCACGCGGCGAGCTTCGCTCTGATCGCCTACGCCAGCGCCTTCCTGAAGGCGCACCACCCGGCGGCCTTCGTGTGCGCGCTCCTCAACAACCAGCCGATGGGCTTCTACCACCCGTTCACGCTGGTCAAGGACGCCCAGCGCCACGGCGTGCACTTCCGGACGGTGGACGTGACCCGGAGCGGGAAGCAGTGCGCGCTAGAGGAAGGGGAAGTACGCCTGGGCCTCGCCTACGTGCGGGGGCTGCGCGCCGCCGCGGCCTCACGCATCGAGGAGGAGCGGGCGCGCGCGCCCTTTGCCTCGCTCCAGGACTTCGTGGACCGCACCGGCCTCAAGCGCGACGAGCAGCGCATGCTGGCCGAGGTAGGCGCGCTCAACGCTTTCGGCCTCACGCGCCGGAGCGCGCTCTGGCAGGTGGAGAAGGCGGGACGGCCGCGCGGGCCGCTGTTCCGCGACGAGGAGCCGGAGGAGGAAGCCTCGCCGGTGCCGGAGATGGGCTTCTCCGAGCGGCTCACGAGCGACCTCGCGGGGACCGGGCTCTGCGTGGGCCGGCACCCGGTCTCGCTCTTCCGGCCGGAGCTCGTCGAGCGAGGCGTGCGGCGCGCGAGCGAGCTCCTCGGGCTCGCGGACGGCGACTTCGTGCGCGTCGCGGGCGCCGTGATCTGCCGCCAGCGCCCGGGCACGGCGAAGGGCTTCCTGTTCCTGACGCTCGAGGACGAGACCGGCCTCGTCAACGTGATCGTCCGGCCGGACCTCTTCCTGCGCGAGCGTACGACGCTGGTGGGGGCGGCGTTCCTGGAGATCGGCGGAGTGCTGCAGGGGAAGGACGGCCTCTCGGTGCGGGCCGTCGCGGTGCGCGAGGCCCTGGCCGGGGCCCCTGCGACCCCGGCCAAGGATTTTCATTGACGCCCTCCCGGGACGGGTCCTCGTCTCTGCCGTCTGGACCCGTGCCGGGAGCTCTGGGCCGTTCTCGCCCTCGTTGGCGGTTTCTCGTCGGCCTGGCCCTGGAGCGATGGTCATCGCCCCTTCAGGCGTTCGTCTCGTAGGTCAGTGACTCTTCAGGGGGGATTCTCTCGAAGGCACGATGGGCTTGCTTCCTTGAACTGGGGGCTGAGGGCCCCCCAGACCCCCCGTGATGGTCTGCTGCTATCGCCGACGGATTCGCGTCACCACTTCCTTGTCTCCTACCTTGCTGATCTGGAGCGTGACGCGGTCGCCGACCTTGAAGCTCCGCAGCTGGCTCCTCGGGTTGACCTCGAAGGTGCGCCGCCCGGACGCCAGGTCGACCTCGACCTGCCCGATGTTCGCGTCGAGCGCAGTGATCACCGCCGTCTGCTGGCCGGCTGAGCTCGTCGTGGTTTCCTTTTTCCGCTGCGACGGCTCGAATCCCACCTCCGCCACGTCGAACGCCGTGATCTGCTTCGTGTCCCCGTTGTAGGTGAAGTGCACGTACATCGGCGGGACCAGATCCTTGAGCTTGGGGTTGGGGAACTCGTCTCTCTTGTCCGTGAAGACCACCGAGGCATCGCGCGCGACGACCCAGGTCGTCTCGCGCCCTTGCGGGTCCTTCATCCGCACCTGCATCGTGTCCCAGTCGACCGCGAGGATGTTGGCCCGCTCCCTCTTCAAGTTCTGGGCCCAGGCGGGCGCACCGACGGCTGCGGCGACCAGCAGGGCCAGCGCGGCCCATAGTGTCGACTTCATGGGTTCTTCCTCCCCTGATGCGCACGAGCGAGCGGCGGGAGCCGAAGGCCACGTGCGCAGGTCATGATTCCAGTCTAGCAGCCCGGTGCCCCAGCTCGCTCTCTCACGGCTCGGCGGGTCGGCGGTACCAGAGCCAGCAGTAGTGCCGGGAGCGGACCAGCCAGGGGCAGATCACGAAGCCGAGCATCACCGCCAGCATCAGCGGCGCGGGATACCAGCGTGCCTTGCGCCCGCTCGTGATCACGGCATCGTCGAGTATCAGGAAGTCGAGGCCGCGGGGCCGGCCCCAGCGCTTCAAGGCTCGTGAAAGCCAGATCTCCTCCGAGGCGTACACCTCTTCGGAGAAACCCCCGACGGCGAGGAAGGCCTCGCGGAGGCAGAACACGAACGACCCGGCCGCGAGCCTCCGGCCGCGCGAGAGCCCGTTCCAGAGCGACAGCATGCGCCCGGCGAGCCCGCCCGAGACGCCTTCCATGGCGACCGGGGCCCCGCCGCCGCAGGCACGGCCGGTGGCGAGCGCGGCTATCGCCTGGGCCAGCAGCGGGGCCGGCACCAGCGTGTCGGCGTCGACGAAGACGAGGAGACGCCCGCGCGCCGCCCGCGCGCCGGTGTTGCGCGCGCGCGAGATCTGGTTCACGGACTCGAACACGATACGAGCCCCCGCGGCGCGGGCCGCCTCGGCGGTGGCGTCTTTGGAGTTGTTGTCGCACACGACGATCTCGCCGCGGAGCTCGATCCCGGCCATCGCCTCCCGCAGCCTGGCGAGTGTCGCGGGCAGGAGCGCCGCCTCGTTGTAGGCCGGGACGACGATGGAGTAGTCTGGCGCGGCATCCACAGCGTCAGGATAGGCGAATCGGAGGCGGGGATGGCGAGGACCCCGGCGAGCGTGGACATGTCGCCCGGCCAGTACATCGTCAAGGTCGACCGCAAGAGCGGCGAGCCGCTCGCCGACCCGATCGAGCCCAGCGAGCTCCTGGTCCACGCCCACCGCGACCGGCACCCCGTGGAGATCGCCGCGCAGTTTCTCGCGAGCAGGCTGATCCACGTCACCGGCAACGAGAGCCTGGTGAAGAAAGGGCTCCAGGGCGTCGAGCGGCTCGGGGCACGCCTCGGGCGCACGGTGGGGGATCTCACCGGGAACCCGGAGCACGCCACGCGCGTGAAGCGCCTGCTGGGCGTGACGACGCGCGACTACGCCTTCCAGTTTCGCGAGCCGACGCACCTCTCGGAGCGGGACGTGAAGGCGCGCGTACAGGAGCTGCAGAAGCGGGCGCGCGCCCAGCTGGCGGCGCTCGGCAAGCGCCCGCGGCTGCGAGTCCTGCTGACCGGCGCCACCGGTTTCGTCGGGAAGGAATTCCTGGCCCAGGCCGCGTCGCATCCCCACGTCGAGGAGGTCGTCTGTGTGGTGCGGCCGGAGACGATCCGCGACCGCAAGACGAAGGAAGTCGTGAGGGTGCTGTCCGGCCGGGAGCGCGGGGCGCTGCTGCTGAAGCGACTCCACGTCTCGGGCAAGGCGGCCTCGCGCTTCCGCTTCGTCGAAGGCGACGTCGAGAAGCCCGGCTTCGGGATCCAGGCCGGCGAGCTCGAGCGACTGCGGCGTGAGATCACCCACGTCGTCCACTGCGCGGCGAGCGTCTCTTTCGACGACCCCTACGCGAGCTCGTTCCTCGCGAACGTGGTGGGCTGCAGGAACGCGCTCGCGTTCTCGAAGCAGATCCAGGCGACGCCGGGCTCGCGCTTCGTGTCGCACGTGGCGATCGAGACCTCGTACATCCACGGCCGGCGCAAGCGCACGATCGCGCAGGAGCACGCGCTCCTCTTCCCGCGCCACTTCTACAACAACTACTACGAGCTCACGAAGGCGATGGCCTCGATCGAGACCGACCGGGCGCTGGTGCAGGACGGGCTGCGCGTCACGCAGCTGCTGCCGTCGATCGTGATCGGCCACACGCGCACCGGGAACAACCGCGGCGACACCAAGGTGCTGAATGCGCCGGTGAACGCCTTCGGCCGGGCGCAGGAGGCGCTCGCCGGGCTCGGTCGCGAGGCGGGCGACCGCCTGCGCGCGCTGATCGTGAGCCGCATCGCCACCACCTTCCCGGCGGACCGCTCGGCGGAGCTGAACCTGGTGCCGGTCGACCGCGTGGCGACCGGGATCCTCGCCGCACTCACGGCGCCGGAGGCGATCGGCGCCCGGATCCACCTGGCGACGGACAACCGCATCCGCTCGGAGGACGTGTGCCGGATCGCCGAGGAAGAGCTGGACGTCAAGGTGCGCATGTCGGACCCGACGCTTTCGCGCAACCTGACGCTGCCACTCTACAAGGCGGTGCTGCTGGCAGTGGGGGACCAGAAGCTCGCGAACGTCGTGGAGAAGCTGGGCACGATCTTCGGCGTCTACGGGGAGTGGGGCCAGCCGATCCACGACGTGGGCAACGACGTGCGCCTGCTGGGCCTGCCGATTCGGCGGCCGGAAACGGCCAAGAGCTTCCGGATGCTGTGCCGGCACAACAAGTACGTCCAGGAGTTCGCCAAGGTGCGCGACGCCGACGAGATCGCGCGCCGCGAGCGGGTCTGGGAACAAGCGATCGACGAGATCGAGTACGAGACCGGCCGCGAGGTGGCGGCGATCCCCCCGCGCGAGTTCCGCCAGCTGTTCGCGGACAAGGTCGAGCTCGCGTCGTGGAAGCCGCGCTGAGCTCGCCTTGGCGCCGCGCCGTCCGGGGGCGTATCCTCGGGGCGGTGCCCGGCGGGCATTCCTGCCGCGGGCCGCGCTGAAAGGAGCCCCGCATGACGGTCGATCCCGGCTTCCTGAACCGCCTCCGCTCGCGCGGTGAGGAGGTGCTCACGCAGGTGTCGGCCGAGCTCGGCTCGAATCCGCGCTTCATGCGGGCGATGGCGGGTGCGCTGCGCGGCAAGGAGAAGCTGGAGCAGGCCGTGTCGCGCGTGCTGCGCCAGATGAACGTGCCGAGCCGCAGCGAGCTGAAGCGCGCGGCGGCGCGCATCGACTCGCTCGAGCGGGAGGTCACGGCGCTCAAGGCGAAGGCGCGTGCCAAGCCGTCCGCACGGCGCGGCCCGGCCCGCGTCGCGACCCGCGGAAAGGCCGCCAAGTAGGCGAAGTGGCGCGGACCGCGATCACCGGCACGGCGTCCTTCCTCGGGGGCCGCCTGCTGCGGCGGCTGGTGTCGGAGCGCGGCGCCGACGCGGTGCTGGCGGTGGACATCACGCCGCCGCCCACGACGCTTTCGGGCGTACGCCACCGCATGGTCGACCTCACGCTGCCCGGGGCGGACCGGCGCCTGGTGGAGGTGTTCCGCGAGGAGGAGGTGGACACGGTCGTGCACGCGGCGTTCTTCACGACGCCCCGGCGCGATTCCGCCTACGCGCACGAGCTCGAGTCGATCGGGACGCTGCATCTGGCAGCGGGTGCAGCGGCGGCGGGAGTGCGGCACCTGCTGCTGCGCTCGTTCACGGCCGTCTACGGGGCGCGCGGGCAGAACCCGAGCTTCCTGACCGAGGAGAGGAAGCCCGACGCCGACTCGCGCCTCGCCTGGGTGCGGGACAAGGTGGAGGCCGAGGCGCACGCCTTCTCGTTCTCGCGCCGCTATCCGGGGCTCGGCGTCACGGTGCTGCGCTTCGCGACGCTCGTCGGCGCCGGCGTGCACACGTTCTACACGCGCCTGCTCAGCAAGCGGGTGGTGCCCGTGCCGCTCGGCTACGACCCGCTGGTCCAGATGCTGCACCCGGACGACGCGCTCGAGGCCACCGTCCTGGCGCTCGAGACGGGGCCCTGCGGTGTGGTCAACGTCGTGCCGCGGGCGACGATCACGCTGCTGACGGCGCTGCATCTGTCGGACAAGCTGATCGTGCCGGTGCCGCACCCCGCGGCGTACCCGCTCGCGGAGCTGTGGTGGGCCTCGGGCGTGGGCGAGGCGCCGGGCGGCTTCATCGACTACGCCCGCTTCCCGTGCGTGGCGGACGGCGAGAAGGCGAGGCTCGAGCTCGGATTCGTGGCGCGCCACTCGAGCCGCGAGGCGCTCGAGTCGTACCTCGCGTACCGCTTTCCGGAGGCCGCGTGAGCGCCCAGGCGAAGGTCGTGCCGATCGCAGGTCGGCGGCGCCGCTCGAAGCGCCGCGCGGAGCCCGCCGGGGATACGGCGCTCAGGCGCCGGGTGGGGGAGCTCGAAGACGAGCTCAGCGAGCTTCGCGGGTCGAAGCCGGCCGAGAGCCCGCTGGTCGCCCTGGCCCGGGCGCTCAGCTCGGGGGCCGGCGGGCTGACGTGGGCGAGCCTCGCCCGGCTGCAGCGGGCGTTCTATTTCGCGTGGCACTCGGAGCAAACGGACGATTTCGGCGCCGACGCGCGCTTCGCGGAGACGCTCGAGCCCTTCTTCGAGTTCCTGTACGCGGTGTGGTGGCGGGTCGAGGCGACCGGGACCGAGCACCTGCCCGCGAGCGGCCCGGGGCTCGTGGTGGGCAACCACTCGGGTGTGCTGCCCTACGACGGCCTGATGCTGCAGCTCGCGATCCGCCACGAGCACCCGGCGCGGCGGCTGTGCCGGATGCTGGCGCTGGACATGTTCGCGCTGCTCCCGGTGCTGGCCCCGATGCTGTCGAAGTCGGGGTCGGTGCGTGCCAACCCCGAGAATGCCGAGCGGCTGCTGCGCCAGGGCGAGCTGCTGGGGGTGTTCCCCGAGGGTGTCAAGGGTGTGGGCAAGCTCTTCCGCGAGCGCTACAAGCTCGCTCGCTTCGGCCGCGGCGGTTTCGTCCGCGTCGCGCTGCGCACGGGCACGCCGATCATCCCGTGCGCGATCGTGGGTGCGGAGGAGATCCACCCGGTGATCGCCAAGGCCGACTGGGTGGGCCGGCCCTTCGGGTTGCCGTACTTCCCGCTGACGCCGACGTTCCCCTGGCTCGGCCCGCTCGGCGTCGTGCCGCTGCCGACGAAGTGGTCGATCGACTTCGGCGAGCCGGTGGACCTCAGCGGGTACGGGCCCGAGGGGGCCGAGGACCCGATCCTGGTGAACCGGATTTCCGAGAGCGTGCGCGAGACGTTGCAGCGGATGGTGGACGGCCGCCTCGCGCGGCGGCGCTCGGTCTGGTTCGGCTGATTTCAGCGTCGTTTCGCGCAAGTTTCGTTGTCGTTGCCGAGGCGAAACGACGCTTTCTGAGCAGTTTCGTTGGAATCCGATGTTCGTTTCCGTTGTTCGTGCGACGTTCCGCACTGCACCGACAACGGACCCTCGGCGGAACGTCGCTAGCGCAGCTTCTCCTCGAGCCGGTCGAGCACTCCGTCGAGCGCGCGGGCGAAGCCCGCGCGCGGCGGCGGCGCCTTTGGAACGCCGCGGATCCGGCGCGGGTCGGCGAAGCCGATCCCGTGCTTGGCGAACAGCCGTCGCTGACGCGCGGCGGTCCGGCGGAAGAAGCCGACGGCCGTGCGATAGCCGTGCTCGGCCACCAGGCGGCGCGCGCTGGTGCGCATGATGTTGTAGCCGAACATGCGCATGTCGTCGCGCGTGGGTTGGATCAGCAGGATGTCCACCTCGGGATGCTCGCGCCGATAACGCTCCATCCCGTACTGCATGCGCCCGTGGAGCATGATGCGCATCACCTGGTCGAGTACCCAGGTGATGCCGCGGTTGCTCAGGTGTCCGCGGAGCGCCCCTTTCGCCGTGTCGTTCAGGTAGGGCACGATCGGGTTGATGCAGATCACCAGGTCGGCGCCGCCCTGGATCGCGAGATTGATGTGCGCGGTCTTGCGCACGCCGCCGTCGACGTAGTCGCGCCCCTTCACGCGGACCGGGCGGTAGAGCCCGGGCAGGGCGGTCGAGGCCTGAACCGCCCTGGAGACGGGCACGTCGCGGTGGCCGCGGCGGCCGAAGGCCACCGCTTCGCCGCTGTCGAGGTCGACCGCGACCACGTTGAGCGCACGCGGCAGGTCGGCGAAGCGGTCGCCTCCCAGGCGCGCGCGGAACACGCGCTGCAGGTACTCCTGGATCCCGGACGTATCCAGCAGGCCCGCCGGCAGCAGCTCGAAGAGCGACCAGGCGAGGTCGCTCCAGTTGCGGCCGTCGCCGGAAAGGCTGGTGCGCAGGGCAGCGGCCAGCACTCCCGGCGCGCGGCCGGCGCGGCGCACGAACTCCATGCCGTCCAGGCGGAAGACTTGCGCCGAGGCCGCGCCCAGCGGGCTGCGGCCCGGTGTCACGGCCTCGGCGTACATCTCGCGCGGCTTGACGCCGGCCGCCAGCAGGGAAGCCACGAACGCGCCGCCGGAGATGCCGACGTACAAGTCGAGGTCGACGAGCTCGCGGTCCAGCAGCTCCTCGAGCGCGCGCAGGCAGCCGATCTCGTAGAGGGCTCCGGTGACGCCGCCGCCGGCGCAGACCAGCGCCACTTTCGACCGGCGCCTGGGCCGGATGCGGCGACCGGGTCTCGTCGCGCGGCTCATTCCGGGAGGGCAGTCTACGCTAGCGCAGCCGCTCCACCCGCGCCTTGAGTTCCTCCACCCGGCGCTGCAGCTGCTGGATCTCTCGACGCGTCGGGATGTTGAGCGCGCCGAGCGCGCGCGCCACCGCGTCGTCCACGCTCTTCGAAAGGCTGCGGCGGTCGCGGGTGGCGCGGTGCTTGAGCTGCACCAGGCGGGCCGCGACGCGCTTCCTGGCCTTCTTCCCCTCGCGGTCCAGGCGGGCTCGCCACCGCTCGGCCTGGCGCATCACTTCGCGCGGCTCGAGGCCGCTCTTCTGCACGAGAGCCGCCACCCGCTTGCCGACGGTCACCTCGGCGGAGCGCAGCGCGCGGCGCGTGTCGTTCCAGGTCTTCTCGAGCCGACCCCGCGGCGCGCTGCGGGCGGCCTTGCGGCGAACGGACTGCTTCCTTGCTGGCATGCGTTTCCTCCTCACTTCCTCGGGCGCCTAGGCCGGGCGCGCTTGCGCCGGGCCGGGCGCTTCCTGCCTTTGGGCGGCTGCTTGCCGGGCGGCTTCTCGATGTAGGCCTCGAGGCGGCCGCGCAGGGCGCCGAGCGAGCGCTCGGCCGCCTCCTCGCCCCGCGACAGCAGGCTGCGCAGGCGCGCTTCGACGCCGGCCTGGGCGTCGCTCACCAGCCGGTGGACGAGCTCGGCCAGGTCGCGCCGCAGCACGACCGCGTCGTCGAGGCTGAGCCGTCCGGTTCCGAGCAGGCGCGCGACGAGGCGTTCGGTCTCCTGGCGCGCGCGGCCGGCGGCTTGCTCGGGCTCCGGCCACTCCCCCCAGCCGGTGGCCGGCCCCGCCGCGATCCGGATCAGGCGGGTCAGCACCTGGCGCGGGATCCGGCTCGCGCCCTGGCGGACGCTCTCGAGCAGTGCCTGGGCGAGCGTCAGGTTGGTGAGGTCGAGGCCGCTCTTCTGATCGAGGACACGGACGTCCTCGCCCCGGGCGACCAGCCGCGCGAGCTGCTGCAGCGTCACGTAGCGGCGCGCCGCCGGGTCGTACAGCTTCCGGTTGCCGTAGCGCTTGATCGTCCGCGCCCCCGCCGCCGGCTTCCGCGTCACGCAAGCAGTATAACGCACCGCGTCATATGCGCAACCAGAATGACGCTAGGGGCTAGATCGAGCAGCGCGGAAGCTAGCCTCGCGGGTCGAGGCGCAGCGACACGCTCTCGATCGGGCTCGCGCTTCGCCGGCGCGAGCGCAGCAAAGCACCTCCCAGCAGCAGCCCCAGGCCGAGCGCCAGCACCAGCAGGAACCCGGCGAGCCGGAACGAGCCGAGCACGACACCGACGAGGTCGAATCTGGGCTTCTCGACCTTGATCCAGGTGACGATCGGCTCGAGCGCGAGGTAGAGGCTGGTGCTCATCGCCCTCCGGCCACTGTAGGCCGGCGGGCGGCGTCGGTCAATTGGCGGGTCTCGGTGCGGCTCAGGGCCTCGAGGTAGCTCCGCAGGCCCTGCAGCAGGCTGCGCGCGAGCAGCTCGCGGTAGAGCGGCGTGCGCAGCCGCTTCTCGTCCTCGGGATGGCTGACGAAGCCCAGCTCCGCGAGCACGGCCGGCATGTTGGCGCCGATCAGGACGTAGAACGGCGCGCTGTGGACACCGCGGTCGGGGATCGCGTGCTGCTCGCGCACTCCGCTCACCATGCTCTCCTGGATCGAGTGCGCGAGGTCGCGGCTCTCGTCGAGCTTGCTGTTGAGCGTGATCGCCTTGACCAGGTTCTGCAGGTCCTTGAGCGTGGCGGTCGAGATCGCGTTCTCGCGCGCGGCCACGGCTTCGGCGTGCGGCGTGCGCGCGAAGCTCAGCACGTAGGTCTCGATCCCGCGCGCCTTGGAGTTGCGGGCGGCGTTGGCGTGGATCGAGACGAACAGGTCGGCTTCCTTCTGGTTCGCGATCGCGGTGCGCTCCTCGAGCGGAATGAACACGTCCGTCGCGCGCGTGAGGATCACCTCGGTGCCCAGCTCCTGACGCACGAGTCGCTCGAGGCGCTGCGCGACGTCGAGCACGAGGTCTTTCTCCTGCAGGCCGCGCGGCCCGATCGTGCCGGGATCGTGGCCGCCGTGTCCGGGGTCGATCACAATCCGTCGCGCCCCCAGGCCGAGCTGGCGGGCGAGGCTGTAGTTGCCCGCGCGATTGGCGGCCGGTGGCTCGGGCGTGGGCGGCGGAGCCGAGGCCGTGGCCGTAGCCGCAAGCGGCGGCGGCGGTTCGGCCGGGGCGTAGAGTGGGGGCTGCGACGGCTTGCTGGCGAGGCGATCCACACCGGCGATGGTGATCGGCGCGGCGCCTTTGGGGGATGCGCCCGGCGGGACCAGGCCATCGATCGGCCGCGTCGGCGCGCGCAACAGCTGGGGTGGCTTGCCCGGAGGAGTGGCGGTGTCCGCGGAGCTGCCCTGCGAAACCTCGGGCGCGCCGGGTCCCGCCGCGATCTGCGGGCGGGGCCGGGCGCCGCTGCGCACGTCGATCACCAGCCGCGCGGGATCCTCGAGGAAGAAGACCTGGTGCTCCCCGACGTCCTTGAAATCGAGGACCACGCGCACCACGTCGTCGCGGTTCCGAGCGATCCGCACCTGCTCGAGCAGGCCGTCTCCGACCGGGAACGCCCGCCCGGCCAGGTTCGGGTGGAGTCGGGTGCCGACGAGATCCACCCAGAGCCGGTCCGGCGCAAAGGCGCGGTCGTACTGGATCGGCACCTTGCGCTCGAGGTCGACCACGACACGCGTCGAGGCGTCGCCGCTCCACGAGCGCAGGTCGAAGACGCGTGCGAGCCCCGGCGGCGGGGCCTTGGGCAGCGGGCTCGACGGCTCGCGCTCACGCAAGAGCGTCTTCACGCGGGAGGCTCGGCTCCCCTCGGGGTAGGTCTCGAGATACGCGCGGGCGGCCTCGGCGACCCTGCGGCGCTCGCCCGTCTGGCGCGCGACCTCGACGGCGGACCACAGCGCGTCGTCGCCCAGGCTGCTCGAAGGGTACTCCGCCACCAGCATGCGGTAGGCCGCGAGCGCGTCCTCGCGGTAGCGTGGCGCCCGGAAGCGCTGCGCCATCTCCCGGTAGAGGGTGCCGGTGGCGAGGAGGGCGTTGTCGCAGTAACCGGAGCGGGGATAGCGCGCCACGACCTTGCGGTAGCGCAGGACCACCGCCTCCCACTCCGAGCGCTGCGCCATGCGCTTCGCCGAGGCGCGCAGGCGCGTCTCGGCCGCCTGCGCCTCGTGGTAGAGCGACGCGTCGGGGCGCACCGCCGCGGCCGCCTGGCGCACTTTCGCGGCGGCCGAAACACCCTGAAGCGGCAGCAGCACCGCGACCCCGGCGAGGCCGAGGCTCGCCGCCTGAAGGCGCGCAGAGCTCAGCGTTGCCAGGTGTCCACCGTCTCGTAATAGTCCTTCGCGACCAGGATCTCGCGCGGCTTCGACCCGTCCGCCGGGCCGACGATGCCGTCGCGCTCCATCATGTCGACGAGCCGTCCCGCGCGCGAGAAGCCGATCCGGAAGCGGCGCTGCAGCCCGCTGGTGGAGGCCTGCCCGCTCTGGACGACGAAGCGGGCGGCCTCGTCGAACAGCTCGTCGCGGTCCGTGAGCTCGGCGGTGTCGCTCGGCTTCTCCGGCTTGCCCACGCTGTCGTCGTAGGCCGGGCGGCCCTGCTTGCGCAGGAACGAAGTGAGCCGGGCGATCTCGTGCTCGGTCACGTAGGCGCCGTGGACGCGGATCAGGCGTGCCGAGCCCGGCGGCAGGAACAGCATGTCGCCGCGCCCGAGCAGCTGCTCGGCGCCGATCGAGTCGAGGATGGTGCGGCTGTCGACGCGCGCCGCGACGCGGAACGAGATGCGCGAGGGGAAGTTGGCCTTGATCAGGCCGGTGATCACGTCGACCGAGGGCCGCTGTGTCGCCAGGATCAGGTGGATCCCGACCGCGCGCGCCATCTGGGCGAGCCGCGTGATCGATTCCTCGACCTCGTGGGACGAGACCATCATCAGGTCGGCGAGCTCGTCGATCACGATCACGACGTAATGCAGCGGAGCGAGCTCCTCGCCGTTCTCGTCGTCGCGAGAGCCGGCCTCGGCGCGGATGATGTTGTTGAACTGCTCGATGTTGCGGACGCCCTCGGAGGCCAGCATGCGGATGCGGCGCTCCATCTCCGTGACCGCCCACTTGAGCACGTTCGCGGCGATCTTCGGGTCCGTCACCACCGGCGTCAGCAGGTGCGGGATGTCCTCGTAGACGCCGAGCTCGAGCCGCTTCGGGTCGATCAGGATCAGCCGCACCTCGTCGGGCGTGGAGCGGAACAGGATCGAGGCTATCATGCAGTTGAGGCCCACGCTCTTGCCGGTGCCGGTCGACCCGGCGATCAGCAGGTGGGGCATCATCGTCAGGTCCGTGGCCCACACGTCGCCGTTCACGGCCTTGCCGAGGCCGAGCGTGAGCCGGCCCGAGGCGCGGCGGAAGATCTCGGACTCGAGCACCTCGCGCAGGTAGATCGTCTCGCGCACCTCGTTCGGGATCTCGATGCCGACGTTGCCCTTGCCGCTCACGCGGTCGATGCGGATCGACTCGGCCTCGAGCGCCAGCGCCAGGTCGTCGGCGAGGCCGACGATCTTCGAGTACTTGACGCCGGCGTCGGGCTTGAACTCGTAGGTGGTAACCACGGGGCCGGGATGGATCTCGCGCACCGTGCCCATCACGCCGAACTCGCTCGACTTCATCTGCAGGATCTTGCCGCGCTCGAGCAGGCGGTCGTTGTCGAGCTGCGCGCCCCCCTTCGGCTGGTCGAGGATGGTGAGCGGGGGCAGTGTGTAGCTGCCGCGGGTCTCGGAAGCGGGCTCGGAGCTTCGACGCCGACGCGACCTGCCCGCCGCGGACTCGGCCTCGGTCGGCTCTCCCGCGCGGGCCTGGGGCGCCGCGAACGGCAGCTGCTTCTGCGCCGGCCGCGGCGCGAGTGTCGCCAGCAGCGGCAGGTCGTCCTCGTCCTCGGTGGCTTCCCTGGCCCCGGACTCCGCCTCGTCGGCCGCATTGACGCGACGGATCCTCGGCAGGCCGCTCGCTTCCTCGCGCGTGAGGGCGTGCTTGCGGATCACCTCGCGGCGCATCTTCTCCTTGCGCCGGCTCTCGCGGTAGTGCGTGAACGCCGTCTGCAGCGCGCGCAGGCGCTCGCCCACGCGGCCGCCCGTGCCGGCGAGGAACGCGGAGAAGGAAAACTGCGTTGACAGGATCAGCGCGACGAACATGCCGGTCGCCGCCACGATGTAAGCCCCGGTGCGGTTGAAGTCGTTCACCAGCAGCCCCGCGAGCACCTCGCCGATCGCTCCGCCCGCGCGCACCGGCTCGCCCTCGAAGCCGACGGTGCCGAACGTGAGCGCGAACAGCGAGGAGAGCGTGAGCAGCAGGAACAGGTTGCCGACCGCCTTGGTGTAGGGCGCCTCGATCGGCCGGCACCAGAACAGCTTCCAGCCGAGGAGCCCGAGCGCCAGTGGCAGCAGCAGCGCCGCGAGCCCGAACAGCTGCGGGATCAAGAGCTCGGCCAGGAAGGCGCCGAAGGGTCCGATGAAGTTGCGTGAGCTCGCCTCGGCGCCCGCCTTGAAGAAGGGAGCGGGGTCGCGCGGGTCGAAGGTCGCGAGCGCGATCAGAAGCATCAGCGCCAGCGCGAAGGCGACGAGCCCGAAGAGCTCGGCGCCGCGGTTCGAGCGTGACTCGACCTTGGGGACCATGGCTGCTCTAGACCTCCATCACCACCGGGATGACCATGGGACGGCGCTGGGTGCGCCGCTTGTAGAAGCGCCGCAGCTCGTCGCGGACGCGCTCACGCGTGAGCTCGGAATCGAGGCGTTCCTCGACCGGCCGTCCGTCCATGGCACCCGTGAGGATCCGGCTCGCCTCCTCGGCGAGCTCGGCGGCCGCG
>Ga0214473_10002807_pt1 | contig 21324 bp, 14 predicted proteins | sample RVTome_7_FD_203509 | JGI IMG/M metagenome (GOLD analysis project Ga0214473, IMG submission 203509) | Soil microbial communities from uranium-contaminated site in the Upper Colorado River Basin, Wyoming, United States - RVT98D197 | ecosystem: Environmental > Terrestrial > Soil > Contaminated >... | reverse complement strand
CCAGGGTGGCGATCAGCCGCGTGTTCTCGTCGTCGGGGTGGGCGCCGACGTAGAGGACGCTCGCCAGCACACGCAGTTTCTTGAGCGCCAGCTGGATCTCGGCGGCGTCGGGCCGAGGCGGGACCAGGACCGGGACCGATGCGGCCGCCGACAAACCCAGCAGGATCGCCATCACGCGACTCGGGGCCGCTCTCAACGGGCGATCACCTCGCGGTAGAAGTCCAGGTACTGGCCGACGATCCGGTCGGACGAGAACAAGGTCCGGGCCCTCTCGAAGCCGCGCTCCCCCATCGCCCGGGAGCGTTCCGGGTCCTCGATCAGGGCATCGAGTTTCCCGACGAAGGCGCCGATGTCCCCGGGCGGCGCGAGGAACCCGGTCTCGCCGTCCGCCACCACCTCCGGGACACCGCCGGCCCGGGTGGCCAGCACCGGATGCCGGTGGAACATGCTCTCCAGGATGCTGAGACCGAAGCTCTCGTAGTCGGAGGTGTAGAGCCCCAGGTCGGCGGCGTTGAGGTAGTTCTCCACGTCCGGCACCGAATTCATCACCGTGACCAGCGGTTCGATTCCCAGTTCCCTCACCAGCGGCCGGTACGGCGTGAAATCGCCTCCCGCAAGGACCAGCAGGTGGATCCGATCCCGGTGCCGGGAGGCGGCGATGACACGCAGCAGGTCGCCGACCCGCTTGCCGGCCCGCAGGTTGGACATGTGCAGGACCAGGAACCGATCCCCGATCCCCAGACGATCGCGGACTTCCCGTCGCGTGTGGTTCGGCGGGGCGGGCGCGAAGAAATTGTGAATCACCCGGATCGCGTGGGTAACCCCGAAAGTGCGCTTCGTCTCGTCGCGCAGGAACGCGGAGACCGCGGTCACTCCATCGGAGTTCTCGATGGCATGCCGGATCACCGGCTGATAGTCGGGGTCCTGGCCGATGAGGGTGGTGTCGGTGCCGTGCAGGGTGGTGATCAGCGCCGGCCGGCCGGTCCCGAGCATCTGCCTCGCCAGGCCGGCGGCGATGGCGTGCGGCACCGCGTAGTGCGCGTGCAACAGGTCGAGATCGAAACGCCGGCTGACGTCGGCCAGTTTCACCGACAGGGGCAGCGTGTAATCCGGGTACTTGAACAGGTCGTACTCGTTGACATTCACCGGGTGGAAATGGACATTGGGGAGGGAGAGGTCGAGACGGAAGGGCCGCTCGTAACTGACGAAATGCACCTGGTGTCCCCGCCGGGCCAGCTGCTCTCCGAGCTGCGACGCCAGGATGCCGCTGCCGCCGACCGACGGGTAGCAGGTGATCGCGAGGCGCAACGGGCGGTTGCTCAAAATCGCCGCCCCGTTCCCTGCAGGTCGCTGATCCCCGCCAGGCAGATCGGGTCATTGGCCCACAGGGCCATCGCGTAGCCGGCGCCGATCTCCGCGCCCAGCACCCGGGTGCGCGCCACCTGCAGGTCGATGTAATTGCGCGTCTTCATCTGCGACTGGTGGCACTCCATCGCCGTCTTCCAGGTCTCGAAGACGTCCGAGATGTCGACGATGACCTTGCCGAGACCCGCCGGCGCGCTGCCGCCCCCGGTGATGTCGTAGAAAAACAGCGCGTCGATGGCGTGCGGGACGTGGGGCTCCAGCCCCCGCAGGCCTCCGTAGCGCGCCAACCGCGCCGCATCGCGGGTCAGGCGACCGGCTTTCCCATGGTCGGGGTGCTGGTTCTCCTCCGGGGACGGAGCGAGCAGCAGATGCGGCCGCCACTTCCTGATGATCCGGGCGATCTCCAGGGCATTCTCCGGCCGGTAATCGAGGAGCGCATCCCCGTCGAGATCGATGAACTCCAGTCCGACACCCATCCGCGCGGCGGCGGCGGTCGCCTCCCGCATCCGCTCATCGGCCGAACCCGAGGACCCCGCTTCCCCGCGGGACAGGTTCAGCACCGCGACCGGATTCCCGCGGGCCACTTCCTTGATGAGGACGCCGCCGCACCCGAATTCGACATCGTCGGGATGGGCGCCGACGGCCAGGATCCGGCGGACCGGCCGGTCCGATGCGGCGCTGCCCGCAGCATTCGTCATGAAGCCTCCACGTACGATTCGTGCGGCCGATCGATGGCGTCCCGTTCCACGAAGCTGATCTCCGGCGCCTCGTCCCGGTTCAGGTACTGCATCTCGCTTGCCCCCGCCACGTAGTGCGTGCAGTGAACGACCGACTGCATCCAGCGCAGCCGTGTGTCCCGCGCCGGGCTGATGCTCTCCTTGCGCGGCTCGTGGTACGGGATCTCCAGGTACTCGTCGCCTCCCCGGTGGAGGGCGAACTTTCCGTCGCGGCACCGGGCCCGCACCAGCTCCCCGTCATGAACGACATCGACGTAAAAATCGGCCACCTCGACCGCCCGCTTCCGGACCCCGGGATCGCCCGACCGGACCACCTCCACCCCTTCCAGGTGCCCCAGCCGCAGGTACATCTCCAGGCAGAAGTCGGCCACCTTCTCCGCGCGCACCGCCCGGAAGATCTCCACCAGCGCGGGGGAGACGAAGGCCGGCAGCAGGCGCGTCGTCCGTTCCTGCCAGCCGTCCTGGATCTGCTTCGCGTACAGCGGTGTGTACTTCTTCTGCAGTTTGCCCCGATGATCGAAGTTCAACCGGCGGAGCTCCCCCGTCCTGAGGTCCCGGAGCGGCGTGGTCGTCTCGCGATAATCGTGGTCGCTGTCGTGGCAGAAATAGACGATTCGTCCCCCGATTTCCCGCCGGAGCCGCCGGGCCGTGGCCAGCTTGGCGTAGAAGAAGCGCTTGGGAAAGAACCCGCACGGCTGCTGGCCGAAGCAGATGATCGGTTCGCTCATGTGATCGATCGGGGACGTCGTGGGCGTCGTGCCCACGGGCCATCCGCACGGGTTCCCTCGAACAGGCAGGCCTGAAGGGTATCATCCCTCCGGTGGCCCGGCCAAACCGCCCCGGGCCCGCGGGGCCGGGCCACGGGCCCGGGTCCCCACCGGGACAAGCAGAGGCCGCACCGGCAAGGCACGGGAAGGATGAGGATGGAGATCTACGTGGACGGCGACGCCTGCCCGGTGAAGGAGGAGGTCTACCGTCTGGCGCTTCGCCACGACGTCAAGGTGCTGGTGGTCTCCCACGGACCCCTGCACGTGCCAGCGAGGGGACGCATCGAGGGCATCCGTGTCCGAAAGGGGTTCGACGCGGTCGACGACTGGATCGCGGAGCATGTCGCGGAGGACGACATCGTCGTAACCGCCGACATCCCGCTCGCCGATCGGTGTCTCAAGAAGGGCGCGCGGGTTCTGGCCCCGAACGGCCAGGAGTTCACCGAGGCGTCCATCGGCGGGGCGCTGGCGACCCGGGAGCTGATGGAGCAACTGCGTCAGATGGGCGCGGTCACGGGCGGGCCGGCGTCCTTCGCCGCCACCGATCGATCGCGCTTCCTGTCACGGCTGGGGGAGGCGATCCACGCCGCCCGGCTCACGCGTCGACCTGGACCTTGAATCCGCCGTAGCCCATCCGCTTGTGGTCGAAGGGCATCGCCTTCGGATGCTTCGGCTTCGAGCCCGTTCCATTTCGCGCCCAGCGATTCGTGGACGGTCTGATGCAGACATGATTCGAGTCCCGCCCCGCGCGCGCGTATTCATGCTAGCCTCCCCGCCGCAGCGCGGAGACGGCCCATGCGGCAGGACATCACGTTGATCCGGACAGGCCGCGGCGCCGGCCCGGCGGCTCTCCTCGTCGTGGCGGTGGTCGCCCTGGCGGCGCCCGCCCTGGCCGCGCCCGTCGCGGCCGGATCCGCCGACCCTTACGCCCCCGACACTCCCGAGCCGGGATCGGTCGAGGCGATCGCGCGCGACACGACCGAACCGCGCTTCATGAGCCCGTGGGTGGCCTACGTGCCGCAGTCCCGGACGGTGCCGTCGCCATCGCAGTTCCTCGGGCGCATCGCGGGCGCCGCCGGGGCGCTGACGCACGCCGGGACGATCCAGGGGTACATGCGGGCGCTCGCCGCCGCCACCCCCCGGGTGCGCGTGGAGACGATCGGCAGGACGGAAGAGGGGCGCGACATCGTCCTCGTCGCCATCGCCGATGTGGCCGGCCTCGCCGATCTGGCGCGGCTCAAGAACGCCACCGCCCTCCTCTCCGACCCGCGCCGCACCGGACCCGAGGAGGCGGAACGGATCATCGCGCAGGCGCGCCCGATCTACTACTTCAACTGCGGGCTGCATGCCGACGAGACCGGCAGCGCCGAGATGGCGATGGAGCTGGCCTACCGGCTGGCGGTCTCGGAGCAGCCGATGATCCGTGGCATCCGCGAGCGGGTCCTGACGCTCATCAACCCGGTCGCCGAGCCCGACGGACGCGACAAGGTGGCCGACTGGTTCAACCGCTATCTCAAGGGGAAGACCGACTACGACGCCCTGCCCCGGCAGTCGCCGCCCTACTGGAACCGTTACGTCTTTGTCGACATCAACCGGGACATTCACCAGCAGGCGTTCGCGACGACGCGGGCGGTGCACGCCATGTTCCACGACTACCACCCCACGGTGGTGCACGATCTTCACGAGTCGATCGCGCTTCTGCAGACCTGGAACGGCACCGGTCCCTACAACCCCAACCTCGATCCGATCGTCACCAGCCAGTTCCTGGAGATGAGCTTCCACGAGGTCACGACCCTGACCGCAATGGGGATGCCCGGGGTCTGGACCTGGGACTTCGGCGAGGGGTTTGGCCTGCACTTCCTCGATTCGGTGGCGATGAACCACAACGCCATCGGGCGCGGCTACGAGACCTTCGGGAGCACCACCCCCGAAACGGTGTCGCGGTCGATCGACGAGGGCGGGGGCGGGCATGAGGGCTACCTGACCCGTGAGTGGTTCCGGCCGAGCCCCCCGCCCCGGGCGTTCCGCTGGTCGATGCGCGACAACGTGAACTACCAGCAGACCGCCGCCCTCGCCATTCTCGACTGGAGCGCGCGCCACGCACAGGACATGCTCCGCAACTTCTACCGCACCGGTTACAACTCCTGGCGGAAGGGGGTGACCGGCAGGCCGTTCGCCTTCGTCATCCCGGAGAACCAGCCCGACCGGCTGCGGGTGGCGGCGATGATCAACCGGCTTCTCGACCAGCGGATCGAGGTGGGCCGGTTGACGGCGGATCTCACCGTCGGCGAAGGGAAGTTCCCGCGCGGCTCATTCATCGTGAAACTCGACCAGCCGTACCGCAACTACGCCGTCGATGTCCTCGAACCGCAGCGCTTCCCGGCCGGGACGGACACGCTGCCGTACGACGACGTCTCCTGGGCTTTCCCCGTCGGCTTCGGCGTGACCACCGTGCGGATCGACGACGAACGGGTCAGGACGGCTCCGGCCGATCCGGTCCGCGCCGCGATCGTCCCGACCGGCCGCGTCACCGGCGAGGGTCCCGTGTTCCTGATCCGCGACACCGGACAGGAGGCCCTCCTGGCGGCGCGTTACCGCCTCGGCCGCTTCCACGTGGAGATCGCCGAGCAGGCGTTCCGGGCCGGCGGCGAGGACTACCCTCCGGGATCCTGGATCCTCACCGAAAACTCCGCCCCCGGCCGGACCCGTGCGGCCATCGAGGCGGTGGCCCGCGATCTGGCGCTCGACGTCCGCGCCGTGAAGCGGGCGCCGGCCGTGCCCCGGCACGCGGCGCCGCCGCCGCGTCTCGGAGTCTGGGTCCCGTGGGCCGACACCGACATGATGGGCTGGATCCGCTACACCCTCGACCGCGAGGCGATCCCCTACACCTACCTGCGCGACGAGGACGTGCGCGCCGGCGGTCTCGGAGATCGGGTCGAGGTGATCCTGTACGGCCCCTTCTCGCGCATGGACCTGCAGGGACAGATCCACGGGATCGAGCCGGTCGCCGGCCCGATGCCGTTCACCCCCGCACCGGAATTCCCCAGCCACGGCGAGCCGGTCGCCTCGAACGACATCACCGGCGGGCCCGGCTACGTCGGTCTCGAGTCGATCCGCCGCTTCGTGGAGGAGGGCGGCGTCCTCCTGACCCTGGGGAATGGGTCCGAGCTGGCGCTCGAGGGCGGCCTGGTACGCGGCGTCCGGCGGGCGGAGGGGACGGAGGTCTTCACGCCGGGAAGCGAGCTGCGCCTCGGCTTCGCGCTGCCGGAGCACCCGATCGCCTACGGTTACGGGACCGATGCCTCGGCCTTCCGCACCAACCTGGCGGTCTATGACGCGCCACGCCGCTGGACCACCATGGCCTACTGCACCTCGTGCCTCGAGGGTCCCATCGACCGGCGATCGGTCGTTGCGACCTGGGGCGGGCCCGGGCCGATGGTGGTCAGCGGCGGCATGCGGGGCGAGTCCGATCTCGCCGGCCGTCCCGCCATCCTCGATCTGCCGATCGGGCGCGGCCACATCATCGCCTACAACTTCAACCCGATCCACCGCGACATGAACCGCTCCGACCATCGCTTCGTGTGGAACGCCATCCTCAACTGGAAGGCGCTCCCGCCCGGCGGCGCCCGCTGAGACCCCGCGCCGGCCCCGCGCGGCCCGCCGCGCTTCCGCGCGTTGGACAGTGAAGGCTCCCAAGGCGTAAGCTGAGAACCAGCCCATCCCATCGGCCACGGACGAGATCGCGAGGCGTGGCGTGTCCTGCGTCGGCGTGAATATCGGGGCCCTGACCGTGAAGGTGGCGGTCCTGCGGGGCGACACCCGGCATGGCCGCGTGGTGCCCCACCAGGGACGCCCGCTCGAGGTCCTCGACGCGCTGCTCGCCGGAGCCGAGTTCGCCGAGGCCGAGTCTTTCGGCGTGTCGGGTCACCTGGGGCATATCCCCGAAGTGGCCGCCATCTGCCGGGCGCTGCGGGAAACGGAGGGCGAATTCGACGCGGTGGTCTCCCTGGGCGGGGAGTCCTTCCTGGTCTACCTGCTCGAGGAGGGGAGAATCACCAATGTCCTTTCCGACAACAAGTGCGCGGCGGGCAGCGGCGAGTTCTTCGTGCAGCAGATCGGACGGATGGGGCTGGGCATGGACGCGGCGATCCAGCTCTCGTTCGCCGGCAAGGTCGTGCCGCTCGCCTCACGCTGCTCGGTGCACTGCAAATCGGACATCACGCACAAGCTCAACCGCAAGGAGGCCGCCCCCGAGGACATCCTGCACACCCTGCACGACAGCATGGCGGACAAGGTGGTCGCGCTCCTGGAGAAAGGGTCGCGGGCGCTCCGGCGTGTGCTCCTCATCGGGGGGGTGACGCGTAACGCGGCGCTGGTGGCGGCGCTGCGCGAGAAACTCCCACCCACACGGTTCGTCGTGCTGCCGGAGAGTCCCTGGTTCGAGGCCTGGGGCAGCGCCCTGCTGGCGCGCGACGAGCCGCTCTACCGGTCGCCGAAGATCACGCCGCAGCCGGATCCCGTCAGCCTCCCGCCACTGGGTCGCTACGCCGACCGTGTGGAAGTCATCGCCGCGCTCCCCCGGCAGGTACCACCCGAGGGCCCGATGGTTCTGGGAGTGGATGCGGGATCGACGACGACCAAGGCGATCCTGATCGATCCCTCGACCCGCCGCCTGGTCGCCGCGCACTACGCGCGCACGCGGAGCGATCCCGTGACGGCGGTCCGCGAGTGCCTGTGCGCGCTCGTCGATCAGGTCGGCAACCGTCCGGTCGGCCTCGCCGGCACCACCGGTTCGGCCCGGGAGCTCGCCGGAGCCTACCTGGGGACCGCGCATGTCTACAACGAGATCTCGGCCCACGCGGCGGGGGCGACGCACTTCGACCCCGAGGTGGACACGATCTTCGAGATCGGCGGCCAGGACTCCAAGTACATCCGCCTGCACAACGGCGTGCCGGTCGACTACGCCATGAACAACGCCTGCTCGGCGGGCACCGGTTCCTTCCTGGAAGAGAGCGCCCGGGGCGATCTCGGCATTCCGGTGTCCGACATCGCCGACCTGGCGCTGGCCGCCCCTTCCCCGGCGCACTTCAAGGGGACCTGCGCGGCCTTCATCAATTCCGATATCCGCGCCGCGCAGCAGCAGGGTCACTCGCGCGACAACGTCGTCGCCGGGCTGGTCTACGCGATTGCCGGCAACTACCTCAACCGGGTCAAGGGGCCGCGCGGTGTCGGGAAGAAGGTCTTCCTTCAGGGCGGGGTCGCCCTGAACCGCGCTGTCGGGCACGCCTTCGTTCATAGCGTCGGCCGCCGGGTGGTGATCCCGCCCGACCCGGAGCTGCTCGGGGCTCTCGGGGTCGGGCTCCTGGCCCTCGACCGCGCCGGCGGATCGGACGTCGAGGTGACCGATCTGTTGGCCCTGGCCGCGCCGGAGATGAAGCTCGCGGGCCGGTTCACCTGCCGTGCCTGCACGATGTACTGCAGCATCGACCGCTTCGAAGTCGCCGGGCGACGGTTTCCGTTCGGCGGCCGCTGCAGCCTGTTCGAAAACGTCTGGAAGAGGAAGTCCCGCACCGCCGCGGCCCCCGACCTGGTGGAAGAGAGGACCAGGCTGCTGTTCGGTCGCTCCGCCGGCGCGGCGGCGGCCGGGGGGGGCCGCGTCGGCATTCCGAAGGCGCTGACCACCCACTCGCTGTTCCCCCTGTACTCGACCTTCTTCTCCGACCTGGGGATGGCGGTGGTGCTGTCCGATGTGGACCCGCGCGGGGAGCTGAAGTCGTATTCAGGGTTCTGCTTTCCGGCGCAGATCGCGCATGGCGCGATCCTCGACCTCGCCCGGCGGGGGGTGGACCTGGTCTTTCTCCCGCACGTGGTGCGCATGCCCCACGCCGGGCCCTGCAGGGATTCATACGTCTGCCCGATTACCCAGGCCGGACCCTATGTGCTTGCAAAGGCGTTTCCCGGATTGCGTTTCCTCTCGCCGCTGCTGGATTTCGCCGACGGCTACCGGAGCAGCACGGCGCTGGTGGAGACGGCCGTCCGCGAACTGCGGATCCCGCGCGATCGGGCCGAGCAGGCCTGGTCGGCGGCGGTGTGCGCCCAGATCGACGTGGATCGTGCCCTGAACGATCTGGGTCAACGCTGCCTTGATGACGCGCTGGCGGCGGGCGATCCGGTCATCCTGCTCGCCGGCCACAGCTACAACGCCTTCTCGCCGGAGGCCTCGCAATCGGTCGGCAGGAAGCTCTCCAGCATGGGCGTGACGGTGATCCCCGCGGACTGCCTCGCGCCGGTCGGCGAAGGACCGACGGCATGGCATTTCGCGAACCAGATCATGAATACCGTGGCGCTCTCCAGACGGCATCCCGGCATCTTCCTCCTTTGCGTCAGCAACTTCGGCTGCACCATCGACGCGTTCACCCATTCGATGCTTGCGTCCGAGCTGGGCTCGAAACCGTACCTGATCCTCGAGATCGACGCGCACACCGCCGATGCCGGTGTCCAGACCCGGCTGGAGGCGTTCCTGGACATCGTCCGGAACTACCGCGAGACGCAGGTCGGCCATGTCCGGCCGTTCACCCCCTGCCGTCTCGTGTCGGGCGGGCGCGTCATCCGGTCGAACGGCGAAGCCGTGCCGCTCACCGACCCGCGGGTCAAGCTGTATTTCCCCAACTTCTCCCAGTACCACGCGCAGTCCGTCACGCTGGCCGCCCGCTGGCTCGGCCTGCACGCCGCCAAAGTAGTTCCGCTCGCCCGCAGCCAGCTGGTCAGGGGTCTCCAGCACACGTCGGGCCGCGAATGCCTCCCTCTGCCAATCTGCATCGGACAGTTGCTGCAGATTCACGAGAACCGCCGGCCCGGGGAGATCGCGGGCTTTTTCATGTTGCGCGGCGGCGCGCCCTGCGTCTTGGACTGTTACATGGGCTACTTCGAACGGTTCATCGCCGAGCAACGGCTGCCGGATCTCTTTCTGCTCGACCCCGGTCCGGAGAACGACTACCTCGGGCTCGGCGAGACGGCCCTGGCGCCTCCCCTGTCGGCGGCGATCCTGACGGCGGACATCCTGGTGGAGATCGAGCAGGTCCTGCGGGTCGCGGGGGCGCCCGGCAGCGTCGCCCGGCTCCGGATCGATTGGCAGCGGCTGATCGGCGCGGCCCGGACGCTCGACCAGTTCCATGCCGCGCTGCCCGGGTTTGTCGATGGACTGGCGGCGCTGCCGCGCACGCGGGATCCTCTCGCCTGTCCGCGGGTGGTGGTCACCGGGGACTTTTTCACCCGCTTCAGTCCGTTCTTCATGGAAGGCGTCCACGAGCTCTACGCGGAACGCGGCATCATTCTCAAGCCGGTCGATCTGAGCGACCTGGTCAGCTATGGCAACTATCAGCGCGTGGCGGGGGCGGCGCAGGATTGGGGGATGAAGCCGGGCAGCCGGGCGCTGGCCAAGGCCTGCACCAGGATCTTCCAGTCCGATGGGCAGCAGTACCTGCAGGACTGGCTCGCCTATCATGCCGGGAGACGGACCGAGGACCATTACCGTGGACTCTTCCGCAGGTGCGGGCTCCTGGTGGCGGGGGCGAACGACGTCGCCACGCTGTTCAAGACGGCGTCCGAGCACGTCTCCCCCAGGATCTACGGCGAGACGATCCCGACGGTCGGCAAAGGTCTGGAGGCCGAGAGCGAGGGGTACGACGGGATCATCGTCGTCGGTCCGTTCAACTGCCTTCCCTACCGCATCTCCGAGGCCATCCTCAGGCCGCTCAGCCTGCAGCGCGGCATGCCGATCCTGACCTGCGAGAGCGACGGCTACCCGGTCCCGCCGTCGTTCCTCAGACAGGTGGAGGTCCACATCCAGCAGGTGCTCGAGCACGCGGCGGGGGAAGGTCCGGCGGCACGGGCCGGCAACGGTGGCCTCATCGGACTCCTCAGGTCGGCCGCCGGCAGCCTGCGTTGAGCCCGGTTCAGTCCGCCATCGCCCCGTAAGCCCACCCGGTCGCCGTCGCCAGCACGATCACCAGCGCCACATAGGTGGCCGTCTTCTTTGGACCGAGATAGGAGTTGATCACCAGCATGCTCGGCAGCGAGAGGGCCGGTCCGGCCAGAAGGAGCGCGAGCGCCGGCCCCTGCCCCATGCCCGAGCCGAGGAGGGTCTGGAGGATCGGCACTTCCGTCAGGGTCGCGAAGTACATGAACGCCCCGACCACGGCGGCGATCAGGTTCGCGGAAAGTGAGTTCCCCCCGACGGCTCCGGTCACCCAGGCGGACGGGATGAAGCCGGCCTCCGTGCCGGGCCGACCCATCAACCAGCCGGACACGAGGATTCCTCCGAGAAGCAGCGGCGTGATCTGCTTGGCGAATTCCCAGGTCGTCTGGATCCATCCGGCGATCTCATCCCGGCGGAACCAGCGCGCGATCATCCACCCCAGGACCGCGAGGAGCACCACGGTCACCGGCCAGCGCACGGCGTAAACTGCCGCGAAGAAACCCATCTCTCGATTCGGCGCACCCCAGTTCGCGAAGACGAGGATGGCGACCATGGTCCCGAGGAACAGGGCATCCTGGGACGGTCTCCGATCCGATCGGTCCGCCGCGGCCGACGCGAAAGGGTCGGGGCTGTTCGCGGTCCGTTGCGCTTCCTCGCGACGGAAGATCCCTGCCATGAGCAGCCCGACCACGAACGCGAAGGCGACCGCCCCCACGGCGCGGGCGAGTCCGAGCCGGATGCCGAGGACCCGGGCCGTCAGGATCATGGCCATGACGTTGATGGCAGGCCCCGAATAGAGAAAAGCGGTCGCCGGCCCCAGTCCGGCCCCGCGGCGATAGATCCCGGCGAACAGCGGCAGGACGGTGCACGAACAGACCGCCAGGATGCTTCCCGACACCGACGCGACACCGTAGGCGACCACCCGGCTCGCCGACGCGCCGAGGTAGCGCATCACCGCACCCTGGCTGATGAACCGGCCGATGGCTCCGGCGATGAAGAACGCCGGCACGAGACAGAGCAGAACGTGCTGTCGTGCGTACTCCTTGAGGAGAAAGAGTCCTTCGAGAAAGGCCGTCTGCGTCCTCGGGTGCTCGATTGGGAGAAAGAACGCAGCGGCGAATACGGCGAGCAGGATCGCGAGCTTCGTCCGTTCGTTCAACGGCAACCTCCGGTCAACGCATGCACGCCCGGTCGGTTACTTGAGTCCAAGCAGGCGGCGTATCTCCTCGGCCGTGGGGATCCGTCCCGAAAAGACGACCTTCCCGTCGAACGCCACGGCGGGCGTGGCAAGCACTCCGAGTTCGACCATGCGATCGATGGCGGTGGTCTTCACTACGGAGCATTCCAGTCTTGCCTCGTCCACAACGTGCCGCACGATGCGATGGGTTTCGAAACAGCGCGGACACCCGGGGCCCAGTATTTCAATTCGACTGACAGGTGATGCCATCGCGCCTCCTCTCAGGAAACGCGTGAACCCGAGGGCTCGGTCGCGAGACGCGACGTCCCCTCCTGCGCCGGGAACCAGTGCCGTGTCCGGTTGCAGAACGCGCAGACCGAGAGCATGACCGGGACTTCCACGAGGACGCCCACCACGGTTGCCAGGGCCGCTCCGGAGTCCGGCCCGAACAGGGTGATGGCGACCGCCACCGCCAGCTCGAAGAAGTTGCTGGCGCCGATTAGCGCGCCGGGCGCCGCGACATCGTGGGGAATCCTGAACCAGCGCATCAGGCCGTAGGCGAGGCCGGAATTCAGGTAGACCTGGATGAGGATCGGGATCGCGATCAGCAGGACGTGGGAGAAACGGCCGGCCAGGTTGTCGGCCTGGAACGCGAAGATCAGGACGAGCGTCGCCAGCAGCGCCACCGTCGTCACCGGGTGGAAGAAGGGAAGGTAGGTCCCCTCGAACCACGCCCGGCCCTTGAGCCGTATCAGGATGCCGCGGCTCAGACTCCCGAGCGCGAGCGGGATCACGATGAAGACGACCACGCTCCAGACCAGGACCGCGAACGGCACCGTCAGGTCGCTGGCCCCCGCGACGAGGAACCCGACGATCGGCGCGAACAGCACCAGCATGATCAAATCGTTGAGCGATACCTGGACCAGCGTGTAGGCGGGGTCGCCGTCGGTCAGGTACGACCAGACAAAGACCATGGCGGTGCAGGGCGCCGCCGCCAGGATGATGACCCCGGCGACATACTGGTCGGCCAGCTCCGGGCCGATCCAGGGCAGGAACAGGTGCTTGAAGAAGACCCATCCCAGGAACGCCATCGAGAACGGCTTGACCACCCAGTTGACAAAGAGGGTGACGAGGAGTCCTCCGGGTCGCTTCCTCACGCCGAGCAGGCTCGTGAGGTCGATCTTCAGCATCATCGGGTAGATCATCAGCCAGATGAGTAGGGCGATCGCGACATTGATCCGGCTCCCGTCGCCGAACTCCAGGGCTCGCAGCGCCCCGACCACCCCGGGGGCGAGGCGTCCGATCAGAACGCCCACCACCATGCAGACGCCGACCCAGAGGGTGAGATACCGCTCGAAGATGTTGAGGCGCTTGCGTTCGACCGCCGCCATCATCCCTTTTCCTCAGGCACGGGCGCTCCGTTCGCGGCCGGCGCGCGCGCGGCTCGACGCGCGCAGGCGGGGCACCGACGGTTCAGGTGCGAGATTGCAGAGCTCGGTCACCGGCACCCGGGTGACCTGTCTCAACCTCCTGCGGTCGGCCACGATCCTCGGTTCACGATCGAGCGGGCCGCGCAGGAGCGCCAGTATTCCGCCGCCGTGGGGATTCCGGCTCGTCGCGGCGAGCCCGTAGTGAATCCACTTGCCCTCGCGCCGATCGTCAACCAGACCGGCCGCCTTGAGGATCGCGAGGTGCTTGGAGACGGTCGAGGGGGCGAGCCCCAGGACCGCCTGCACCTGGCAGACGCAGAGCTCGCCCTGCTCGAGCAGCTTGAGGATACGGGTCCGTGTCGGGTCGCCGGCGGCCTTCAGTGCCGCTTCGAAATCGCGCATCGCTCTCTCCTACATTTCGTCATATGGCGAACTGTAGGATGATTCGCCGCTCGCGTCAAGCGGTGATCACGCGGTGCGCGCCCGGACTTTTACGTGTGAAAGTACTCCCGCACTTTCGCCGCAACCTGGCGATCCGTCATCTTGTCGACCGTTTCCACGGCCACGATGCGTCCACCGAGCTTGTCCCTCTCGAGACGCCCCTTCAGCTCGCCCTTGGCCTCACCCGGACCAAAGATCAGAATCGAGTCCGCATCGCGAATGGCCGCTATGACCTCATCGTAGTAGCCGTGGAGATGGCCCGTGAACTCTCTCTCGCGGCTGTCATCCGCCGGGACTTTCTGCGATTCGTAGGGGGTCGCCGAGCGGAGGCCGGAAATCCGTCCGGGGTGCTTCTCGACGCGCGAAATCGATGAACCCGCGCTCGACGTTCGTCTTGATGAGCTCGACCGTGACTTTCTCCCCGACGTCGAGCCCTGCGTATCCTTCCACCACCCTCCCCTCCACGGGCGGACGGAAGATCCTGACCCAGGTGCCCTTTTCGGATGCGCCGGTCACCATGCCCTCGAACCGCTCCCCGATCCTGGATTCTAGGAGGAGCGCCGCGGCGGACTTCCGCACCAGCCGCTCGACCTTGTTCGCGTTGTCCTCCTGCTCCGTGCAGTGGCGCGCCAGCTCCCCGAGGTCGGCGGCGCCGTACGGCGCTGGGCGCCCGGCGAGCGCCGCCTTGAGCAGCCGCTGCGTCACGAGATCCGGGAAACGCCGGTTCGGGGCGGTGGAGTGGGTGTAGTCGTGGACCGCGAGGCCGAAATGTCCCGGCGAAATCCCGCCGGGAAGCTCCACTTCGTACTCGCCGCGTCCCATCAGCTTGACGACCGCGAGGGAGAGATCGGGGAAGGTGGCCGGGTCGGCCCGGCGGCGCTTCGACAGGAACGTCTCGAGGGCGGCCGCGTCCGGCGCCGCGGGGAGCGTCTCCTCCAGGTCCGCCGCGAGCCGGACGATCCGCTCCCATCGCTCGGGTGACCGGAGCACCCGGCGCAGCGACGGCAGGCCGCGTGCCTCCAGGAATCTCGCCGTGACGCCGTTGGCGGCGATCATGAGGTCCTCGATCAGCTCTTTCGCGCGGTTCTTTTCGTCGAGCCGCAGATCGGCAAGCGTGTCCCCATCGAACGCGGCGCGGGGCTCGATCGTCTCCAGGCTGAGAGCGCCCTGCTGGTGACGCACGGTCCGCAGCGCCTGCGCCACGGCATCCTGGAGGCGGAGCTGCGCCTCGACTCCGGGCACGGTCGCGGCACGCCCGGGCGGGGGCCCGTCCCCCTCGAGCCAGACGGCAACGCTGTCGTACGCCAGCTTGGCGCGATTCAGGACGGTCGCGCGATAGACGTCCGATTCCGCCACCGCGCCCTCCCCGCGCACGAGCATTTCGACGACGATGGCCCGGCGCTCCACGTCCTCTCCCAGCGACGTCCGATCGGTCGAGAGGCCCGTCGGGAGCATGGGGAAGATCTCGGCCGCGGTATAGACGGAGGTGGTGTTGTGCCCGGCGTGCCCGTCGATGGCCGAGCCCTTCGTCACCAGGGCATCGACGTCCGCGATCGCGATCCGCACCCGCGTGGCGCCCGCGCCCGCCGGCTCGGCGAACGAAAGCTGGTCGAGATCGCGGGAATCGTCGTTGTCGATTGACACCCACAGGAGCCCGCGAAGGTCCCGGACGGAGGAGTCGCGCCCGACCGCCGGCGCCGCTAGACCGGCGGTCTCCGCCACGACCGCGGGCGAGAAATCGGGCAGCAGCCCGCGATCGATCATGGCCCGCCGTGCGATGGCCCTGAGATCGTGCCGGTGTCGTCTTACCGTCTGATTCATCTTCCCTGGTCGATGGGCACGGTGACGACGGCGAACGCCCGGGTCGCGTTGCCGGAGCCGTCGGCGGCCCGGTAGGTCAGCCTGTAGATCCGGCCGCGGCCGGCCACGGAACGCTCGGCTCTGAGGGACAGGTCGCGATCGGCGGTTCCCGGATCGGCCCCGTCGATGTCGCCCGTCGTGGCGCCGTCTCCAAGTCCGGGGGCATCGTCGGGATCGCTGCTGGTCACCGAGACCAGCGTCACCGCGGGATCCGGATCGCAGACGTCGCGCGACAGCCAGCCCAGTCTCACCGGAATCATCTGGTGGTTCGGTGGCCAGAGCGAGACCGGGTCCGGCTGGACCGCGAGAACGGGGGGGGTCGTGTCCCGCACCACGATAAACGTCCCGGCCTCCCCCATCAGCCCCAGCGCATCCACCACTTCAAGCGTGACGTGGTTCTCTCCCAGCGGCAGGCCTGCTTCGAGCACGACCCCGGTGCCGATCATCCGTTCGGTCTCGAGACCTCGGTCGAGGAACCACGCAAAGGAAACAGGGATGGTTCCGGGGAACGCGCCGGTCGAGCCGGAGCCGTCGAGGACGACCGCGGCGCCCCCGGGCCGATCGCATTCGACCGATCCACCTGCCGCGATGACCGCATGCGGCACGCCCTCATTGGTCAGCGCGAGGACGTTTTCTCCCTGGTACAGGAACGTCGTCTCCGCGGACACGGGAAGGGTCGATCCGTCCGTGACCTCGATGATCAGTCGATAGGTCTCGCCCGGCGTGAGTCCCGGGATCGGCACCCGTGGAGGCAGGCCGTTCATGGACGATCGGGACAGCAGCGGTTCAGGGACCGCCCCCTTCAACACATCCATGTCGAAGAACTCGACCAGCATCTCGAATTCAGGGGCCTGGCCGGTAGGATGGACACAGATCGTCGCCGGTGGGATCACCCCGGTGAGCGTCAGGATCGCGTCGAACCCGCCCGCAGTCTGGTGGCACGGGCCCAGCGCCAGAAGAAAGTCGGCCATGCCGTCGCGACAGCCGAGCCCGGCGTCCAGGTCGAACAGCAGGGGGACCTCGAACGTCCGTCCCAGGAAGCCGATTCCCTCGCCGCTGACACCTGCCGGCAAGTACCAGGGGCCCTCGCAGGTCAGGCCTTCGAGAGACGGGTCGACGAGCGTAATCTCCCTCATGTACGAGAGATTGAACACCGCCACGGTTCCCTGGAGTGGCGTTCCCTGCGGGTCGATCGCCCGGACCTGCGCCTCGAGGGTCGGGCCGCCATCCTGGCTGACCCCGAGGATCTCCAGGAACGGCTGGCAGGCGTCCCCCGCACCATCGTGGTTCCGGTCCGCCTGGTCGTGATCTGACGTTTCGGGGCAGTTGTCGCAGAGATCGCCCACCCCGTCGCCTTCCGCATCGGCCTGGGGAGAATTCGCCTGCCCGGGACAGTTGTCGCACGCGTCGCCCGGGCCGTCACCATCGGCGTCGTTCTGCAGGGGATTGGGCGCGCCCGGACAGTTGTCGCAGGCGTCGAAGACCCCGTCGCCATCCCGATCCCGGTACCAGGTGGCCGGCGAGGCGCAGCTCGAGACACAGTAGCGCCAGCCGTCATTGAGCTCGGTCTCGTACGGTGACCCCTCGAGACGCACCGATCCGCCCCAGATCATCATTTCGTTGCCAGTCCAGACGATGCTGTTGCCGAGGCGTCCGCGCTCGACACCGTCGTTCGCCATCGTTGACCAGCGATCCTGGGCTGGGTCGTAGCGTGCGCCCGTGTTGATGTAACCCGAGTAGAACCCGCCCCAGACGATCATCTCGCTGTCGGCCCACACCGCCCCGGGCAAAACCCCCGGCCCCGGGGCCCCCTCCGTCGAGGTCGGCACCCAGGTGTCGGCGGACGGGTTGTAGCGCCCGCCGACATCGGCGCGGAACGGGGGGTCAACTGCCCCGCCCCAGACGATCATCTCGCGGCCGGTCCAGACCAAGGCGTGATGGGAACGCGGGGTGGGAGTCCCACTTGTGGTGGTCGCTGCCCAGCGGTCGGTGGAAGGGTCATAGCGCCCTCCGGTGTTGAAACGAGAGCTATACACCCCGCCCCAGACGATCATCTCGCGGCCCGTCCACACCGCCCGGTGCACGCTCCGCCGCTCGGGGGCCCCGAGTTGCGTCGTGGGGACCCAGCTGTCGGTGGACGGGTCGTAGCGTCCGCCAGCATTGTCATAGACGGACCCTTGCCCGCCCCAGACGATCATCTCGCTTCCGGTCCAGACGGCGGTGTGACTGTAGCGCGCGCTCGGCGCGCCGAGGGTCGTCGTCTCCGCCCAGGTGTTGGTGGATGGGTTGTAGCGCCCGCCGGTGTTGCGAATGAAGCTGCCTCGGCCGTCGCCGCCCCAGATGATCATCTCGGTGCCTGTCCAGATGGCGGTATGCCCCCTCCGGATCGTGGGAGCCCCGGTCATCGCGGTCGGCGTCCAGGTATCGAGGACCGGGTCGTACCGTCCGCCATCGTTGAGAAAGGTGTAAAAGTGCTCGGCCAGGTTGATCCGCTCCCCGCCCCAGACAATCATCTCGCTGCCGGTCCACACCGCGGTGTGGTTGGCACGGGCGCCCGGCCCGCCGGAGATTTCCGTCCAGGTGTCAGGAACGCACGCCCGGGCCGCCACCTCCACCGGCGCGAACTCCCCCGCCGCGGGCGCCAGGCCGCTGCTCCCGGAGGCGCTCTGGCCCGCCCACCATGCGTCGAATTCCATCGTCGACACATCCGCGGTCTCCTGCGTCATCCGCCGCCGATCGCCCGAATGATTGCCGCGGATCAATCGATCCGCGAGCGTCTGCAGGGCCAGCGTCTGGGCGATCAGGGAGGGATCGTCGCCCAGCGCCGCGAACACCTCGCGCAGCATCCCGGGCGCGCGCGTGCGCGCCGCCATCCGCTCCATCTCCGCCTGGAGGTGTCCCGCCGTGATCGGCCGGCTCCGGATCCGCTCGAGAGCGTTCGCCTTCTTGAGGTAATCCTCCACCTTGGCGCGTATCTGCGCCCGGGAGAGAACCGCCTCGAACGGGGGCTTGGGCCCGGGGTTGTCCTGAGGCCAGATCCGGTGCTCCCAGTAGACACGCTCGATCGCTTCCTGTGCGCTGACCCGATCCTCGAAGGTCAGCTCGCGAGCGGCGGCGGAACGACCGAGGCAAAGACCAGTCAGGGTCAGGCAGAGAACAAATACGCCTCGTCGGTACGCCATTCATGACCTCCTGGAGCCCCGGGGCGGGGCATCATTAGAGGTCTTTTAGCCTGTTGAGCGAACCTGGAGAATCCGTCCGATCCTGAATTCGCCTCCACGAAATCCTGAATCGAGCCCGGGGAAACACCTGACAGCGATCCGCCGCACGAACGGCCCTGGAAGGGAAGGCGCGACGCTGCAGTGCGTCGGCGGGCCAGTCTCGCCTTCTGGAAGGCCTGGATCCTCGGCTGGCCGCGGATCAGTGTCTACGACCCGGGCTGGTACGAGTGGAGCCGCGACCCCGGCAACCCGGTCGCGACCGGCCGCACCGAATCAGGAAATGGAAATTGATGATGGGATGAGGCGGTGGAGACTGGCGGAATGAAGGGGGGCGGGCCCTGGGAAAGGCCCCTCGGCACAAAGCAAAGCCGGGCCCCTGCAAGGGCCCGCCCACCGGAATATCGCCCCGCTCCGGACTGTCTGGCGGGGCGTTCAGCCCCAGCGCCTGGCGTAGGACCCAGGCGCGCTTGATGAGGCTATGGCGAGTGAGGCTCCTTAAGCGGCGCGATACCGTCGCACGAGCTTCCTGTACGCCGCGATCGCCCGGGCGTGTTTCTTCCTCGCCTGAACGCTCTGCCGGAACGCCCGCTTCATCCGCACCTGCAGCTTCCTGCGTGTCTTGGTCATCGTTCACCTCCGGCCCCGAAATTAATTCCGCCGGCCACGGAAGTCCAGCGCGAATGGGATCGACATGCCCCGAGCACCGCGTCGCGCACACCATTGCGACCCCCCGGGGGTCCGCAGAGTCAAAATCCCGACACCACGCGCCGGGCCATGCTTGCCCCTGCGACACGGCTGGCGCACAATCAGTCCTGAGGATCCCGTATGCGCCGCCGCCCGCTGATCATTGGATCGATCCTCCTCGTCGTCACCGCGTCGCTGGCGGCGTTCTACCTCTTCCGGCGCGGGCGGCAGGACGCCGAGGCGTTCCGGACGCAGGTCGTCGATCGCGGGACGGTGAGCGAGATCGTCACCGCCACCGGCACCATCTCCGCCGTGACCACCGTCCAGGTTGGCAGCCAAGTCTCCGGCATCATCGCCCGGCTCCACGCCGACTATAACAGCCCGGTGAAGCGGGGGCAGCTCCTGGCCGAGCTCGACCCGACCCCGTTGCAGGCGCAGGTGGAACAGCGCAGCGCGGACCTGGTGCGGGCCGAGGTCCAGATGCGCAACGCCGAGATCGCTTTCCGGCGCAGCGAGCGGCTCCTGGCGGAGGGGCTGCAGGCGGAGGCGGAGTACGACAGCGCCCGCGCGGCGTACGACTCGGCGAAGGCGCAGGTGGACCAGGCCGCGGCGGCGCTGCGCCAGGCGAAGACCAGCCTGTCGTACGCCCGGATCTATTCCCCGATCGACGGTGTCGTCGTCGCCCGGCAGTACGACATCGGCCAGACGGTGGCGGCCTCCTTCCAGGCGCCGACCCTGTTCACCATCGCCGAGGACCTCACCAAGATGCAGGTGCTGGTCGATGTCGACCAGTCGGACATCGGCCGGGTCGTGGTCGGTCAGGGAGCGCGCTTCACCGTCGACGCTTACCCCGACGAGACCTTCACCGGGCAAATCTCCCAGATCCGCCTGAACGCCACCCAGAACCAGAACGTGGTCACCTACCCGGTGATCGTCGACGTCGCCAACCCGGACCGCAAGCTGAAGCCGACGATGACGGCCGACGTGACCATCGAGGTGGCGAGCGTCAGCGACGTGCTGAGGGTGCCCAACGCCGCGCTCCGATTCCAGCCGATCGAGACCGGCCGTCCTGGAAACGACGGCGTCCCGGCAGCCGATCGGACGGGCGGGAATCGGGGGGGCGGAGACCAGGGCGGCGGAGGCCTGGAACGGGCGGCGGGCGCCCTCTCGGATGCCGCGCCCGGCGCGCCGCGCCGCCAGACCGTGCACGTCGCCGGCCCGAGCGGCGCACTGCGCCCGGTCCCAGTCAGGACCGGCCTCACCGACGGCCGGTTCACCCAGATCCTCGAAGGCGACCTGCGGGAGGGGGATCGGATCGCCGTCGGCGCCGCCACCGCGCGGTCGGGCGACGGCGGCTCCTTCCCGGGCGCGGCCCCCGGCGCCACCCGCGGGAGGCGGCCGTTCTGATCCGGATCATCGACCTGGTGAAAGTGTACCGGCTCGGCGAGATCGAGGTGCGGGCCCTGGACGGCGTGACGCTGTCGATTGACGCCGGCGAGATCATCGCGATCATGGGGCCGTCGGGGTCGGGCAAGTCGACGCTGATGAATCTCCTGGGTTGCCTGGACCGGCCGACCTCCGGCCGTTACCTCCTCGACGGGACGGACGTCTCCGGCCTGTCGCCCGACTCCCTGGCCGAGATCCGCAACGCCAAGATCGGCTTC
>Ga0214473_10002806_pt1 | contig 21328 bp, 19 predicted proteins | sample RVTome_7_FD_203509 | JGI IMG/M metagenome (GOLD analysis project Ga0214473, IMG submission 203509) | Soil microbial communities from uranium-contaminated site in the Upper Colorado River Basin, Wyoming, United States - RVT98D197 | ecosystem: Environmental > Terrestrial > Soil > Contaminated >... | reverse complement strand
CGATGGTCAGGTTGTCGTAATCCCAGAGGTATATGTCGGCGCTGATCTTGTACATACCCGCCGGGAAATACACCGCCTTGCCCTGAGCGTCGGCTGCCTTGAGCGCGGCGTTTATGGCTCCTATGTCGTCAGCAGCACCATCGCCCTTAGCCCCATAGTCCCTCACACTGAGGGCACCAACTGGAGCCCCAGCAGTCGTGGTAGTCGTCGGAGCGTCCGTAGTCGAAGTGGCAGTCGTGGGCGCCGCAGCGGTCGTGGTGGTGATCGGCGCAGTGGTGCCGCCATCACCGACAGTGACGGTGATGGTCGCAGTCAGGGTCTCGGCACCGGTCAGAACCCGCCAGCTCCGCTGCCTCCGCTTCCGTCACCATCGTTATGCCCGCCTCCGTCACGGCCGGCGGCCACAAGCGCGGTGCCTTCCAGGCTGCCCGCACCGCATACCAGCGAGCCGCCGGTAGTGAATTTGTGAACGGTGTGGAGGCCGTCCGTCGTTATGGTGCCGCCGCCGGCCCAAGCCATTTACGGCACCAGGGTCACATTCTCGAACCTGAAGGCTCCGGGCTCGTCAGTCAGCGTCGGCCCGTCATAGGTGCCGTTCCTGAACACCACGTTGGTCGGCTGCTCGTACTGCCAGCCCACCAGCCGGTCCCCGCCCGTGGCCGTGAACCCGTCGAACACCACGTCATCGGTGCCACCGTAGAAGCGAATAAGCGCGCCCCCAGCCGGTCCGCCGATGATGGTTAAGTTGCGGAAGATGACGTGAGAGAAACCCTGAATGACCAAGGGGTAGCGCCCGGTTCTCGCGTCAAGGATGACGTTCTCAAAGAGCAAGGTTTCCGAGGTATTGGAAGTCGTGTAGAGCTGGAGAGCGTACCCGGAGCCGCCCGCTATCTTCAGATTGCGGAAGGTCACGTTATGAAGCTGGCGCTCCAGGTAGAGGCCGTGCCACTGGTTCGTCGCGTACTTATCCGCCTGAATGTCGATATTGGAGAACGTGCTGTTGGAGACGTTCGCCAGCAGCATCGGCTCGGCAAGATGGCGGAAGGTCAGCCCATCAGCGACGATGTTGTAGCTCTGAGCCCCGGTGCCTATCTTGAGGCCATAGTGGGCGCGCTCGAACAAGAGGTGTGTGAGGGTCGCCCCACTGATGCCGTAGCCATAGACCTCCGTAGCGCCGTTCTCGGGGTTCCCGCTGTCGAAGCTCTTATTCACGATGGATCCGCCGCTGTAGAGCCGGATGGAGCCGCTAGGGGTGTAAGCTCCGGGAACCGTCATGGTGGTAGTAGTATTTGACGCTGTCGTCGTGGTGGTCGGAGCAACAGTAGTCGTCGTGGTCGGTGCCGTGGTAGTGGTCGTGGGGGCTACCATGGTCGTGGTGGTGGCAGGCAGGGTGGTGGTCGTCCCTGGGGCCGGGTCGGTGCCGGCGGTCCACACCTCGACCTCCGCCAAGCCCACGTTCTGAGTGGCGCTGCTGACGCCGCCCACGTTCACCTCAAGACCGGTGATGGTCTTGGCCGGGAAGGTGACCGTAACGGCAGAGCCGTCGTTTGCCAGTTCGCCCAACGACAGGGTGCTGCCGTCGCTGAAGCTTATGCTGGCGGCCGTGACCTGGTCATTCAGGTTGGGTCGATCATGAAGGACGATCTTGCTCACCTTGCGGGCATTGGCCCAGGTGAGCTTCAGCCAGGAACCGGCCCCCCCTCCCTCGGTGGCCCATTCTTTGGTGTAGTCGCCCGGGTACCCGGCCACCACCCCGTCCACGGCTTTAGTGGCCAGTTGTCCAGTGAAGGTGTTCTCAGAGGAGGCCGAGGCAGCGGCGGAATGGGCTGTGTTCGCGCTCGCAGCGGCAGTAGTGGTCGTTGTCGACTGCGTGCTCGTGGTGGCGAGTGGTACTGTCGTCCCGGCGGTGGGTGTCGTCGTGGTCGTTGTCGGCAACGCCGGTACGGTCGAGGAGGTCCCCCACACCTCGACCTCGGCAAGGCCGGCGCTCACGGTAGTGGAGGCGACACCGTTTACCGTCACCTGCAACCAGCTGACCTTCTTGGTCGCAAACGTGATTGTCCGGGCGGCTCCACTATTAGCGAGCGCACCGGTCGAGAGCCGGCTGCCGTCGGAAAAGGTGATCGTTGCCCTGGTGATCTGATCGTTCAGGTTTGGGCGATCGTACAAAACGATCGTGGAGATCGAAACGGGAATCGCCCACGTGAGCTTGAGCCAGCTGCCCCACTTACCATACACGGTGGCCCATTCCCTGGTGTAATCACCTGGGTATCCGGCTACCACCCCGTCGATGGCCTTGACAGCCAATTGCCCGGTCGAGGTGCTCTGCGAGGACGCGCGCACAGTGGCGAGCGAGGCTATGTTGCTGGCTACGGCGGTCGCAGCGGCCTTGTACCTCGCTTGTGAAACTCGGATAGCCGTGTCGTAACGATCGGAGCTGGCGATGACGTTGATCACTGGTCCATCGGTGGATGCTGTGGCTGCCAGAACCGTCGCCGAAAATGATGGTGTGCTTCCCACCGCGAGGTAGAAGCCGGTCGCCAGGGCAGCAGCCATACAAATAGCAATAAATCTTCGCACTGATCTATCTCCTTGGATTGTTTGCAGTCAAGGTCACAGGTGCTCCACCGCCTCAAGCGGGGGATTTGAGTGACCCTGCAAACCAGGCGTCTGTGCCATACCCTGTCGGGTGGCCGCTGTCGACAGCAGCGGTCACCCGACAGGCGCACCCTTGGGATCCTCGGGCCGAGGTTTACAGTTGGCCCGCAAAGAGGTAAAGACAAGGTGCGAGTTAGGGCGCCGGCAGGCAGCCTGATTCGCGCGGAGACGACTAGTCTCCCCAGCGAGGGGCCGATTCCCAGTGAGAGCTTCGGCCCCTCTTGCTGTGCGCGAAGAGCATTGGCGGAGCACGCTCTCGGACCATTGCCTCGGGAATGAGAGCGCGGGAAGGCGCCCCCCGCTGACGATCAATATTGATGCGTGGATTTCTTCAGGGAAAACGGCGCTCGGTCGAGAATATAGATAGGAATGTCTTGTCGGTCGCCTCGGGTGGGCAAGGGAGTACCAGGAAGCTCATCGTCGGCTCCTTTCGCTCCGTAGCTGCAATAGCGCCCGTCGCGCTCTGGCAAGGCGGACGATGGTTGGTCTCGACAATCTAACGTCGTTAGTTGGCGGCCAGTCTAACGACGTTAGGCAACCATGTCAAATCGTTTTTGGAGGACGTGGTGGACAAGGGCAATGGCGGGGAGAACCGGGAGCCTCTCACTCGCGATCGCATTTGTGAGGCCGCGCTCGAAGCCATCGACGAGGCAGGTCTCGAGTCTGTCAGCATGCGGACCTTGGCAAACTCCCTGGGAGTCAAGGCCAGTTCCCTTTACTATCACTTCCGCTGCAAAGACGAGCTCATGACCGGCGTTGCCGAATACCTCTACCGCAAGTTGGGCCGCCCGCCGGCCGGGGGAGAGTGGGCGGACCAGGTAAGGGGAACGTTCGTCCAGTTGCAGGACTTCATCCAGGTGCATCCGAATGCTGCCCCGCTGCTCGTCCGCGATCTGGCCTATTCTCCAGTCGCCAAGAAGAGGGCGAAAGTCCTGCTGGCAATACTCCACCGAGCCGGATTGGACCCAACGAATAGCGCAAGCTTGGTCAGCAATCTCGTGGCGCTTCTGGTTGGTCACAGCCTGCTGGCGTTGTATGTGCAGTCCGAAGCGGAGGCGGCGGAAGGAGACGAAGGTGGGAACGGGGCAGGCGCCTCAGCCCCGCGCGCGTGGATCCACCAGCTGTTCCGAGTGGGGGTTTCGGAATCCACTCAACCTGAGCTGGTGATGCCCGGTGGTGGGATATCCGATCTCGCGGATTGGGCCGAGGACGGGCGAGCGCTGGAGCTGAGTGAGGCGCTCATGCCCCAGTCCGGCTCCGGGCCTTTCCTGACTATGGAACTACCTGGTGACGCCGTGTTTCTAGCGGGTCTCGATGCCTTGATCAAGGGATTCGCTCCCGACTGATCGACCGTGGGTGAAGGTAAATCGAGTAGTGGCGGGAAGGGGACTGGGTCGATGACGCAGGCTGCGGAGATTCCGGGTATCACCGTTCGTGATTTCCAACTTGAAGACTACGATGCCGTGCTCCGCCTCTGGACGGAGGCCGGCCTGCCGTTCCGCCCGCAGGGCCGGGACCGGCGGGAAAAAGTGGCCGCGGAGCTAATGGGAGGCACGGCAGTGTTCCTGCTGGCCGAGGCAAACGGGAAGTTGGCCGGGGTGGTGCTGGGAACGCACGACGGTCGCAAGGCGTGGATCAATCGGTTGGCGGTGGCTCCGACGTTCCGACGCCGGGGGATCGCCCGTCTGCTCGTGGCCGAGGTGGAAGTGAGGATGGCGGCGCTGGGCCTCGATGTCACGGCGGCTCTAATCGAGTCCTACAACCAAGTCTCCTTGGGTTTCTTCTACGAGATCGGATACGTTCACGATCCGGAAATAGACTATTTCAGTAAGAGACGGTCTGCGGACGCCTAGGGAGGGCGCCGGCCTCAATAAATGCGCTCGCCGCCGGCGAGGGGCCGGCTTGGATTCCCCACTGCCGTCATGTAGATGACGGCTTCGGAGTGTCCGTCGACCCCCAAGAAGGCGTTGGCCTCGTCGTCGTAGAAAGCCGCTATAGGACAACTCCCTAGACCCTGCGCAACCGCTGCCAGGGAAAGCTGGGCGGCGATGTGACCCGCGTCGAGGTAGACGTAGCGGTAGGCCCGCTCCCGGTACTTCCATTCGCTGCGCGCGAATACGGCAGTCCACAGGAAGACGGCGCCGGCCTTGCCGCACATGGGCTGGTCCAACGCGGCCTCTGTGATCTCGGCCCTCAGATCGCCCGTCTTCAACTGCTCGAGCGAGTGGCTGCCCTCGACGATCGGGCGCTCGAGAGTATCCACCCCGGCGACGCGGTAGTGATACAGACCGAGCTCGAGACCTTCCACCTTGTTTACCACTACGTAGGTCTCGATGGGGTAGAGGGCTCCGGCGGCGGGGGCAGCCCTGTAGAAGTCTTGGCCGCGAGGGGTGATGGAGGCGGTCGTCACCCCGGCCGAGGCCCAGAGGAGACGAGAAAGCTCGACGATGGTCAAGGGGACGGCGCCAAAGGAACGCACACTTCGCCTGCGGCTCACACACGTCCAGAGATCGGGCGCCGGGGACTCGCCGGGCGCCGGAGCTTCGTCGGGCGCCGGCGCAGAAGTCGGCAGGCCGATCAACGGAGCATGGGCGTAGAACTTGTAGGTCGGCGGTTTGCTCCGCCAGTCGAGCTCGCGCCCCTCCATTCTCTCTCGGCGGTAGCAGGTCCCCTCTTGAAATGCCCGTCCCTGATGCTCGATCATGTCTCCTCCTACTTCCTGACGATCGGCCACAAGGTGATAGCACAAGGTGATAGCCTGGATCGCTGCGCTCTCTGGCTGGTCCTGTCCTAATCGATGCGAAACAAAGTTCCCATATGAGCAACCCTCAGGCAAGCCAATCCGACTCCGCGCCGGGAGGAGTTTCCCGCCCCGTCAGCGGGGCCCCCGAGCATACGCAATGGTTCCAACTCGGGGTAATCTGCGTTGCAAGCTTCGTGGTCTGGTCGGGCTTTGGCGCTATCCTCCCGTACCTGCCGGTGTTCCTGCAGGAACAGGCGCATGCCTCGGTGTGGCTGATCGGAGTAGTGGCCGCCTTCTATTACGTGGGCACGTTCGTATTCTCCGCGCCCCTCGGCCGTCTGAGCGACTCTACAGGGCGCAAGCCCATGATCGTGGCCGGAGTGGGATTGTACGCGGTGGCGACCGTGCTCTTCGTGTCGACCACCCACCCGGGGTGGTTCATCCTCTTCCGGTTACTTGAGGGCGTGGGGGCGGCGGCCGTTACTCCGGCCGGACACGCTCTGGTGGCCGAGTTGACGACTGAGAGTACTCGCAGTCGGGCCTATGGATGGCTGACCACGGCCCAGTTCGGAGGACTCGTGGCGGGGCCCGTTCTCGCATGGCCGCTGTACAGCCTGGGAGGGGGGAAGGGAACGTGGGCTTTCTACACGATCTTCCTCTTCGGCAGTGCGCTATCGGCCATCACGGCCGTAGTCCTGTTCTTCGCGGTCAAAGAGCCCGAGCATGCAAGGCTTCGCCGGGCCGACAAGGTCAAGCGCCCACCTTACCGGCAGCTGGTCACCCGGCCGGTGCTCGCCTTTCTCATCGTAGCGGCGACAGGGCACTTTGCCATGGGCGTCTTCGAGGTGCTGTGGAGCTTGTGGCTGCGTCATCTGGGAGCGTCGGTGCGCTACGTGGGACTCACCTGGATCGCGTTCAGCGTTCCCATGCTTCTCGCCTGGGTCGGTGGTTACCTGGCCGATCGGTACAGCCGGTGGGTGCTCATGTTCTCGGGATACACCGTGTCCGCCTTCGCGTGGATCACGTACGGAGTCACTCGCAACTTGACCCTTTTTCTGGTGGTCAACATCATCGAAGGCCTGGCCGTCGCCTGGTCCTACCCGGCCAAGCAGGGGTTCTTGGTGCAGGTGGTGCCCCCGCGCTGGCTGGGAACGGTCCAAGGGTTGGAGCAGTCGTCCCTCCAGATGGCCGCCTTGATCGGTACTTTGGTGGCGCCGGCGCTCTACAGTCGACTGTCCGGTTACGTCATCAGCGTGGCCGGCGCGATCTCCCTTCTGGGCCTTATCTACGCGGCACCTATCCTATACAAGGAGTGGGGCCGGCTCGGCGCGGGGCGCGGGGTGAACGGGCGGCGGACGTAAGAGTCCTGAGCCGAGACCGAGGTCTGGTATGATTATTGCCATGCGCGATACCGTTGCCTCACAGTCTAACGCGCGCCAGGGCAGGGAGCGACGCGTGCGCCGCTTCAGCCTTGTGTTGCATGAGCGGAGGAGCGGCTTCGACCGGCGCGCTCCGGTGACGGCCGGTGCAGCCGCCACGGCCTTCGCAAATGTGCTCACGGACTTACGGGAGCGCCCCGGAACGCTTTGGGTCCTTCTGGTGACGGTGAACGCGCTGAACCTGGTCGACTTTGCCCTTACCCTCAACGTCTTGGCGCTCGGTGGCGGTGAAGCGAACCCGATAATGCGCTCGTTGTTCGCGCTGAACCCGGCGTACGCGGGAGCGTTCAAGATCGTCGCCGTACTTCTGACCACCTGGTTGGTGTGGCGGTGCCGGCGTTTCCGTAGTGCTCTGGAAGCGGCGCTGCTGATGGTGGCCATCTTCGCCGCCGTGTTCCTTTACCACATCTTCGGGTTGGCGGCGTTCGGGTAGAGGTCGAACGCCTCGCTCCGGCTCGGTGGTTAACTCGCCCCCCTACCGCGGGGAGATCCTACGGCGGCGACCGATGCACTGACGGGCGTGTGATCGGCGACACACCCAGCTGGGACGATCGCCGCACTTTCGGGCAGCATGGCTCGCAATTCCGCATCGCTCTCGAGGAGCGCCACCAATGCATCTATCACCCGGGGATCGAACTGCCGACCACTGCAGCGCTGCAACTCCCGAGTCGCCTCTTCGTGGGTGCGGGCCAACCTGTAGGGCCGGTCGGAGCGGATGGCATGGTAGGCGTCCGCCGCACCGATGATGCGGGCGCCCAGAGGGATCTCGTCTCCGCGCAGGCGGTACGGGTACCCCGATCCGTCGTAGTGCTCCTGGTGATAGAGGACCAGGGGCATCACATCCATCAACTCCGGTGCCTGCTCAATGATCTGCTTTCCCAGGACCGGATGCTTGCGGATGATGTTCCACTCTTCCGAGGAGAGGCTGCCCTTCTTGAAGAAGATGGCGTCGGGAACTCCGATCTTACCCACGTCGTGCAGATAGGCCCCTTCGCCGATGCAGGCCACCTCGCGGGCGGGAAGACCGATGCGCCGGGCGATGGCGGCCGAGAGTTGCGATACCAGACGGGAGTGGTCGTGGGTGTAGCCGTCGCGCAGGTCCACCGCGGCTGCCAGGCTGCGCACGATCGCTCTCCGCCCGGAGTGCGGTAGCGGGACCACATTCTCGGGAGCCTCCCCGCTGGGAAGATCGCGAGAGAGCTGCACCTGATTGCCGCCCATCGCCTTTGCGAAATCCAGCGCGCTTTGAGCAGCGTCCACCAGCTCGGGGGCGGTGGCCCCGTCTTGGGGGTAGGTGCAGAGGCCGAGGCTGACGGTGAGCCGGAGCTCCACAGACCCGGTGGCCGGGAACACCCAGCCCGCGATGTCGAGACGGAGCCGCTCCGCCACGTCCAGTCCACCCTTCTCGTAGGTATGCGGCAGGATCAAGGCGAACTGGTCGCCACCGAAGCGAGCCACCAAGTCGATCTCACGCAGTTGGGCGCGAAGTCGCCGGGCGATTTCGAGTAAGATCCGGTCTCCCGTGCGGTGACCATGGCGGTTGTTCAAGGGGTGGAAGTTGTCCAGGTCGAGCATGAGCAGCATGAAGGTGTCGCCGAAGCGATAGGCTCGCTCGCACTCATGGGCCAGGCGATCCTGAAAGACCCTGTGGCTGGCGACGCGGGTGAGCGAGTCCACCGTGGCGCTGTCGAGGAGCTGCCCGGCGTCTGCCGGCCTTTGCTTCCGCAAGGACAACGTGATCGAGAGCAGGGCCACCGCGGCGGCCAGCAGGATCGCCTGTCCCAAGGGGAAGGTGCCTAATTGCGCTGCCGGGCGGAGGGCCAAAATCGTGGAGAGAGCGATTAGGAGGGCGACGACCAGGATCACGGCAGGGGGATAGGAGCCCCGCCTATGCCTATCGGGCCCAGCCGTTCGCACGGAAAGTATGGACGCCACCACCAGGGACGCGGCTGCGCACGCAGCCAGCCCCACTCGAAGCAGGCCGGAAAGATCGATGTTGTGCTCCTTTCTCCTCGGGCACAACTTTTCGACGAGTCGGAGATCTATCCTGCTGGGAAGCGGGAGGGGAGAAGTCGCGCGGGGCATTGTCCGCGGTCGCGGACTGAGCGCCGCCTCGTCGGCGGCAAACTGCGGGCTACGAGTAGCGCTGCTCCAACCAGGGATCGCCTAAAGCGTGGTAGCCCAGACGTTCCCAATAGCCCGGGCGTTCGTCGGCGGTGAACTCGATCCCGCTGAGCCACTTGGCGCTTTTCCAGAAGTACAGCCGGGGCACAAGCAAACGGACAGGGCCGCCGTGCTCTGTGGAGATGGACCGGCCCTCGTATTCGTAGGCGACAAGCACGTCGTCGCCCAGCAACTCCTCAACGGGGAGGTTGGTGGTCCAGCCGCCCGTGGCATGGATGACTGCGTGCCGCGCCTGCGGCGACACGTCCAGTCCCTTAATTAGCTGGGAGGCGCGGACGCCTTTCCAGCGGGTGTCGAGCTTGGTCCAGCCGGTGACGCAGTGGATGTCAGAGATCTGCTCGCTGGCGGGCAGGGCCAGGAGCGAGTCCCAGTCCACGGTGAGGGAGGAACCGACGAGGCCGCTGACGTTTAGGCGCCACGACTCCCGCTCAACACGCATGATCGAGCCGGCGTGCAGCACGGGGAAGTCGGTGACGAGGCGTTGGCCTGGTGGGACACGATGTCGATCGGTAAGCGCCATGGCGTGCCTCCTTGGTTAAGGACGACGAAGCCGCCTCCGTGGGAGGACGGCTTCGTCGCTGAAGTCATATCCAGATAGTGCTCCGCGAATGAGCCGCGGTACTCTTACTCGATGCTGATCGCGCCCTCCGGACACTCGTCGGCAGCTTCTTCACAACAGCCGGCGTCTTCGCATGCGTTCGGATCGATCACGTGACATTGGCCATCATCGCCGACCTCGAAGACATCGGGACAGATATCCTCACAGATACCGCACCCCGTGCAAAGATCGGGATCGACTTTGGGAACACCCATGGTTCTCCTCCTTTGGGACTTTCGAGCGAGCCAATATAAGCAAAGCAGGAAGCGGAGTGCAAGGCCGGAGCGTCGGTGCGCACGTGCGCGCCCCCCGGTGGCTCCCGGCAGCGGTAGTACAATACCAGCCCTAGTTGACAAAAAGCAGGAGGGAGTGAGGACCGGTGACATCGGAAGTGGAGCCGAGCCGACGGGGCCGGCCTTCCCTTGCCCGCAAGGCGCGGGAGTTGATGTCCCGTGAGGGCCTATTTCCTCCCGGTTCGCGAGCCCTGGTCATGGTCTCCGGCGGCCAGGATTCCGTGGCTCTGCTGCACCTGCTGGCGAGTAGGTCGGCGGGACGCGTGGGCCCTGCGTCTGTGCATGCGCTGCACGTCAATCATCACCTCCGCGGCGACGAGAGCGATGCGGATGAGGTCTTGGTGGCCCGCTTCTGTGCGCGGCTGGGGGTAGAGATCAGCGTTGCCCATCGGCCTGTCGACAAGGCGATAGGGAACGTGCAGGAGTGGGCGCGCACGGCCCGGCGGGAAGCGGCTCTCTCGGTCGCTCGGGAGTGGGAGTGCGAGACGATCGCTCTCGGTCATACGACCGACGACCAGGTGGAGACCATGCTCTACCGGCTGGGGCGATACGGAGGTCTGGCCGCGTTCCGCGGCATGATCCCCTACGACCCGCCTTGGGTCCGTCCTCTTCTGAGCTGCCGGCGAGAAGAGACCGCTACATACTGCCGCGAACACGGGCTGGAGTTCGCAGAAGACAAAGGCAACGCCTACCCGGGATATGCGCGGACGGGCATTCGCGAGCGAGTGCTCCCGGTCTGGGAGGCAAGTCTGCCCGGAGCGGTGGAAGCCGCTGCTCGAGCGGCCGAGGTGGCGACTGAGATGGAGCGGCTGGTCGCAAACGTGCTCGCCGAAGCAGGTGCGGCGCTTGTCGGTGGGGACCCGGCCGGCGCCTCGTCCATGAGTGAGGCCGCGGGGGTGCCGCAGGCGGCGGACCTCAGCGTCGCCCGTCTTCTGCGGTGTGCAGCACCCGTGCGCAGGCTTCTGCTGCACCAATGGCTGGAGGGGCGCGCGAGGCCCGCCGCCTCGCGCGCCGCCGTGCTGGCCGTGGAAGCGCTGCTCGGGGTCCCGGGGTCGGCAGAGCGCTCTCTCGGCGGTGGATGGCGCGCATGCAAGGAGTACGACCGTCTATATGTGGAGCGCGGTGTCCGGACTGCGTTGCCTGTCCTCGAAGCTATGCCGTTGCCCTTACCCGGGGAGGTCGAGTGGGGCGGGGTACGCATCCTCGCCGAACGAGTGGAGCAGTTCCTTGCCCCCGATCCCTCCAGCGAGGCATACGTCGACGCTCGCTCCCTGGCGGGCGAGCTGGTGGTACGGGGGCCTCTCCCGGGTGACCGCGTGCGACCGCTTGGTGCGCCGGGAACGCGCAAGCTCCAGGACGTGATGGTCGACCTGCGGGTACCGGCAGGAGCGCGCGCTCACACTCCAGTGGTGGTCTGTGATGACCGTATCATCTGGGTGTGTGGATTGGTGGTCACCGAGGAGGGTAGAATAACTCGCGATACGACGGCTGTGGTGCGGTTCGGGCTGAGCCGGCACTGCCGCGGCGACGGGCCGGGAGAGGCTAACCGGCAGGGGAGCGGCGGATACACATGAGAGTCCTGATACCCAGCGAGAAGTTGCAGGCTCGCGTCGATGAGCTGGCAGTCGCGGTGACGGCCGACTACAAGGACCGGCGCCCCATCCTGGTCTGTGTGCTCAAGGGAGCCGTCTTCTTCATGGCCGATCTTGCCCGCCGCCTGCCCTTCGAGCTCGAATTGGAGTTCATGGCAGTCTCGAGCTACGGCCATTCCACCGACAGCTCGGGTGTGGTGAGGATCCTCAAGGATCTGGATACCGATATCGAGGGGCGGCACATCCTGATCGTGGAGGACATCATCGACTCCGGCCTGACCCTGCAGTACTTGACCGGCAACCTCGATTCGCGGAATCCGGCCAGTCTCGAGATCGTCACCCTGCTCAGCAAGCCCAGCCGGAGGACGGCCGACCTTGAGTGCCGCTACACCGGCTTCGAGATCCCGAACGAGTTCGTGGTCGGATACGGGCTCGACTACGCCGAGAAGTACCGTAATCTGCCCTATCTCGGGGTGATGGACAATGTCGAATAGCGCCCTTGTGGTAGTATCTCTAACCCCTACAGAACGATTGGTGGAGTACAGGTGAGCAGGTTCTTCAAGAGCGCCGCCTTCCCGATCCTCCTGGTGATTTTGCTGGCCTTCTTCGTGCAGAACCTTTTCTATGGTTCACGTGGCACCGAGGAGTTGACCTTCAACCAGTTCCAGACCGCGGTCAAGCAGGGCAATCTCAAGACCCCTGTCACCGTGAAGACCAAGGACCTGGTGGTGGAGGGTCAACTCAAGGATGGGCGGAGCTTCCAGGTCGGTTTCACGCAGGCCTACAACATGGAAGACTTTCTTCTGGCCAACAATGTCGACTTCAACACCGACATCCAGAAGAGCTCAGTATGGGTCACTTTGTTGGGGACATTTGCCCCGATACTATTGATGGTGGTCTTCTTCATCTTCCTGATGAACCAGATGCAGGGAGGCGGCAGCAAGGTCATGAGCTTCGGCAAGTCGCGCGCCAAACGGGTGTCTGTCGATCAGCCCAAGATCACCTTCAAGGATGTGGCCGGCGTGGACGAGGCCGTCGAGGAATTGGAAGAGATCAAAGATTTCCTCGAGAATCCAAAACGCTTTCAAGCCATGGGGGCTCGTATCCCCAAAGGCGTCCTACTCTTCGGCCCGCCGGGCACCGGCAAGACCCTCTTAGCCCGCGCAGTGGCCGGAGAGGCCGGGGTGCCCTTCTTCAGCATCTCGGGCTCCGATTTCGTGGAGATGTTCGTCGGTGTGGGAGCCAGCCGGGTGCGCGACCTGTTCGAGCAGGCCAAACAGAACCAGCCCTGCATCATCTTCATCGACGAGATCGACGCCGTCGGCCGTCATAGGGGAGCAGGCATGGGCGGGGGTCACGACGAGCGCGAGCAGACTCTCAACCAGTTGCTGGTCGAGATGGACGGCTTCGAGGCCAACGAGAGCATCATCATCATGGCCGCCACTAACCGGCCCGACATCCTCGACCCTGCCCTGCTCCGGCCCGGCCGTTTCGATCGGCAGATCGTGGTCGACCGCCCCGACCGGGAGGGTCGCAAGGCCATACTCACCGTGCACGCCAAGGGCAAGCCCCTCGCTCCCGGGGTGGAACTCGAGACCCTGGCTGCTCAGACCCCGGGCTTCACCGGGGCCGACCTGGCCAACCTCGTGAATGAGGCTGCGCTACTCGCTGCCCGCCGGCGCAAGCGGGTGATCGAGATGGAGGAGTTCGAGGAGGCGGTGTTGCGGGTCATCGCCGGTCCGGAGAAGAAGTCACGCCTCCTCTCCGAGGAAGAGAAGCTCATCATCGCCTATCACGAGACCGGGCACGCCCTGGTTGCGCACTATCTTCCCAATGCCGACCCGGTCCACAAGATCTCCATCATCAGCCGGGGGCAGGCCCTGGGTTACACCATCACCCTGCCTACCGAAGACAAGTTCATGGTCAAGAAGAAGGAGATAATTGACAAGCTCTCCCATATGCTGGCCGGCCGGGTGGCTGAGGAGATCCGCTTCGAGGACATCACCACAGGAGCCTCGAACGATCTGCAACGGGCGACTGAGACCGCCCGGCGCATGGTCACCCAGTACGGCATGAGCGAGAACCTGGGCCCGCTCACCTTTGGCCACGATCCGGCTCAGCCCTTTATGGGGCGCGACTACGGGATGGGCCAGGAGTATTCGGACGAGACGGCTCAGAAAATCGACGCCGAGATCCGCCGGGTGGTGGACGAGGCCTACGACATGGCCAGCCAACTGCTCACCGAGCACCGGGCCGAATTGGACATGATCTCCCTTCTCCTTATCGACAAAGAGACCATCGACCGCGAAGAGTTCGATGCTCTTGTGGCGGGGGACGATCCGGAGGAGGTCTTCAAGGCTCGCGACGAAGCTCGGGTCCGCAAGGCGGCTGAGAGCAAGCGGGTGCAACGGCAGCGGAAACCGCGAGAGGAACAGGAGACTCTTGAGCCCGACGGCCACGAGCGGGTCGCTACCGGGGGGGTGTCGCCCGTGACTCCCTACACCGAAGAGTAGGCGCAAACCACTCCGTGGACAGGGCCAAGATGGAGGAAGGCGTCCGTCTGCTCTTGGAGGGCATCGGGGAGGACCCGACACGTGAGGGCCTGGTGGACACTCCCCGCCGCGTGGCCGCCATGTACGAAGACATCATCGCCACGGAGCCACAAGACCTGTCCTCCATCGTGGTGGCTATCGGGTCGGACACGCACCAGGAGATGGTCCTCGTGCGCGACATCACCTTCCACTCTCTGTGCGAGCATCACTTGATTCCGTTCTTCGGGGTGGCTCACGTGGCCTACATCCCCTCCAAACACGGCAAGATCACGGGACTGTCCAAAATTGTGCGCCTGGTGCGCTCGGCCGCGGCCCGGCTGCAGTTGCAGGAGCGACTGACCAGCACCATCGCGGACACTCTGGTCAGGTCCCTGGAGCCCGAGGGGGTCCTCGTGCTCATCAAGGCGGAGCACCTATGCATGTCTATGCGTGGGGTGCGAGCGCCCGGGTCCCGAGTGGTCACGTCGGCCGTGCGCGGCGTGTTCCGGACCAACGCCGCTACCAGGGCTGAGGTGCTGGCCCTGATCGAAGCCCCGAACGCCTGACGAGCCGAAGCCGCACGACCCACTGCGCCGGCGACCGAGGGTCCGGCGAAGCCGCGGGGGGCTATTCCTGGATCACTACTGGCGTACCACGCGCCACGTACGGCGAGAGATCGAGGATGTCCGCGTTCTGCAGCCGGATGCAGCCGAGGCTCACGTCCTTGCCTATTGACGAAGGGTCGTTGGTACCGTGGATGGCGAGCTGGCCTCCTTCGGGCCAATTGGTCAGCTTCTCCGAAAAGCCGCTCAGTCCCATCGCCAAGACCCCGTAAACGGTGTTCGGGTTCGCAGGTGTCAACTTGACGGTGATGTAGTACTCGCCCAGCGGGGTGGGGGTGTCTCCGGTGCCCACCCCGATCGGATAGGACTTCTTCAGTCGGCCCGACTCGTAGAGATCCAGCCGGTGCTCTGATAGGTGGATGCGTATCTGGTGGACAATCGTGGCGGTTGTAAGATCCGCGGCTCTGACCCATCCGGTGCTGCCGTTCGGCCGTATCGGCAGGCGGATCTGATACCAGGTCAGTCCCTGGGCGTCCTCTTCTTCGCCGATGATCAGGAAGGTGGAAGAGATCTGGTTCGTCCCTTTTCGAGGGAAGGTGAGCGTCAGCTTGGATCCCGGCGGCACGCGATCGTAGATCTGCAGCTGGTCGACGGCCGCGGCGCCGGTCAGGAAGCCTCCGGCCGCTTTGGCCTGTTGGTACTCCGAGAGTCGGGGAACCGAGACCTGTGTCGTCGCGGAGCCGCCTGTGTTGGCGAAGCCGCCTGTCACCGCGGAGTCGATCGCGGAAGCCACCGATGGCTGCGTGGTGGAACCCTGTAAGGCGTGGGAGCCGGCCGGCTCGTTCCGCAGGATCGTCAGGCCCATGACGAGGAGCAGAAGGGCGGCTCCGAATAAGATCATCCCGGCGAGCCGTGTGGCCACGGCACGGCGACCTTTGGCGCGGCGCTGCTCGGGCGGGCTAGGAGTGGAGTTCATACAGTTCCCGCTGGGACATCCTCGGTGATTCGGGGGATGGTATCACGGAAATGACGAGGAGCGCCCGTAGACGCTCCTCGTGTCCATCGAAAACCTGTGCTCTTGAAGCTAGCCGGTAAAGATAATGGTAGTCGTGGTGTTCGGTGCTACGGTCGTCGACGTCGTCGCGGGTGGCGCGGTCGTGGTCGTCGACCCACCCGTCGTGGTAGTGGTCGGTGCGGCCGTCGTGGTGGTGGTAGGCGCTGCGGTCGTGGTAGTGGTCGGCGCTGCGGTCGTGGTAGTGGTCGCTGCCGTGGTCGTGGTGGTGGTCGCTGCGTGACAGCTGGTGCATCCCTGGGTGGAGTGACCGGCGCGTGCCGCTATCGCGATCACGCCATTGTGGCAGGCCGCACACTTGGAGATGACGGCCGTGCCGGCTCCTCCGCTTGCGGTGCTGTGGCAGTTGGTACAGGTTGCGAAGATCGTGCCCGCGTGGGCCTGTACGTTGTGCGGAAAGTTCGCGGTGCCGGAAGCGTGGCATGTCTGGCAGCCGGCGCTGAAACCACCTCCGAACGCGGCGGCCTGGTTGTCGTCGATAGCGACGGCCACAATCACCGCGACCGCTACGATCACAAGTGCCACGATGAGAATCGATATCTTTCTCATTGCCACCTCGCTCTCCCGCCGTTGTTCGAATGCATTGACAACTCGAAGACTGCTGACACCCTGACGCTCGGGGCTGGTTGCCCGCAAACACCCGCGTCGGACCCGTGTCGTGGCCGAGGTCCGTCAGTGTTCTTATCATAACTACCCGAGCGCAGGACTGCAACGTCTCTATCTTGGCTATCACCGCGCGCATTCCTCCAATGACCCGCGTGATAGCATTGGCGGGCAGATTCGCCGCATTGTCCTCCCGTTAAGTGAGAGCGTGATAGCGACAGTCCCCGATCCCACCGATAGCAGGTCTTCCTCCAATGCAGAACCGTGGCGTCGTCTGTTCGCTCGCCGCGTTATCGCGCCGGGAACGCCTCGCAGGGCTCGGAGGCTCGATGCGTGTAGAAATGGCTTAGGCCAGGGGAGACGTGGTCGTTAACTTCGAGAACGATGATTCCCGCCGAAGGTAGCGCACAGGTCCTCGTGCTGAGGGACCTCGCCGAGGTGAGGGCCGCCATGCTTCACGCCCGGGTCTCCGCCGCCGGCATCGACATCATGGACAAAAAAGCCCTGCTTCGCGTGGTGCGCGTCCGGGGGCTCGATGTCCGGGCCGCCAATATCCTGAAACAGGAGATGCTCTCCCGTGGGGGAGAGGTGGCCACTTCTCGGGAAGTGTACGAGTTGCAAGGTGGAAAGGCGGATTGCCTGGTGATGGGCACTCTCACCCAGTTCGAACGCCTGCTCCCAAAGCTCAAAGCGCAGCCGTTCGGGTTGCGCCGGCTGGCTGCCTCGGTCGAAGCGGCGTTGCGCAACTACTGCGACCCTATCCCGGCGTGTCCTCCCGGCCTCGACCTCTCCGCCGCGCCTCTGGTGATGGGAGTGCTGAACGTTACCCCGGATTCGTTCTCCGATGGGAATTCCTACCCCGATGCGGAAGCTGCCGTGCAGGCGGGATTGCGGATGGTGCGAGACGGAGCGGCCTTCGTCGACGTGGGAGGGGAATCGACCCAGCCGGGGGCCGAGGCCGTGCCTTTGGGGAAGGAATTGGGAAGGATTCTGCCGGTGATAAGAGCCCTTGCCTCCGCTCTGCCGGGCCGGGTCTCCGTGGATACCTACAAAGCTGGGGTGGCGGCGCAGGCGCTCGCGGCCGGGGCCTACATGGTCAACGATATCTCGGCTCTGCGCATGGATCCGGAGATGATCGCAGTGGTCCGCGATGCCGGATGCCCGGTGGTGCTCATGCACATGCTCGGCGAGCCCAAGAGCATGCAGCAGGCTCCGGTGTACGGCGACGTGATCGAAGAGCTCTACGGGTTCTTCGTGGAGCGCCTCAACTGGGCCGTGGATAACGGTCTGAGTGAAGAGAGCCTTCTCATCGACCCGGGCATCGGCTTCGGCAAGACTACCGCCCACAATCTGGAGATCTTGCGCGGTCTGGCCTCGTTCCGGTCCCTGGGGAGACCGATCGTGGTAGGTACGTCGCGCAAACGCTTCTTGGGGGAGCTGGTGGGTATCGATGACGCGAAAGATCGGGACGGGGCTACGGCTGCCACCACGGTGATGGCTGCGGCCGCCGGCGCGCATATTGTCCGTGTGCATGGGGTAGGTCTGAATCGCGACGCGATTCGTGTGGCCCGGGCGGTGTACGGTCCGCGGGCGAGCTAGCCGACGAGACGACGAACTGGGGGCGGCAGTGGACATCTTCATCCAGGGGCTTGAAGTCTACGGCCATCACGGGGTGGCGCACGAAGAGAAGATCCTCGGACAGCGCCTTCTGTACGATGTGCGCCTGACAATCGAAGACTGTCGCGCGGCTCTGACCGACGAAGTGGCCGACACGATCGACTATACCGAGGTGCTCGACGTGATAGTGGAGGTCGCCACCACCAGCAGTTACTCTCTGCTGGAACGGCTTGCGCAGGCAACGGCCGAGGCGATCCTCAAGAAGTTCCCCGTCGACGAAGTGTGGGTGCAGGTAACCAAGCCTTTTCCGCCGGTGGCCTGCGCACTGGCCAGCGTCGGCGCTGCCGTGGAACTGCAGCGCGCCGATATCGAGGGCTGAGGGCTGGGCGCCGCCGGGGGCGCGCCGGGTCGAGTCTACCTGGGGCTCGGCTCCAACATGGGAGACAGGGAGGCATGGCTTCGTCAGGCCAGGGAGCGTTTGGCTTCCCTGCCTGGGACCGAGTTGGCGCAGGCGTCGGGGCTGTACCTCACTGCGCCGATGGGCGGTCCCCAGCAGGCCGACTATCTCAACCAGGTGGTGGAACTGCGCACCAGCCTCTCTCCGCGCGATCTCCTCTCGGCTACCCAGCAGATAGAAGCGGCGTTCGAGCGAACGCGCTCGGTGAGGTGGGGCCCTCGGACCGTTGACATCGATATCCTCTGGTACCATGGATTCTCGGCCGCGGACGCCGCTCTAGTGGTCCCACATCCGCGCATGGAAGAGCGTCGCTTCGTTCTCGAGCCTTTGGCAGAGTTGGCGCCGGGTCTCATCTTGCCCAGCGGCAGGACCGTGAGCGAAGCTCTCGCTCTGGTGGGGACGCAGGTCGTGCGGCGCCATCCCGGACGCACAGAAGGACACACCTCACCGAGGAGCAATGGGTCAGTCATGGACTATTCAGCCGTTCAGGCAGAGATACGGAGCCTCGCTCACACTAAAGGGGCCGTCATCCTGGCGCACAACTACCAGCGCCCGGAAGTGCAGGACGTGGCCGACATCGTCGGAGATTCCCTGGGTCTCTCTCGACAGGCGGCCGCCTCCAAAGCTCGGATGATCGTCTTCTGCGGCGTTCACTTCATGGCCGAGACGGCGGCGATCCTGGCTCCGGACCGGCCGGTAATTCTGCCCGAACCCCGCGCCGGCTGCCCCATGGCCGACATGGTAGACGTAGAGGGGCTGCAGGCTCTCAAAGCGCAGCACCCGGGGGCAGTGGTGGTCAGCTACGTTAACACCACTGCCGCGGTCAAAGCGCTGTCCGACATCTGCTGCACGAGCGCCAACGCCGCCCGCATCATCCAAGGCATCCCGGAAGACACGGAGATCATATTCACCCCCGACCAGAATCTAGGCTCCTGGGCCGCCAAGAAAGCCGGGCGGGAGCTCATCCTGTGGCCCGGGTTCTGCCCGACTCACGACCTGATCGAAGTCCAAGACGTCCTGGATGCGCGGGCGGCCCATCCGAGGGCGAAAGTGGTAGTGCATCCCGAGTGCCGGCCTGAGGTAGCCGACATGGCCGACGCGGTGGAGAGTACCTCCGGGATGATCCGGTTCTGTCGCGAAGATGACGCCGAGGAGTACCTTATCGGCACAGAACTGGGCATGATCTACCGCCTCTCCCAGGACATCCCCCGCAAGCACTTCTATCCCGTAACCGATGTCAGCGTCTGCCCCAACATGAAGCTCACCACCCTGGACAAGGTGCTGCGGGCTCTCCGCACCGAGGGCCCGGTGGTGACAGTGGAGCCGGAGGTACGGGCGAAGGCTCTTCGCGCCGTGCAGCGGATGGTTGAGGTTGGACCATGACGGGCCCCGACTCGTCTGCGGCCGTTCCTCTCATCTCGCGGGTCGGCGCCGAGGTCCGTTATTCCAGCTATGACGTGCTCGTCATCGGAGGAGGGATCGCCGGCCTGACCGCGGCCGTGGGTAGCGCGCGTAGGTGGAACGTGGGTCTGATCACCAAGGGCACGCTCGATCAGACCACCACCTTTTTGGCCCAGGGCGGCATCGCAGCGGCCCTGGGGCCCTACGACTCGCCCGAGTTGCATCTCGCCGATACGCTCGAAGCGGGGGTCGGCCTCTGTGACGAGGAGGCCGTGCGCGTTCTGGTCGAAGAAGGCCCACGGCGAGTGCGAGAATTGGAGCACTTGGGGGCCAAGTTCGATCGCCGCGACGGCAAGTTGATCCTCGGCTCGGAGGGCGCTCACTCTGTTCCCCGGGTCGTTCACGCCGGTGGAGATGCCACCGGCAGCGTTGTGGCCAGCGCCCTGGCGGAGGCCATCACCTCGGGCAGCCGGGTGCAGTTGCACGAGAACGAGTTCGTCGTTGACCTGCTCATGGACGCGGGCCGGTGTGTAGGAGCGCTCTCCCTCGACAGGGACGGTGAGCTCACCGTCAGCCTGGCTCGGGCGGTCGTGCTGGCTTGCGGAGGGGCCGGGCAGGTCTTTGCCCACACTACCAATCCTACCGTGGCCACAGGCGACGGGCACGCCATGGCCTACCGGGCCGGGGCGGTCATGCGCGACATGGAGTTCATGCAGTTCCATCCCACCGCCCTTCATGGGGCGGAGAATCCCACTCTGCTGCTCACCGAGGCCTTGAGGGGCGAAGGCGCCTATCTGGTGGACGGCTCTGGGGAGAGGTTCATGGTCGGGGCGCATCCCCGTGCCGAACTGGCCCCCAGGGATGTGGTCGTCCGTCACATGAAGCGTGTGTTCGACCGGGATGGAACCGGTCACGTATGGCTGGACGCCCGCCATCTAGAGTGCGGCTTCCTCCGCGAGCGCTTCCCCACGGTATATACGGGGCTGCAAAGCCGCGGATTCGATCTCTGCGCCGAACTCATCCCCATCGCCCCGGCCTCGCACTACTTCATCGGCGGGGTTCTCAGCGATATCTGGGGGCGCACGTCCATCCCCGGACTCTATGCCTGCGGCGAGACGGCGAGTACGGGAATCCATGGCGCGAATCGTCTGGCGTCGAACTCCCTCCTCGAGGGCTTGGTCTTCGGCGAGCGCACGGTGCGCGATCTGAACCGGTATCTGGCCCTGTCCGATCCGGCGGTGCGGAAGATAAAGCTGGACTTGGCCGAGGAGCCGAGGAAGGGCAACGACGCGGTCGTCGTGGCGGAAGGCAGGATGGCCATGAGCCGCCTGATGATGGACCTGTGCGGGATAGTCCGCAGGAAGGATGGGCTGGAGCTGGCCCGGGCGGCCTTGGCCGGCATTCGACGCTCGCTCACCGCCCCGGGATTGACCGTGGCCGAATTGGAGCTAGTTAACCTGCTGACGGTGGCAGAGCATATGGTGGAGTCCGCCGCCGTTCGCGAGGAGAGCCGGGGAGTCCATCTGCGCTCCGACTTCCCGGGACGGGATGACGGGCGTTGGCGTCGGCACGTCACC
>Ga0214473_10002805_pt1:0-20000 | contig 21328 bp, 22 predicted proteins | sample RVTome_7_FD_203509 | JGI IMG/M metagenome (GOLD analysis project Ga0214473, IMG submission 203509) | Soil microbial communities from uranium-contaminated site in the Upper Colorado River Basin, Wyoming, United States - RVT98D197 | ecosystem: Environmental > Terrestrial > Soil >... | reverse complement strand
GGATCTATGATTATTGTTCGAGATCATCATTGGATTTGGTTTTATTGTTCGATATGATCTTGAATTATTATTTGTTAACATCATAGATCAGTTTAATTATTATTCGATAGCATCTTGGATTAGTTGAATTATTTTGATATAATCTTTAATAATTTGATAATTTTTGATAATATTTTAAATTTAATATAATAATTAAGATGAAAATCATCTTAATTATTAACTTAATCATAAATATTATATATTTGAAATGGTCTAATAAGACCAGGATTTTTGCATGAAATTATTTTATGGATTATTATTGAATTATTACTATTTTAATTAATAATATTTATGCTCTTAAAATTATTATCGAAATTTCGAAAATGTTTTCGAAATTTCGATAATGATTATCGAAATTTCGATAATAATTTTTGAGACCAAAAAAATTTCGATAATAATTTTTAAACTAGTAATTTAAACGAATATATTTATCTAAAAAAAACGGCTGGTCTGGACCACTTACTGGGTCTCTGACGAGAGATTTTTAATAAATCATAATATAAGATCTAATATAAAACCTAAAAGATTATCGAAAAAAATATTTCAGTCTTCATTGATCCATGGTCTTAACGTGAAAATAATTTATAAATACACATAAATGATGCTTAATCATATTCAGAAAAAATTGGCGGAAAAGCTCGACATAAAAATTTTTTGTCAATTCACTGGGTCTCTGCCGAGACTTTTTAACACGATTGTGAATGATAGATCTATAATGGTTTGGAATAAATACTTAAAAAAGTCCAAAAAAATCAGTCTAATCTGTTTCAATTATGGTCTTTAAACAATTCAACCACATTAATATTAAATATATGATATATCATCTTCAGCAGCAAATTTTGGCACTATTTATCGACATTGTCAATTCGTTGTCAATTCTCTGGGTCTCTGCCGAGAAAGTAGTGTTAACTTAAAATTTTATTCCCAAAATTATTACGATGATTATTAATTTCAAAAAAATGACTCGTCTGTAAAATTTTAAGACGATAATATTTATAAGTAAGAAATATGCTAAAATCATCTATGTTTTATGATTGATTGATTCTAAAAAATACTATGGTCTCAATTTTACTTCAATTCGTTTTCGAAAAGACCATAAAAGATTATCGAAATTTTTTTATTAGCAAAACATGTAGTTAATCAAATAATATAAAATATCATATAGTCTTGGATTTGTTCGAAATTATTTTCGAAAAGACCATAAAAGATTATCGAAATTTTTTAAGCATCATATCATGCAATTGAACTTATATGATAAAAAACATTATGGTCTAAGAGCATCAATATACCACACCATTATAATAATGATATTAATACAAACCATATATGAATTATATTATGATAATTATGATTAAAAATCATAAAAAATAATCCTAAAAAATCAAAAATTAGGTTGGAAAATTTTTATTTTCTTAATCAATCTAAAGTAATCAATCAACATGATAAATGACCATAATTTGATTATAATAAAAATAACATATCGAGCTTCAATGCTCTTAATACGAGAACTATAAAATATAATGATTATATTAAGATGTGATTAGGTATCAGTCAGGAAATTTTGGCACATCATATGGTTTCAAGATTTTTGTTCCCTTTTGTACAAAGGCATTCCCTTTGTTGACTTTGTATTGGGTTTTTGCTTTGTAACAAAGCCATACCTATCACCGTTCCCTTATGAATTTTCATAATGATTTTTTTGTGACTGCGGAAAAAAAATTGGTTCATAAACTCTTTGAAAATTTTGAAAAAAAACATTTTGTTGTTTTTTCCAAATTTTAGAAAAAGTCTTTGAAAAAACGTGTTTTTTAGGATTACCTACCCAAATTACAAAGTTGGAAAAATTCAGAAGGGAACGGTGATAGGCAAGATACTTTTTCCCTTTGTATTTTTGTTAAATTTGCTTTGTATGAACTTTTTTGATACAAAGCCAACAAAGGAAAAAGTGTACCGATTCAGAAATCGCAGGAAAAATTGTGATAGGCGCCAATTCCCTTCTGAATTTTCTCGTCATTGACGGTATTTTTAACCTTAATAACAATAATTAGATCTATTATGATAATGAGTTATAACGATTTGTTGAAAAAAGTACAAAAAAATTTTATTTCGAAAACCTAAAAAAAATTAATTCAAAAAAATAATTAAAACATTTAAAAAATACAAAAATTGCTCAAAAAAATCACAAATTAATTCACAACAATTTTGAAAAATAAAAAACAATTTATTATTTTTTTTATTTATTTTTTTATAGTATTTATGAATCTTATAAAACATAAAATTCATAAATCAAGAAATTTTAAATCCCAGAAAGTTCCTTTTGTGCAACGATACAAAGCCATTTGGGATTTCGATCCGCAGCGTATACCTCTGATATGATCTGTGAATTATGGGTATTCTTGCCCTTAAGATACCATAGCATTACCTAAATAGTTATTAAGAGCTTAAGAATATTAAGAACTTAAGAAATATTAATTATTAAAATTTTATAAAAACAAATAATTTTAATCAAATTGATATAATAAAAAAACGGTTTAAAAATTAAATTCAAAAACAGAATTTTGGCTTTGTAACAAAGCCAAATTTCCCTTTGTTACAAAGCCAAAATTTGAAGCTCGACCTACTGGCTTAGGGGGTATATTTTGATATCGTTTATAATAATTGATCAACTTAATATTATAGAGATCATATAACATCATAATTATTTAAAAAGTAATTTTAATTATATTAAATAAAAATCCATCTTATGAAAGAAATGATTTTATTGATTTTTTTATAAAAAACAAATAATTTTAATTAAATTGATATAATAAAAAAACGGTTTAAAAATTAAATTTAAAAACAGAATTTTGGCTTTGTAAGAAAGCCAAATTTCCCTTTGTTACAAAGCCAAAATTTGAAGCTCGACCAGTAGGCTTAGGGGGTATATTTTGATATCGTTTATAATAATTGATCAATTTAATATTATAGAGATCATATAACATCATAATTATTTAAAAAGTAATTTTAATTATATTAAATAAAAATCCATTTTATTAAAAGCAATTGATTTTATTGATTTATATAATTTTTTATAATTTTTTATAATTTTTTATTTTTATTATTTTTTATAATTATTTATAATGTTTAAATATAGGATAATGGTGAAAATAAAAAAAATAAATAGAAAAACAAAATATGGATTATATAATGCAAATAAGTTAACTTATCCAATAAATCTATATCCTATCAAAATTGAGTTGAATAAACATCATTTATATCAAATAGGTGGTGATCGTAGTGTTAAATTATGGAAAAAATATGGTCAAAAATTAGTTACAAAATTTAAGGGAGATAGAACGGCACCTAAAAATGCTTTATTATTACCAAAAGAATTTACTAAAGCAGATCCTACAAATGGTAAATACATAGAATGGTTAATAAATTCCTACTTAAATGATGGGATATTATTATTTGAAGATTTATTTAAAGTTAAAACGGCTCTAAATAATTATATATATTTAATAAAAAATAAATATATAATAAAAGATCCATCTGCTCCTGCATATGAAGATCTTACCAATATATTAAATTTTTGTGGGATAAATGGTTGCAAAAAATTAATAAAAGGCAGGGTGTATCAGCAACCGGGATTATATGATATAATAGATAAATATGTGGATGTTCTTCCGAAAGAAAAAGAAATATTAATGAAAGAAACAGATGCTGAAAAAATATATGAAGATGAATTTATAACTATTATTCATCCGATCACAACGGCTGGTTCATGTAAATATGGCAAGGGAACAAAATGGTGTACTGCTGCATCAGTAGCTGAAAACAGATTTGCAGATTATAATAGCCAAGGACCCTTATTTATTATAATACCAAAAGATAAACCAACTGAAAAATATCAGATACATTTTGAAACTAATTCTTTGATGGATTCGAAAGATAAACCATATCCATTAGATCAATTGTTGGAAAAATATCCATCTGTAAGTATTTTACGTAATTATAATTTAAAATTTCCTCATGAAATCAGATTGGGAAATGTTAATAATTTGTTAGGTGCAGAAGCAATAAATAATTTGTTTAAAACAAACAAAACTGAATTATATTTCAAAGATAATTTATATAGTATATATAAATTAAATCTTGAAGTAACTGATGAAGAATTTATTTATATCATCTACCCAGATCCGGATCTGGGCGCCTATTATAAGATAATGGATATGTATATTCTAATACAACATCAGGATCCTAATGAAAAATACTTAATAATGGTATACAATCGAAATGATAATTATGATGATATTATTATTATGAATAATGAAGGGAAAATAGTTGAATATACTATGGAAAATATTATATCTATATTAGATTTAATTGAAAAAGATGAAAAAACGTTTAAAAAATGGTTTGAAAAAAGGCATAATTTAATAGCTCTGATTAGATCTCGGTTTACTTATCTAGAAAATAAATTATTTAATGTACATAATGCTGATGAAATTATTTGGCCTCTTTGGGAAAAAACATATATAAATGTACCCACATATGATTACAATATGTTAAAAAATTTGGTAAAAGAAATAAATGTAATAATAAAAGATTTTGAAAATAGTTAATATATATTATTAATTTGTTTAGCACATTCGGTATTACAGATCATAGTAATTGGGATATATAATAGTTTTTGTTATTAATAAATTTTTTATTTATTTTTGTTGTATTTATGAATCTTATAAAATTCATAAATCAAAAAAATCTAAAATCCAAAAAGTTCCCTTTGAACAAAGGGAAAAATGGATTTGTTACAAAGCCAAATTTATATAAAAAAAATTTATATTTTATATAAAAAATTTATATTTTTATTATTTTTTATATTATTTTTATTTTTATTTTTATTTTTTTTATTTTTTATTTTTATTTTTATTTTTATATTTATATTTATATTTTATTTTTATATTTTATTTTTTATTTAATATTGGTTAAATATTGAAAAAATAAAACTATTCATTAGTCTTCATAACCATCCTTAACCTTATTAAGGTAATGTAATTTATAATTCATGATTTGTTGATTATCAGAATTAATATTTTTTAGACAATAATATTTATGATCTGTACATAATTTTTCATGTATAAATCGAAATATATCAATATTATTTGTTAATGCAACAGCTTCTAGGAGTCTGCTATGTAATTGCTGTCTTTCTAAATAAGAATCGGAATCGCAATATACACTTATTTTTCGAACATTAAAACGATCTACAATTTCTTGTAAATTATTTTTTTCACATAGATCGATAATCATATTAATATCATTTTTATCTAATGATTTATTATACATATCTCTATATTCTGGTTTAATAATATCATTATTAGAAATTTGTGGAATAACTATTGTTTGCATTGTATGATGGTTTTGTTAATTAAAAATTTCACTTAATAATAATCAATTTTTTTGATATAAAAAATAAATTTTATAAAATGATAAAACTTTATTCTTATTATAGTTTATGTTTTATCATATAATTCGAATCTAAGAATTAACTTTATCAAGCTGTAAATTAAAAAATTTTTTGAACGGATCAGCAATATCAGCTGGAATAATATGTTGTAGGAGGTTTAATCCTGTTGCTGAATAAGCAATTATTTCATCGTCTATGGTGCTATTATGATAATTGTTATTCATTAAATGATTACGAGCTTTAACTAGGATTTCTGTAGGGATATCATTTAATAAACTATCCATTTTTTGTCGATAATCCATATCAACAGTATACCATGCATGAGATAGTTCATGATTTAAGGTATCATTATCCGTATCATCAGTCCATTCTGTACCAATTAAATAAAAATCCTGTTCATTTTCCTTATTTTTAAGAATTTTAATTACATTTAACATAAAAATATCATATTTATTCAGATCAGGAATGGGGCAAGGTTCTGCAATAAATGGGAGTAAACATCTACTTGGAACATTAAATCCACCCCAATCTATTGGATAAGTAAAAGCTTGTACATATTTATTTTTATTATATTCTTCTACATACCATTCCATATAATCAACTAACGTAAAGATTTGTTGATGAAATTTAGGAGATTCATAATATTCTTGGAATCTGATGAAATGCATAGCTAAATCATATTGTGATTTAAATTCAATATGATAAATATGTGGGTAAATTTCTTTAATTCTAACTTTATCATTGTTTATTGATTCTAATGACATTTTAAATTATAATAAATAATAATAAATTTATTTATTATGATCAATTTTTTTTATCAATTATATTTTTATAATATAAATAACAATATTTAACATTCAAATATTACATCAATATGATGATTTTGTTTTGATTAAAATATATTATTATTTCTATATTTTGTTTTTTATATCTATCGATGGTTCATATTCTTCCATTTAGGACATTTGATGGATGCTATTTTTCCATTTAGCAACAGCCCCGGCCAGCCTTTGGGACATTTGATGGATGCTATTCTTCCATTTAGCAACAGCCCGGCCAGCCTTTGGGATATTTGATGGACCATATCATTCCATTTAGGATATTTGATGAATTCCATATAGGACATTTGATGGATGCTATCATTTAGGACATTTGATGGATGCTATTATTCCATTTAGGACATTTGATGAATGCTATTATTCCATTTAGGACATTTGATGGATATTATGATTCCATTAAGGACATTTGATGGATGTTATTATTCCATTTAGAACATTTGATGGATGCTATGATTCCATTAAGGATATTTGATGGATATTATGATTCCATTAAGGACATTTGATGAATGTGCTATTATTCCATTTAACAACAGCCCTGGTCAGCCTTTGGGACATTTGATGAATGCTATGATTCCATTTAGGACATTTGATGGATGTTATCATTTAGGACATTTGATGGATGCTATTATTCCATTTAGGACATTTGATGAATGCTATTATTCCATTTAGGACATTTGATGGATGCTATTATTCCATTTAGGATATTTGATGAATACTATTATTCCATTTAGGACATTTGATGAATGCTATTATTCCATTTAGGACATTTGAAGGATGCTATTATTCCATTACCTTAGGCTTATTAGATATTTAATCAAATATTTATATCTTGATTATATTTATTCAATTTTAAATATGGTTTTCCTGCGTATTCCCCTCGAGGGGAATACTTTCTTATGTATAATCTTATTTCAGTCTTAATATATAATTAAATGAATTCAGATTTAATCAATTATTAACAGCTTTAATCAGTTCTAGGTGCGCGAACCTGGTAGGATTCTACCTTAAGCTTATTAGATATTTAATCAAATATTTGTATCTTGATTATATTTATTCAATTTTAAATATGGTTTTCCGGCGTATTCCCCTCGAGGGGAATACTTTCTTATGTATAATCTTATTTCAATCTTAATATATAATTAGATGGAACTGGATGTAATCAATTATTATCAGTCTTAATCAGTTTTAGGTGCGCGAACCTGATAGGATTCTACCTTAGGCTTATTAGATATTTAATCAAATCATTGTATCTTAATTATATTTATTCAATTCTAAATATGGTCTTCCTGCGTATTCCCCTCGAGGGGAATACTTTTATATGTATAGGTTTATTTTGAGTCTTAATATATAATTAGATGGAATCAGATATAATCAATTATTATCAGTCTTAATCAGTTTTAGGTGCGCGAACCTTATAGGATTCTACCTTAGGCTTATTAGATATTTAATCAAATATTTGTATCTTGATTATATTTATTAAATTTTAAATATAGTTTTCCTGCATATTCGAGGGAGAATTCTCCCTTCAACCCACCATTTCGAAGGGAATACTTTTATATATATATAATCTTATTTCGAATCTTAATATATAATTAAATGGATTGGATGTAATCAATTATTATAAGTCTTAATCAGCTTTAGGTGCGCGAACCTGCTAGGATAAGCGCAAGTGGAAACGCAAGTGGAAACGCATGTGGAGCGTTAGCGAAACGAAGTACTAATAACTTGTGGGCGTTAGCTCATCTAAATATTATAGGGCGTTAGCCCGTAAACAGAGCTTTATAATCAAATCACAAACATAGCTATATAAAATCTTATATAAAATTGATTCATTAAATAATTTGATATTCTAATCTAAATTATAATTTAATTTATACCAGTCTATATAATGGATTTTATAGATATTTATATAGAATTAAAAATATTACATAAATCTTCTTCTAGTTTATTCCATAAGTTGCCTGAACATCTTATGGATGAAATAATAATCAGAACTGGAATTAAGAATAAAATAGAAGAGCAAATCAATCATTATAAAAAATATTATTTTGCCGCATCATCTAAATTAGATAATTTATGTTGTTCAGTTAAAGATAAGTTTTTAGATATATCTATTGATTACTGTGCTAATCCCATATGTGATGAGGCAGGTATTGATAAAATAAACAACTTGTGTGAATCTTGTAATAACTGGTTTTGTTCCGATTGTGTAACTGAGTGCTGTGGAGAGAAATGTTATATATGTGGTGGTGGATGTTCATGTGATGATCTGAGTAATGATAAAATATAATGATTTAGTTTATATAATATGATTAATGAAATAATTATAATAGAAAAAAATTGAAATATTGTCAATAATATTAATAATAAGTATTATATTTTTTATAATGTATTTAAATGAAGCAATAGAGATTGTTAGTCAATTGGATTATCCATGTGAAAAGCATGAAAATATTACGGAATATTTTGATATTATAAAAAATTCGACTGGAGTAACATTTACCAAAAAATTCCCATTTTCTTATTTAACGATATATAAACCTAAACAATTAGGTTTATATATATTAGAGCGTGAATGTATGAATAAAGCACATAGTGTATGTTCTTCAATTAATATTAAGATCCGTGCTAAAAGTCGGCGATATGATGATATATCCCCATATGAATATTGGATAAATAATAAGAAAAAAGTAATTGAATTAGCTTGTGCTCAATTAGAAAGATATAAAGATACATATAATCTAGAAGAATTGCCAGTTGAAATGGGTGGATTATTAACAAATAATACAACAAATGTTAATGTTAATGTTAATAATAATTTGGTAGCCAAATCCCTAGAACATGAATGTTCATTATGTTTATTCAGATTAGGTATGCCAGCATCATTTCCATCACTATTAATTACAAAAATGTTAAATCCACTTAAGGAAGCAAATGGGGGTGATTTGAGGGTATTAGATATATCAGCGGGTTGGGGAGATCGTTTAGTGGGATGTTGTGCAATGGATGTGATATACATGGCATGTGATCCAAATACTGAATTAGCATCATGTTATGAAGAGATAATAAATAAGTATGGATCAAAGGAAAAGCAGAAGGTAAACATAATACCATTTGAAGATTATGTGCCGGATAAACTAACGGATCGTTATAATTGTTTATATACATCGCCACCATTTTTTAATTTGGAAATATATTCGGAAGAAGAAACACAATCAACATCAAGATATCCGGATATTAATTTATGGAAAAATAAATTTCTAAAACCGTGTTTAAAAAAAGCAGATAGTATGTTAGATGCAGGTTCCCATATATATATTCATTTAAGTGATATTATAAATAAGGATACTAGGATTATTTATGTAGATGAAATAGTAAACTATTGTGTAATGGAATTGAAATGGATATTTCATGGAGTATATGGTCATGCGATGCAAGATAAAGATAAAGAAAGTGAGACGGTTGAAAGCCGAATGGAAAAGAATAAGTTATTATTAAAACCAACATATTATGTTAAAAGTTATCGGGATGGAGTTCGTATTAATAAAAAAGGGGAAGCATTAGCCCAAACAATCTGGTATTTTACAAAGAAATAATATTTTGATAGCAAAATGTTTATCTATAAAAAATTGATAGAAAAAATTAAAAAATATATACTACTTTTCACTGGACTATTACAACTACTAACGATTGCATCTATGATGAAGAAGACTAGTACTACTACTAAGATGACTCCGCTGTCCCAAAAGGATAAGGAGTTTATGACTGCTTACATTGATAAGCATATTAATGAAAACTATGCTGAGCCTGATTCCCAAGAGGAGAAGGAACAGATTCAGGATATCAAGACCATGATGTCCGGGGCTATGACTGCTATGGCAGAGTATATGGTGAAGAATCTGCCTACTTCTGTTCCTTCGGATAAGGGTTCAGACATTAGCAATCCAGAACTATCTGAGCTTCTAAGCCAGGTTAAGCTGCTGACTGCCAAGGCTAACCAGCAACCAGCAGCAACAGTTCATCAGCCAGTAAAGAAGATTCTTGCAGCTGAAGGCGCGGCTTCTTCCTCTGGCAAGGGAACCCACAATGTATCAGCCTACACCATGTGGGCCAAGCACTGGCGCACAGAGCATCCCAAGCAGAACCCACCCGCTGGCTTGTGGGATCAACAGTGCAAGGCAGATCCTACTATCAAGGCTCACTTCCAGGAGCTGGCCGATGAGTTCAATCAAGCTGAAGGACGTGTATCTACCAAGGGAACCACACGAGCTTCAACTGGGAAGGTTTCAGGATATACCCAGATGCAGAAGCGACTGGGCGAACTGAATGCTCTCCTGCCAGAAGGATCGGCCAAGATATCTTGCAGTGATCAAACTTTCAAGGCGTGCAAGGTGCTTGGAGCTGATAAGAAGGTTATTGGCGATGCTTCTATCACCAAGCTGGAGGAATGGTTCAAGGAGGAGCATGGTATTGAAATCGAATAATTGAATAAATGCAAAATAAACCAAAAATAATAATAAACTACTTTGTTTGTCATTAATATTGTTAGCAAAATGTTTATCTATAAAAAAATGATAGTAAAAATTTAAAAAAATATATACTACTTCACTGACTATTACAACTACTAACGATGGCATCTACGATGAAGAAGACTAGTACTACTATTAAGATGACTCCTTCCCAAAAGGATAAGGAGTTTATTACTGCTTATATCGATAAGCATATCAACGAAAACTATGATGAGCCTGATTCCCAAGAGGAAAAAGAACAGATTCGGGATATCAAGACCATGATGTCTGGGGCTATGACTGCTATGGCAGAGCATATGCTGAAGAATCTGCCTACTTCTGTTCCTTCGGATAAGGGTTCAGATATTAGCAATCCAGAACTATCTGAGCTTCTAACCCAGGTTAAGCTACTGGCCACGAAGGTTAACCAGCAACCAGCAACAGCTCAGCCAGTAAAGAAGATTCTTGCAGCTGAAGGCGCAGCTTCTTCATCCGGCAAGGGAACCCATAATGTTTCGGCCTATACCATGTGGGCCAAGCATTGGCGTTCTGAGCATCCTAAGCAGAACCCGCCAGCCGGCTTGTGGGATCAACAGTGCAAGGCAGATCCTACTATCAAGGATCATTTCCAGGAACTAGCGGATGAGTTCAACCAAGCCGAAGGACGCGTATCTACCAAGGGAAGCACCAGGGCTTCGACTGGCAAGATTTCAGGATATACCCAGATGCAGAAGCGACTGGGTGAACTGAATGCTCTCTTGCCAGAAGGCTCAGCCAAGATCTCTTGCAGTGACCAAGCATTCAAGGCTTGCAAGGTGCTTGGAGCAGATAAGAAGGTTCAAGGAGAAGCTTCTATCGCTAAGCTAGAGGAATGGTTCAAGGAGGAACATGGTGTTGAAATCGAATAAATAATACAATAATAAACCAATAAAAAATAATAAATACACTTTGGTTGATACAAAGGTTTATTATCACATAATTAATAATAATTTTAATATTATGATTAGTCTTTATTATAACGATTCCATTGATAGAATGCAGCTATATTACCACTAAAATGAGCAATTCCGGAGATGAATCCAAAAATTATAACAATTGCATAGAATGGTTTCATTTTCCCTATAATGAATAAAGCTATAGATGGAATAGCTCCAATAATAAGTACTACAAGAGAAACTAAGAAAAATATAGAAGTAATAAATGCATATTGTGCATCAATTGAACAATTTCCTAAAATAATTGGTGCTAAAATTAAATTACCAAGAGCTCCTGCACCTCCAACAATGGAGCCAAAACCGCCAGCAATGATCCCAATAAGTTCTAATCCACCAGAATCTGTCTTAAAGAATAAGAAGGATAAGCATAATATTCCTCCAATCCAAGTTGATATTGATGAGTAACCTTGGATTTCAATAGCAGATATACTAAATAGGGATTCTTGACAGCTAAGTAATTGGCTAGATATATCACTTTCAGTACTAAAATTCATATTGTTTGTCATAATATCAAGTATCAGTTGGAAATTTTATTAATCAAATTTTTTTGATCACATAAATATCAGAACAAAAATAAACAAAATTTTATGAATATCTTTAAAAATTTGATTTTAATTAATATTATTATAATTAATAAAACCAACATACACAGCAACATTATGGGAGCATGGTTTTATTTATTGAATCTTACTAAGAAAGAAAAAGTAGTTGGTAATTATGGTAAATACGGAGAATTTGATTTAAATGATTGGATCAAGGCTAAAGAAGGCATTGTTGGCTGGGACGATACTGATCATTATGTATGGGTATCTGATGGAGGTGAGTTAATTGAATTACCTATGAAAAATCCCTATCCTAATGATTCTATATGGAATCCTAAAACGGATGAATATAATGAACAATTAGATCTGGATTGGTATGATGAAAATGTTAAAAATGATAATAACTATTATGATATGTCTAGCACATTCAAAGAACGAACTATTATTGCAAACTCCTATAAAAATCCCATTATTATTAAGAAACCATTAAAAAAATTATTACTTAAAAAAAAACTATAGCTTAGAAAAATAATATGAAAATACTATTTTGCAAGACTAAATATATAATTACTTTGGATTAATTAAATAATCTGTAATATCTATTCGTCGATCTACTTTAATCTCTTGTTCTTCAATGATGGTATTAATCCAAACTTTATTAGGAGTTAATTTATATATTCGTCTAGGTAATGGTGTTAAAAATTTATCAAAATTAGGTTTATATGAACTTTGGATTTTCCCGCTTAATATTTCTATAGCATGTATAATTTCATCAGATTGAGTGTTATCTAGTTCAAATGCTGTACCTTGGATATAAACACCAAATCCTTGTCCATGAGGAATCATTGAATTAAAAATGATTGCCATGACTTTATTATTATTTTTAATATTTAGAGAATGTTGGGAAACTGCTTCAGATACCCAATAGCATGTATATTTTTTATCAGATGCAAAATAAACAGGACTATTCCATGGTTGTTGAAATTCATCTACTGTTGCTAGAGTTAGATATAATTGATTATTAATTTCTATTATGGCTTTTTCTATTAGATCCATACTTTAATGATATCTTATATCATTGATTTTTATTTAATCAAAATTTTTGCTAGCAAAATGTTTATCTATAAAAAAATGATAGAAAAAATTTTAAAAATATATACTACTTCACTGGATTATTACAACTACTAACGATGGCATCTACGATGAAGAAGACTAATACTACTATTAAGATGACTCCCCTATCCCAAAAGAATAAGGAGTTTATGACTACTTACATTGATAAGCATATCAACGAGAACTATGCTGAGCCTGATTCCCAAGAGGAGAAGGAACAGATTCAGGATATCAAGACCATGATGTCCGGGGCTATGACTGCTATGGCAGAGCATATGCTGAAGAATCTGCCTGCTTCTGTTCCTACTGAAAAGGGAACGGATAGCAGTAGCAACTCTGATCTATCTGAGCTGCTAACACATGTTAAGCTGCTAACTGCGAAGGTTAATCAGCAACCAGCAGCAGTTCAGCCGGTAAAGAAGATTCTTGTGGCGGAAGCCACATCCGGCAAGGGAACTCACAATGTTTCGGCTTATACCATGTGGGCCAAGCACTGGCGCACAGAGCATCCCAAGCAGAACCCTCCGGGTGGCCTGTGGGATCAACAGTGCAAGGCAGATCCTACTATCAAGGCTCACTTCCAGGAGCTAGCAGATGAGTTCAACCAAGCCGAAGGACGCGTATCTACCAAGGGAACCACCAGGGCTTCGACTGGCAAGGTTTCAGGATACACCCAGATGCAGAAGCGACTGGGTGAACTGAACGCTCTCTTGCCAGAAGGCTCAGCCAAGATCTCTTGCAGTGATCAAGCATTCAAGGCTTGCAAGGTGCTTGGAGCAGATAAGAAGGTTGTAGGGGATGCTTCTATTGCCAAGCTAGAGGAATGGTTCAAGGAGGAGCATGGTATTGAAATCGAATAAATAATAAATGCAAAATAAACCAATAAATAATAAATAAACCACTTTGGATGTAATATCTATTCCGTATTAATGTGCTCAAAGTATTTATTGATTCAAAAGTCGTTGTAGAGGGGAGTCATCTCCTTCATTCTATACAATAAAATGGTTTTACTTTATTGATTTCACTCCAAATTATTTGAATAATATCTAAATGTCCTTTTTCAATCGCATTGTTTAAACTATATATGAAATGATGAATATTAATGTTTTGGTTAGGGTGTTTTATCTTATTTAAAAAATATTCAACCCATTTTTTATTACCAATCGCAGATGCAATTTGTAGCGCATTTCCAAACTCATTAATATTATTAATTCTGCCATTATCAACAAAATAATTAATTAATTCATCATTTTGTGCATCAATTGCACCAAATAGACCGCGCGCTAAAGATCCTTTCTCTTTTTCAATTATTAAATCAAGAATTTCTGTATTATTTGAGAATGCTGCGATGTATAAAAAATTACCTAATTCTAAATTTGGTGAGAGACTAGTGAAATATTTTACAAGATCATTTCGTTTATTAGCAATTGACAATCCGACGCAATCATGCTTATTAAAAATATTTACAAATAATGAGTCTAATATTACTACATTACAATTAAATTCTAACGAAAATAATTTAATGATAAATTGTGCACATTCTAAATCCATTATTCTATAAATTCAAGATATAGAGAAATGAAATCATTTTTTAAAAAAAGTCTAACACAAGCTGATCTGAAAGATAAATGATATCTTTAAAAATTTGATAAATTATTTATATATAATTTTTATTATAAAAAGAAAATGGCGGATACTAGGACTATTCTATTAGAAACAAAGAATTCATATCTTAATCTTCTTCAAGTTATAGAAGAAGAAAATAAATCTAAGAAAATGGGGTTAACTGTATTTCATGCTCAAGTTGAAAAGAAACAGATTTCGCGAGTATTGCAAGATTATTTCAAAATGTTAAAAGTGTTTGAAATAATTAGTAATTGGATTACTGATGAAATGGAAGAACAGCGAAAAAAGGAACAAATTGTTAGTTTTGATAAAATAGATATAAGCTGTGCTTTAAATGATAATTTAGTAGATTTAGATAATTATTTTACTAAATCTGTTACTGATATTTTGTACATTGAATGGGGATATGCTGATGTTTATTGTATGGGATGTTTTGTAGTATTTAATATTTCATCAGAAGATTATAAAAATTTTATCTATAAAAATGGAAAAATTCAGCATACATGCAAATTATTTAGTAATGATCAAATGATTATAAACAATGTATATATCAATAGACATCTCTCAATTGATTGTATATGTAATCAATGCAATAATCATGAAAATGATTTAGATTTGGTATATAATCAAGCTGATGACCAATATGAATCATCATTAAAAATAGAAATAGAAATGGATGATAAGGATAATAATAATAATGATTTTGTTGACGATATATGTGATGAAATAGACGAATTATATTATTATTCTGATAGAAAACATAAAAAAAGAGTGTAAATTATTTATAATTATTTATAATCTATATAAGTTATAATTAATCTATCAAAAAAAATGATAATTTAATTTTCTTATAATAATTTTATAAGAAAATGCCTTGTTCTACCTGTGGAAAAACAGGTCATAATACAATAAGATGTACTTTTAAAGAATTTGAAATGATTTCTGATAATATTATGGATGTTAGAAAAAGATCAGTTCCTATATATAGTTACCAAAATATATCACAAATGACTATTCCAAATTCATATACTGGTCCAGCTCTGTGTGCTTATTGTTCAGTAGGATTTTATCGTTATAATGGACAAAGGAATTGTCCAAATTGTTTGCATATATTACATTGTGGGATAGTTAAACAATTTGGAAGTGCACAGATCATGTATGTTATTTATCATTAATATCATATTTGGGATATAATTAGTAATAAATAAGAATAAAACTTTGTAAAATATATATTATTATTATAGAAGTAATCTATTAAATAATTCATTGATTCCAAGTATATCAAATTCATGATAGCCATATGTGTATGAATACCATTCAGCAATTTTTTTACTAGAAATGATATTATCATTAGAATAATCTGTAAAAATCCAATTCCTATTTTCATTAATGCTAATAGAAATAAAATCAAATATTAATGGATTTTTGCTATCATATGAATTTATTATTTCAGGAAAAAGTGATAAATCAATATTATTAGTATTGAGTAGCAAATTAAGCATTTCTTGATTTATAACAACAGTATGGTTACGACCATGATATAAATAAAACTCATCATTAGGCCATAATATTTTACAAATGGGATAGATGATGAAAGTAGCAAGATCTTGACATAAATGAAGAAAAGCCCAATATTCCATACAATTTTTAGAAGTAATTCTAGATAATACTTTATTACGTGTTACAATATCATCAGTCAAATGATCTTGATAAACGCAAGGGGATAAATATGCCAATGAATAATCTTTTAGAATTTCATAATTTCCAGTAGTTTGTGTAGGCGAAGCACATTTATTAAGGCTAGTTTTCTTGCAATCATCATAGATTTTCATATCGCCCATAAATGATTCTGAATCAAGAACAATAATTTTATCACACAAATATTTATGAAAATCCTTAAATAGTTGTGTACTTGTAGAATAATCAAGTTGATCTTCAGTAAATCGATAAAAACTCATAATAAAATATTATATGAAACAAAATTAAATATATATAAATCAAATTTTTAACTGATTCGATTATAGATCATTTAATAAGTAATTTTATGATTGTTTGATAAATATTGAAAATATATGTAGTATATATATGAATTTATATATACTTAAAGAAATTTTATATTTTTGTGATGTAGATACAATTGAATTAATTGGAATAATTATTCCAAATAGTCTAGGAATTATCAAACAAGTGAAAAAAGAGCAAATAAAAAAGAAATTAGAATGGAAATATAAGCCAAAGGAGCATTCATTTTTTGGAAATTATATTTATGGTATTAAAAAATTTGCTTTTAAATTTTCTGAATTTTCATATCTTGCAGGGTATAAATGGGAACGTTTAAATTATTCTTATATTTTTATAAGAGATGAATCTAAAGCAAAAAAATATAAATTGATTAATCTATTTAGTTATAATAAAAATAAAAATTTGGTTACATCACATTATGAAATAAATGCACATCATTACTATGATGAATATGTGGGCTATGAGTACAATAATAATAAAATAAAAACCATAGAAGGCATTCATGATTGGATTACGATAAGAAACGATTCATTATTAGAAAATGCACTAAGATTTCAACATAATGAAAAATCTGATAAATATAAGCGTCAAATACTAACATCATATGAGAAATCAGCAAATTATTGGAACTATTATAGGAAGAATAGACTTAACATATAGATTTATTTATTTGTTTATTTATTTCGATAATATTTTATTATAATAGCATGAATGAAAGATTATCAAAATTTTTGTTCCGGCGGGGGACCCCCAACCCCCTCACCTTCACAAAAAAATTTCGATAATCGTACCCTCCACCCTTTTCGAGTGAACTCTTAAGGGGGACGGTATACAGGCCTCCTCCGTCGGATAATAGGGCTGACGCACTGTGGTTTTAGTAGGGTAATAAGATTAATTATATAAAATTATTAGATTTTAGTAAACCAATAAATTTACTTTTCCGTTTATATGTTTTAAACATATATTGAGTGTAATTATTCCATTTATCAGAATCATAAGATTTTTTAATTAATTTCATCCATTCAATTGATTTATCATATGATTGCGAATCACCTTTTTTTAATGGATATTCTGAAAATAATACCATTTTTTCCAGGCATTTATCTATTAATTTATTATCAAATAATATTTTGCATACATTCATAAGTGATTTATAGCCAAAATTACAATCATCTATTGATATAATAGTATCTTGTAAGGTTTCATATTGTTTTTCATATAATAGAATAGGTATAAATCTAAAAAATTCAGTAACATTTTGATTTTTTACCATATTAAGTAATTTTTGCCGATAATCGTTATCACAATATTTAATTATTTTTTCATAATTTTCTATACACATATCAAATCGCAGACAAGTCAACCCTATTTCATGCATAATTTCCAATGAATCCACATTATTTAGGAGAAATACGATGATTTTATCTTTAGGTATAGTTTGATTATTTAATAAAATATTTTTTACCATATTCAATGTTTCTTTCTTATAATTATTAATCATCATTATATTTACGATATACATTAATTCATCAACATCATCTATTTTCATACATTTTTCTAATGCTTCATTAATTTGAAATAATTTAATGTGCTCATTTATTTCATATAAAATATTTGATTCTGGTTTATCTAATAAAAATTGTAAAGAATTTAGTTCATAATCTGGTTCAGATTCTTGTAGTATATTTTCTAATTTTTGTAATTTAGTAATGTAAGCATCTTTGTTAGGAATATTATCTCCACATAATTTCATATTTAACAATAATTGTTTATCTGTATCATCTATTTTTTCAAAAAGCATATCTTCATAATCATAATCATGATCACCTTCTTCATAAAACTCATAATATTTATTAATTCTTTTTTCCAATTTATCTAATAAATCTGAAAACATAACTTCGATTTATTTAATATATTTTATATATAATAATATAAATTATATATAAATTTATATATAAATTTATGGATTTTTATAATATCAAAAAAAATGATTAAATAATTTTAAGTTATAATTATGTTTTATAAGGAATAAAATATAAAAAAATGCTAGATTGGATTTCTATATTAGGATTTGTAGGAGTAATTGTGACATCATATGCTATATATGTTGAAAAATATGCATTAACACAGAATTTTAAAGCTATTTGTGATATTAATTCAAAGGCATCATGTTCGGTTGTTTTAACTAGTAGATATGCAAGATTAGCTAAATTATGGTTAAAGTTACCAAATGATAGTAAATTTAACCAACCAAATACTTATTATGGACTATTATTTTATATTGCAGTAATTCTTTTTCCTATTTATCCTTTTACTCTAGTACCATTTCGTGAAGTACTATTATTAATAGCAGCTATTATGTCTGTTATGATGTGTGTAGTATTAGGTTGGATTCTTTATTATAAGTTAAAGAACTTTTGTGCAGTTTGTGTAACCACATATATAATTAATATGAGCATTTTAATCATATCAGTATTTGAAATTCATAATAAATATTTCTTGAACACACATGATGAAAAACTAATGCAATTTATTGGTAATTATCATGATTATAATTAAATAAAGTTCAAAAATGCTACATCAAATAATTATTAGTTATAAATAAAAATAATATATATAAATAAAAAATAAAAAATAAAAAATAAAAAATAAAAAATAAAAAATAAAAAATAAAAAATAAAAAATAAAAAATAAAAAATAAAAAATAAAAAATAAAAAATAAAAAATAAAAAATAAAAAAAAAAAAATAAAAAATAAAAAATAAAAAATAAAAAAATAAAAAATAAAAAAATAAAAAATAAAAAATAAAAATAAAAAATAATAAATAATAAAAAATAATAAATAATAAAAAATAAAAAATAATAAAA
>Ga0214473_10002804_pt1 | contig 21329 bp, 21 predicted proteins | sample RVTome_7_FD_203509 | JGI IMG/M metagenome (GOLD analysis project Ga0214473, IMG submission 203509) | Soil microbial communities from uranium-contaminated site in the Upper Colorado River Basin, Wyoming, United States - RVT98D197 | ecosystem: Environmental > Terrestrial > Soil > Contaminated >... | reverse complement strand
TTTGTCCGGCCAGGGCCTTGGGGCTGAAGTGAGCGGAAAAAGCAATCAAATTTATGTTGACCGCGTTTAACATCAACTCGATTGAAATCAGGATCAGAACGGCGTTTTTCCTGGCAAGGACCCCGTAAACACCGATTGAAAAAAGAATCGCCGCGAGCCCAAGATAATACTCCAAAGGTACAATCACCTTATTCCTCCTCTTTTCTGGCCAAAACCACTGCTCCTACCAGAGCAGCTAAAAGGATCAGTGAGACAATTTCAAACGGCAGCACATAATACTTGAACATAACGCTCCCAATCGCCTGCGTTGTGGTGACAACTTTTTGCGGTCGAACCAGCCACTCGGTCTCGTAGATGCAATAGGCAAGAAGTCCCAGCAGGGGAATTGCCGCCAAAAAGGCCAGTCCCTTCTGTGGCTGGTCAAGTGTTTTTACCTGTCCCCGCTTTATTCTGGTCAACATCAAGCCAAAGAGAAGCATTATGGTAACGGCGGCCCCGTAGACCAGAATTTGAACGGCGGCCAGGAATTCGGCCGAAAGCAGGATATACAAACCGGCGGTTGCAACAAGCGTGAAGACATGCGCGAAGATGGCATGAACCATCACATTGGAGGTCACCATTTTTAATGAGGCCGCGATAGCTATCAGGGCCAGGATTGCAAAGACTGCAAGCGCCATGTTATATATCCTCTCCTTCCGGCTTGTTTTCTTTTTGCTCTGGGAGTCTCCCCTGTTCCCCCTTTGGCAAAGGGGGGCGAAGAGAGTCTGTTCTCTCACCGGTTGCGTCGGCAGTGCCCGGGTTGGCTGCTCTTTGAGGAGCCTCGACCGGCTTTTCAGGAGTCGCAGCCTTCTCCTCAACGGCTGCGCCTTCTCCCGCGGTTGTCTCACCGGCGGGCTTTGCGCCTGCACCTTCTTCACCTGCTGGTCTTGCGTCAGCTTCGGTCTCGTCAGCAGGTTTTGCCGCGACCGGCGGTCTGGCAGCCGATTTTTCTTCCTTTTTTGCGGCTTTTGGCTCTTTGGCTTTTACAACCGCTGTTTTTAGAAGCCGCTCTTTCTTATAGACAAAGCTTGAACGGTCGTACTCCGCCAACTCGTAGATCTTGGTCATTGTAATTGCACCAAAAGGGCAAGTCTCCACGCAAAGGCCGCAAAACATACAGCCGCCCAGGTTTACTTGCCATTCTTCAAGGACGCGCTTTTTGTCAACCTTCACGGCCTCAACCTTGATCAGTCTATCAGGGCAGACCTTGGCACAGAGTCCGCAGCCGGTGCACCTTGGTTCTTTGGTGTCGGCATCGATAACGAGAGTGATCTGGCCCCGAAATCTGTCTTTAAGCTTGAGTTTTACATAAGGATACTGGACGGTGACCGGTTTCGAAAAAAAATGTTTTATGGTCAGAGCCATCCCATCTGCGATACCCTTCATTCATTACCTCCAGAGCAATACAATCATGCCGGTGACTACAACATTGACCAGGGAAGCCGGAAGAAGAAACTTCCAACCGATATCCATTAGCTGGTCGGCTCTTACCCTTGGCAAAGTTGCTCTTATCCACATCAAACCAAAGATCAAAATATAGGTCTTAATCAGAAACCAGATGACCGGCGGTAGCAGAGGCCCACCCCAGCCACCGAGGAACAGGAGCACCGCGATTGCGCAAAGAGAAAACATATTGAAATATTCGGCGGTAAGCATCAAGCCAAACCTTAGGCCCGAGTATTCAGTGTGGTAACCGGCGACCAATTCCGACTCGGCCTCCGGCAAGTCAAACGGGATACGGCAGAGCTCGGCCACGGCGCCGACCATGAAAATTACAAAACCCAACGGCTGCAGAAAAATGTAAGGGATATGTATGCCAAAAAGCACTTTCTGGCTGGCCACAATGTCTGAAAGCTTGAGCGAGCCGGCAAGCATAACAATGCAAATCGTGGCCAGTCCTATCGGAAGCTCGTAGCTTATCAATTGGCCGACCGAGCGGACCGCGCCGAGGAGTGAATATTTGTTATATGATGACCACCCCGCCATCATGATCCCGACCGTCGTCATGGCCAGGATTGAAATGATGTAAAAAATACCGATGTTCAATTCACGGACAACGATATTTGCGCTGAACGGAATTGTTACAAGGATCATAAAAGTCGGAATGAAAACGAAATAGGGAGCGGCTCTGTAAATATATGGGTCGACGCATCCGGGAATATAGGCCTCCTTGGCCAGCATTTTGATGACGTCCGCTATCGGTTGGAGGGTGCCGTGGAAACCAACTCGCATAGGACCGACCCTCGCCTGCATGTGGGCAACCGCTTTTCGCTCCATCCACATAAGAACCAGGGAATTCACCATGATGAAGGTCAGCATGGCCAGCAAAGAGATTACCATCCTGACCAGCCACATCATCTTTCCTAACCACATCATCTGTCCACCTCCCCCATGCAGATGTCAATTGTGGAAAAAGTTATCACAACATCGGGGATGAGAGCGCCTTTGATCATGACCGGAAGTGCCTGGAGATTCACAAAAGACGGCGCCCGGATCTTCACCCTGCTTGGCATTGTCGAACCGTCGGCTACTATGTAGCAGCCGAGCTCACCAAGGGACGACTCTACTCTCGCGTATGCTTCACCCTCGGGCTTTAGGGTCTTGGGCACACCGTCGGCCCTTATCGGTTCTCCGACAGTTTCTTCCAGCTTTTTCAAGGCTTGTTTTATTATCTTCAGCGATTGGCGCATTTCAGCCATTCTTACCGTATAGCGGTCAAAACAATCGCCGTTTTCTCCTACCGGGATGTCGAAATCGAACTCTTCATATCGAGAGTAAGGCTCAGCTTTTCTAAGGTCGAACTTAATGCCGGAAGCCCGCAAGAAAGGCCCGCTGGCTGCAAGCTCAATGGCATCTTCCTTCTTGAGGATGCCCACGCCCTTGCTTCGCATTCCGACAATCTCATTGCCGGTCAGAAGCTGTTCGTACTCATCCATTTTGGCAGGAAATACCTCCACAAATTCCGCAGCGGCTTCCATAAATCCATCCGGAGTATCTTCTTTGACTCCTCCGAAGCGCAGAAAATTGGTGGTAAGCCTTGCTCCGGTTATCATCTCAAGCATATCCAGCAGCATTTCGCGCTCACGCAGACCGTAGAAATAAGGAGTGATTGCTCCCATATCCATTCCGAAACTGGCATACCAGATCAGGTGATTGGATATTCTTTGCATTTCGAAAAGGAGCACTCTTATGTATTGAGCCCGCCTCGGAACTTCAACTTTGATAAGGTTCTCAATTGCCAGACAAACGACCAGCTCGTCATGGATTGAATTCAAATAGTGCAGGCGGTCGGCAAGCGGAATCACCTGCAGATATGTCCGGTATTCAGTGAGTTTTTCCCAGCCGCGGTGAAGATAGCCGATATGGGGAATGCAATCAACGACTCTTTCCGCATCAAGCTGAAGCATCATTCTAAAGACGCCGTGTGTGCTCGGATGCTGCGGCCCGACATTAATCCAGAATGTCTTATCATCCGGCCCGGGACTTAGCTCAAATCCATCAGTTGCGACTTCTCCCACCACCGCTTCATCCGCGAGGACGGGTTTGCTTTTCAAATCGATCCCCGTCTCAGTCCCGGCGGTGGTGCAAGGCTCGGCTGCGGCAGGTTCCCTGGTCTCAGCTCCGGCTTTGATTTGAGACGGTTCCGTCTCGTCCTCAATTTCCAGCTTGAACTCTTTCCTTAGAGGGTGTTCATCAAAATCGTCGGGAAGCAGAAGCTTCCTCGGATCAGGATGTCCGTCAAAAGTCATTCCAAACATCTCGGCGGTTTCACGTTCGTGCCAGTCTGCGCCCTTCCAAACACCATAGAGCGAGGGAATGACGGGGTCTTCCTTTGAGAGCGGAACTCTAACCGTTATTCTTGCGCCCGTCTCCAGCGAATAGGGCAGGTAAATAACCTCAAGGCCCTCGCCTCTATCGACGCCCAGAAGACATCTCAGATAATCAAACTTAAGTTCATCAGACTTCTTTAGGAATGTGATAAGGGAGAGCAAATCCTTCCGGTCGATCTTCACGACAAATTCATCTTTTATTTCATCCTCAATTATTGACGCTTCGAAATTAGCCCTGACAACGGCTGCTACTTCCTCGGCGGAGATATGTTTTTTGGGCAACAAGACTGCCTCCGGCACTTTGGTTTCAGGCATTTTGCTCACTTTACATGTTTTCCTTCATTATCTTTTCTTGAAGCTTTAAAATCCCATACATGAGCGCTTCGGGTCTCGGCGGGCAACCGGGAACATAAACATCAATAGGGAGTATTGTGTCGGCGCCCTTTATGATGGCGTAAGAATCCCGAAACGCCCCGCCTGAGATGGCGCAGCTTCCCATGGCGATTACCCACTTCGGCTCGCACATTTGGGCATAGAGGAGCTTAACGGCGGGAGCCATCTTCTTGCTGATCGGTCCACTCACAATCATCAAGTCGGCTTGCCTCGGGGTTGCTCTGGGCAGCATCCCTGAGCGCTCCATAAAATCCCAGCGGGCTGCAACTGCAGCCATCATCTCCATGACGCATCACGCAAGGCCGAATTGAAACATAAATAGAGATGACTTGCGCGACCAGTTCAAAACCCAGTTAAGCTTGGTCATGAAGAGATTCTTGCTGAGAGCCTTGGCTTCGATCTGCTCTTGCTTCTCCACTTACACCCACCTCAAAACGTCTTTCTTCCAGGCATAGAGCAATCCCAACGCCAGGATGAGAATGAATATTATCATTTCCCAAAAAGCAAACCAGCCTAGTTTCTTAAAGACCAGCGCCCAGGGGTACATAAAAACGGTTTCCACGTCAAAGATTATGAAGAGAAGAGCAAATATGTAGTAGCGAAAGTTGAATTGCGAGGCGGGCTCTCCCACCGGGGGCATTCCGCACTCATAAGGAGAGCTTTTTTCTTTGCCCTGGGATCGCGGCGCAATAAAGCGCGAGGTTACAAGCCCTCCGAGGACCACGGCAAGGCCGAGAATCAGAAACGAAGCGACATATAGATAATCTATCAGATAAGCCTTCAGATCCAATTGCACCACTACCCGGGTCTAACTCTCATGACTTTTTCACGATAAAACATGAGATATTGAGAATGCGGGAACTACTGTGATTCTACCATATTGTTAAATATTGTAAGAGGCAACACTTTTTTGGTTAACTGCACTATTCAGGAAGTAAATGGTTAAAATAAGCCGTTAACTGCAGAAAGCCCGGAAGCCGGTTGAAAGACATCCAAGAATTTCCATTTTTACCAGGAATTATTGACAATTCAGCCCTTGCGGTAAACAGATTGGCGGACTTCAAGTGGTCCGAAGTCCTGAGTCCAAAGCCCGAAAATCAAAGAAAGAGACCCTCGGATCACGGACCCTAAGCATTGACATTGGACCTGGGACCTTGGACATTGGACGGTCTAAGGAGATTTTGAGGTTAATCCTGGCGGACCTCTTCAAGTAATCGTCTGGAGGTCGGTTTGAGAGCAAGAAGTCCCTATCCTAGGTTCTTCTCCATTTCTAGCGGGCAAGCTTTATTGACCTTCTTCTCCAATAGAAGTTGCTATCGGAAGGATTCGAGGAATCAAGGATTCAAGGATTCGAGTGCTTGTTTTTGCAGAGCTTGATAAGCGCCTTGGGTATCCCTTCAGCTTCTCTCGTATTTTTATGCAGCTCCCTAATATTTCACTTGACCCCTTGACCCCTAAGATCCCTGAATCCTGAAATCGAAGTTCGCTCTCCCGGCAGTGATTTCTACCGACTTTTTTGGAGGAAAACCTTATCTTATTAAGATTGACTGGGCGGCTAATTGGGTTATGTTCATGAACGGCTGGGGATAGATACCGAGGACAAAGATGCCTATTGTTGCAATTCCAAGGCCAAGCGCAAGGGACGGGGGCACCGGAATTGCTTCCTTCTCGATCGGCTGATCGACGTAGACAATCTTGGCGACTTTCAAGTAGTAATACAATGAAATCACGCTGTTTATGGAGGCAACGATTACCAGCCAAACAAGCCCTCTCTCTACGGCGGCGGCAAAAACATAGAATTTCGTGATAAAGCCGGCAAATAACGGAAGTCCGCCCAGGGAGAGCAGGGCTATCAATAGAGCTAGGGCTAGAACAGGCGACCTTCTGCTCAAGCCCGCGTAGTCGGAAATTTCGTCGCTCTTGGTAAATTTTGAAAATATTATGACAACCGTGAAGGCGGCCATATTGGTAAAAACGTAGCCAAACAGATAAAGCAGCGTGGCTGATATCCCCAGCATTGAAAATCCCGCCAGGCCGATCATGATATAGCCTGCCTGGGCGATACTGGAATAGGCCAAGAGCCGTTTGATATTCGTTTGTGGCAGGGCTGATAGATTGCCAACCGTCATAGTGGCGGTCGCAATAAGCGCCCAAATTAGAGGCCAGTCTATGTTAATTGCTCCGAAGGCGCCGGCGACCACTCTGATCACCATGGCAAAACCGGCCGCTTTCGAGCCGACTGACAGGAAAGCGGTAACAGGCGTCGGAGCTCCTTCGTAAACATCGGGTACCCACATGTGAACCGGAACCGCAGTTATCTTAAATCCAAAGCCTGCGACAAGCATGACCAATCCCAAAGCAAATGCAGGTTGCTTAAAGAGTGTTTCCGTTACTCCTCCGGCTGCTTTTGTCAGCGCAAGAATCTCGATGTAGATCTTGCTTAGTTCAGTGGTCCCCGTCATGCCATAAATAAGACTTATGCCATAGAGCAAGACGCCGTTTGAAAGCAGGGCGAGGAGAAGATACTTAAAGCCCGCCTCGTTGGACTTCGGATCTCTTTTGGCGTAACCTGCCAGAATCGCGAGCGGAATGCTTCCGAGCTGAAGCGCGACAAACAATGAAATCAACTCTCCGCTTGCCGCCATCAACATGTTGCCCAGAGTGCAAAAGATTATCAGAGCATAATACTCGCCCTGAAACCGCGAGATATCTCTGATGTACTTTATGGAAACCAAGACTGTGAGAATTGCGACAATAAGGAATAGTTCTTTGTAGAAGACAGCCATTCGGTCGACAATTAGGCTTCCCCCCAAAAGGCTGACTTCCTGTTTTGCGAGAGGAATTACGGTAAACCATGCTCCTATAAGGCCCGCCACAGAAAAATAACCCAAATACTCTTTCTTATCCTGCGGAACAGCGAGATCGGCAAATATGAGAATGATCGCCAAAGTCAGCAATGTTATCTCCGGTGCAAGATAAATGAGAAATTTCATCGATTATCCTCCAACCACTCTTTTTATGATCAAAGCCACACTCGAACTCATCAGATTTATCAGCGGCACAGGGTAGAGTCCGACCGAGAGAATCAGACCGCCCAGTATGGCAAAGGGTGCAAGCTCAATGCCCCGGGGATCTCTCAAGTCCTTCCATTTGGGATCAAGTTCTTTTAAGAAGACATTCTGAAGCAGCCTCACGATGTAAGCCGCCGTGACCACTACGCCGATAAGGGCGACTATTGTTAGGATTGCATACGGTCCCTTGAACCTGAAAATTGCGCCGATGTAGACGAAAAGCTCCGCCACGAATCCGCTTGTGCCGGGAAGACCCATTGACGCCGATCCCGCCAAAGTAAATACGCCGGCGATGATGGGCATTTTCTTCCACAGGCCTCCGAAGTCAGCAATCTCCCGGGTATGTGCCCGCTCATAAATGAATCCGACCAAAGCGAACATGAGGCCGGTCATAATTCCATGGCAGAAGCACTGCAGGACCGCACCGGTTAATCCAAAAAAGTTCAGTGTGGCCATTCCCAACAGCACGTAGCCCATGTGGCTTACGCTCGAATACCCGATCACATACTTGAGATCCCTTTGCGCCATCGCGCAAAGAGCGCCGTAAATTATATTAATGACACCGAGGACGGCAATATACGGAGCAAAAAAGCGGGCCGCATCCGGAAGAAGGAAAAAGCCGACTCTTAAGATCCCGTAAGCACCGAGCTTTAATAAGACCCCGGCGTGTAGCATACTCGTTGCGGTAGGCGCAGCGACGTGCCCATCCGGTGACCAGGTGTGGAACGGCCAAATCGGAATAAGAATACCAAAACCGATTAGCAGCAAAACGAACGTAATTTTCTGAAACGCCAGTGGAAAGCTGACTTTAGCGACTTCAAAAAGATCAAATGAATTAAGCCCGGCTTTGAAGTAGATCATCAAAAGCCCCGCCATAATAAATGCGCTTCCGACAAGGATATAGAGGACAAGCTTCATCGAAGCATAGTCTTTCCTTGTGCTTCCCCAGATGCCGATCAATAAGAACATGGGGATGACTGCAAGCTCGTAGTAGAAAAAGAAGAGGAACATGTCAACGGCTACAAAAACACCAAAAACGCCTGTTACAAGAACCAAGAGGGAAACGAAGAACTCCTTGGGCCTGTCTTCAATATGCCAGGAAGCAAAAACGCCGCAGAAGATGATAACCGCTGTGAGCATCAGCAAAACTATGCTTATTCCGTCCGCCCCTAAATGATAAGAAATCCCGAAGCTCTTAATCCAGGGGAGTTTCTCGATGAACCTAAAGCTCCCGTCGGCCTGGGGATAATACTTAACGGCGACGACAACCGAGAGCAATAATGAGATAAAAGTCGAAACGGCGGCGATTAGTTTTATCGTTAGATGTTGCTTTCTCGGTACCGCCGCGATTATCAGCGCAGCCAAAAAAGGCGAAAGCGTAATCACCGACAGATAAGGAAAATCCAACTACATTCCTCCTCTTTTATGTCCTAAGTCCAATGTCCTAAGTCCAATGTCCAAGGTCCAAGGTCCTAAGTCCAAGGTCCAAGGTCCAATGTCCAAGGTCCTAAGTCCAATGTCCAAGGTCCAAGGTCCTAAGGGACTGCTGACAAACTGTTTCATGAACGTCATTGCGAGCCCTTCGGCCTTGCTCAGGATAAACTCCGCGAAGCAATCTGACCGAATTTTGGTCATCCTGAGCGAACGCGAAGGATCTCGTATGAGATTGCCACGGGCTTCGCCCTCGCAACGACCTTTCAGGTCGGATCGCCGCGTCGGCCTGTGGCCTCCTCCTGCCTGCCGGCAGGCACGGCGCGATGACGAAATAGAGCATTCCAGGCCTTTCTCAACAAGCCCCTAGGTCCAATGTCCTACAATGTTTTTGGCTTCGGACCTCGGACCTCGGACCTCGGACGCACGTCCTACTTAAGTCTTTTCAGTATCTCGAAAATTGGGCCGTTGACCATGCTTACCAGTGGTTTTGGGTAAAATCCCAGCAGCACGGTCATTGTTATCACGGGAATAAGTATTACCAGCTCCCTGGTGCTCGCGTCCTTCAGCACCTTGAATTTTTCAGGTAGGGCACCCATGACCACCTTCTGAATCATCCAGAGATGATAATAGGCGGTTATTATTATGCCGGGCGCCGCAATTATCGTAAGAACAAGCATGCTTCTATATGTTCCAAGAAGGACCATAAACTCACCGACAAAGCCACTGAGGCCGGGAAGGCCCAGGGAAGCAAAGGCTGCAAAACACAAAATTCCCGATAGTACGGGCAACTGAGTCAAGAGTCCGCCCAAATCCGAAATGTTTCGAGTATGGGTCCTTTCATAGAAGAAACCTACAAGAAGGAAGAGCATTCCGCTTGTAAGCCCGTGGCTGATCATCTGAACCATTGCTCCGTTTATGGCCAGAGAATTAGCCGCAGCAAGCCCTAAGACTACATAGCCCATATGGCTCACGCTTGAGTAAGCAACCAGCTTTTTCAAATCTTGCTGGGCCATGGCGCAAAAAGCACCGTAAATTATGCTTATTACGCCCAAGATGGCAAGGGGTACGGCAAACGCTTTGAATGCGACCGGCAGCATCGGCATGACAATTCTGAAAAATCCATATCCGCCCATCTTGAGAAGCACGCCGGCAAGCAAAACACTCACGGCTGTAGGCGCTTCCACGTGAGCATCCGGAAGCCAGGTATGAAAAGGGAAAATCGGGATTTTTATGCCCAGGCCGAGGAAAAAGCCGAAGAAGACGATTTTCTGAACCAACACGGGCAGATTGAGATTGGCCAGCGAAATCATGTCAAACGTTCGCTCGGGCGCATTAAAGTAAACCAATATTATTGAAAGAAGCATGAAAATGCTCCCGAAGAATGTGTAGACAAAAAACTTGAGGGTCGCGTAAGCTCTTCGTTTGCCGCCCCAAACTCCTATTAAAAAATACATGGGGATGAGCGTAAATTCCCAGAACAGGTAGAAAAGTATGAAGTCGAGAGCCAGGAATACCCCAATAAGGGATGTTTCCAGCATCAGCACGAAAGCAAAGTAGCCCTTGGGGTGCTGAATATTCCAAGAGGCGATAACCGCCAGGACGACAAGAAAAGTTGTAAGAAGTACCAGCGGCAGGCTGATACCGTCAACGCCGAGAAAATAGCTGCTTCGCAGGGATTTCACCATGGGGTATTTCTCGATCATCTGCAGCCCCGCTGCTCCGAGCTTGAACCCGAACAAAACAACCAGGCTGATCAAGAAGGTTAAGGATGAAAATATAAGAGCAACGGTCTTGGGCAGACGTTCGTGCCTTGCAGGAAGCAAGACTATCAGGAGCGAGCCGATTATCGGAAAGAATGTTACTAAAGTAAGAATCCCTTTCAAATCAAATCCCCCTTACCACAAAGGTGATGGTTAGGACAACGGCAACAAAGACGGAGCCAAGCACCAGGACGACGGCACTTTTTTGCAGATGGCCCGTCTGCAGTGTCCTCAAAAGGTCGCCTACTTTTCCTGTTCTCTCAGCTATGTAGTCAACGATTCCATCGACCACTCTCTTGTCAAAATCAGCAAATCCGTCACTTGACCTAACTGCCAGATAACCAATGCCGTTTACCAGACCGTCAACGACCGTCCTGTCAAACCAGCCAATGAGCTCGCCAAAGCGCTTAAAGGGCTCAACCAAGAACCGGGTGTAGAAATCATCGATAAAATAACCTTTTTTGAGTGTTTCATAGGTTCCGCCAAGCCACTCAATCATTACCTGCTCCGAAACGGACTTTCTCAGATACAATTGAGATGCCAGATATATTCCGGTTAGGGCCGCAATGACGGAGAACGCTATCAGGGCATAGTCGGGTTTCAGGATGTGCTCGTGCGGAGCCACAAATTTCGTAAAAGCACTGCTGAAGAAGGGCGCATTGACGAATCCCAGGAAGACGGCGAACAGGCAGAGAACAATCAAGGGATAAGCCATAACCGGCGGCGACTCATGAGGATGGGCATGTTCGTTTCTTGACTCACCAAAGAAGGTTAAGAAACACAATCTGAACATATAAAAAGCAGTCAAGAATGCCGTGAAAAGCAACACAAAGTACGCGAAGTAATATCCGCCGTGATATGCATGAGCCAGGATTTCATCCTTGCTCCAAAATCCGGACAAGGGCGGGATTCCGGCAATCGCAAGTGAGGCCAGAACAAAAGTGAAAGTAGTTATCTTCATTTTCTTGGAAAGTCCGCCCATTTCATACATATCCTGGGTGTGTAGAGCATGGATGACCGACCCGGAACCTAGAAAGAGCAAGGATTTGAAAAAGGCATGGGTGACGAGGTGGAAAACGCCTGCAACGTAACCTCCGACACCCAAGGCAGCCATCATATATCCAAGTTGGGAAATTGTTGAATAAGCGAGCACCTTCTTAATATCGCTCTGGGCGACCGCAATTGTCGCCGCTATCAGGGCGGTTATCGTGCCGATTGAAGCAACCACCAAAAGAGCGGTAGGGGCAAGTTCAAACAAGGGGTAACAACGGGCCACCAAATAGACTCCGGCTGCAACCATTGTAGCGGCATGGATCAAGGCCGATGCGGGGGTCGGGCCGGCCATGGCGTCCGGAAGCCAGACGTGCAGCGGAAATTGGGCGCTTTTCCCCATCGCTCCGATGAAGAGCAGGATGCACGCCGCAGTTATAAACGAAACACTCAACCCGCCTTCTTCCGCGAACTTAAAGATTGTTTCAAAGTGCAGTGATTTGGCTCCCCAAAAGAGCATAATTGCGCCCAAAAGAAGGCCGATGTCTCCTACTCTGGTTGTGATAAACGCTTTCTTGGAGGCGTACATTGCCTCAGGTTTATCGTACCAGAAGCCAATGAGAAGATAAGAGCACATGCCCATCAATTCCCAGCTGATGAGAAATTGCAGAAGGTTGTTTGCCAAAACCAAGCTCAGCATGGCGGCGGTAAAGAGGGCAAGGACTGCAAAATACCAGTGAAATCGCCTGTCATCGTGCATATAGCCGATTGAGTAGATGTGAACCATCAGGCTCACTATCGTTACAACTAAGAGCATAATGGCGGTCAGGGGATCGTACAATATTCCAAGGTTCAACTTGGCTTGACCGACGACGGCCCAGGGGATTGAAATATCCACCGGCGGCATTTTCGCCAATATTTTTAGTATGAAGGCTACCAAGGAAATGCCGAAAGACACAAGAACCGCTAAGATGGCAAGGTATGAACCCTTACCCGGCATCTTCTTGCCAAATAAGACTATCAGCGGAAAAGCTAATAACGGAAGAGCCGGTACTAACCAAAGAATTTGCGCCATACTAACTTCCCTATCCTCCCAAGGACCTTTTGATGTCAGGATCGCCGCAGTCTAAGGCATGCTTGACTGCCGCAAATTCAATGCAAAATGCAAAATGCAAAATGAAAAAGTCAAAATGGGTTCGCATTTCTGTTTTTAAAAATTTGCATTTTGCATTTTGAAATTTGCATTTACGGGTTCTTACCATTTCAACAAATTGTATTTATCAACATCCAGCGTCTGCCTGCTTCGGTAGATGGTCAGGACGATGGCCAGTCCCACACCTATCTCACAAGCTCCGATTGCGACCGCAAAAAGCGTATATATCTGCCCGGTCGCAGCCTTCGGCGTAATATATCTTGAAAAAGCCATAAAGTTTACGTTGACGGCGTTTAGCATAAGTTCAACAGAGATAAGCAATAAAATGGCATTCCTTCTCGCCAAGAGCCCGTAAACTCCGATCGAGAACAAAATCGCCGAGAAAACCAGGAAATGAGTCAGAGGGATCATGCGTTCTCTCCTTTCTCATCTTCCTTGCTGGCCAAGACCACCGCGCCAATGACCGCAACAAGCAGCACTACGGAAATGACTTCAAAAGGAATCAGATAAGTTCTAAACAGGATTCGGCCTATCCTCTCGGTTGAGATGATAATGTCGACATTCTTTTTGACGGACCAATTTGAGTTGGTCACAAAAAAGGACAACCCAAAACAAAAGAGGGCCGCCACTATAAACGCAGTCCCTCTTTGTTGATTGTCCAAAGCGCGAGGCTGAGCCCCCTTCGCCTTAGCGAGCATAAGGGTAAACAAGAGCATGGTTGTAACCGCACCCGCGTAGATGAGAACCTGCACGCCCGCAATAAAGTCGGCATTGAGCATGATGTAGAGTCCGCCGACGGCCGTCAAGGCAAGCAGGTGGAAAAAGACACAATGCATAATATTGCTTGATGTTACGATTACGACCGCTGCGATAATAGCAATTGCGGCAAGAATGTAGAATGCTACAAGAGCTGCACTCATTCTAGTTCCTTTCAAATATTTTTTCGTAGCGCGGAGCCTGCCTGCCGGCAGGCAGGGTTTATCCTCCGCCTTGTTCTTGTCGGGGATGAACCCCGACGCTACTTTGAAATATGAGCTTAAATCCAAATGTCGAGCTTTGGATTTCTCCTAGCCTCTTTCAGCGGACCTATTGCTAAACTGTCTTATGGACGTCATTGCGAGCGAAGCGAAGCAATCTGACCATATTTTGGTCATTCCTTCGGCCTTGCTCAGGACAGGCTCTGAGCGAACGCGAAGGATCTCAAACGAGATTGCCACGGGCCTCGCCCTCGCAACGACCTTTCAGGTCGGATCGCCGTGTCGGCCTGAGGCCTCCTCCTGCCTGCCGGCAGGCACGGCGCGATGACGAAATCGGACATTCTTGAACTTTGGCAACAGGTCCTCACTCATCCACGTCCAATAAATCATCTTTGTGAAAGATCAGTTCATCCTTGTTGTAGACTGCCAGCTCGTATTTCTTGGTCATTGTCACAGCACCGAACGGGCAGCTTTCCACGCAGAGACCGCAGAACATGCAATTCTCTATATTCACCTCATATTCTTGAGGAAATCTCTCTTTCCCTTTGCCGGCCGGTGTCACTTTTATCAATTCGTCCGGGCAGGTTTTTTCACAAATCCCGCAGGCCGTGCACTTGAGCTTTCCGGTTTCAGGGTCCTTGACCAGGGCCAATTTACCCCTAAAACGGTCGGCAACCACGCACTTCTCGAACGGATACTGAACCGTGACAGGTTTTTCAACCGTCCAATGTCTCAAAGTAAGCATCATGCCTTTTATTATGCCAATCATATCTGTCCGCCTTAAAAGCCGCGAATGCAAAATGAAAAAGTCAAAATGAAAAAGTCAAAATGGTTTCGCTTTGAGGTTTTCAAAATTTGCATTTTGCACTTTGAAATTTGCATTTTGCAATCAGCTCTCTTCTACCTACTGAACAATCAACGCCACAAATCCTGTGATTCCCAAATTCAACAGCGATAAAGGAAGCAGAACCTTCCAGCCGAGACTCATTAGCTGATCCGCTCTTACGCGTGGAAGTGTTCCTCTGATCCATATCAAAATAAATACCAAAATGTAGACCTTGATCAAAAACCATAGAATACCGGGTAGAAAAGGCCCGTTCCAACCGCCTAGGAACAGAATCGTTGCTATCGCGCACATTGTGAAAAGATTCATATATTCGGCCAACAGAAAAAGCATGAAGCGCACTCCGGAATACTCCACAAAATATCCCGCAACGAGTTCTGATTCCGCTTCCGGCAGGTCAAATGGGATCCTGCAAAGCTCCGCCATTGTTCCCAAAAAGAAAATCGCAAAGCCGACAGGTTGAAAAAGGATGTACCAAAAACTGCTCTGCGCTTCGACAATTCCCTTCATGCTTAAAGTCCCGGCCAGCATCACGATCGAAATGACGACCAGCGAGAGAGAAAGTTCATAGCTTATCAGCTGACCGGCCGCCCGGACGCCGCCGAGCATAGAGTATTTATTATGAGACGACCAACCGGCCATAATCATCCCGACCGTTGAAATGGTCACGACTGCGATCACATAGAAAATGCCGATGCTGAGATCACGGACCTGAAGCGTCTTCGATAATGGGAGAGTGACGAGAATCATGCAAGCGGGAACAAAAACGACAAATGGAGCAACTTTGAATATGAGCTTATCAATTCCTTCGGGGATGATTTCTTCTTTGCCTACGATCTTGAGCATATCGGCAAGCGGTTGAAGGACCCCATGAAAACCAACTCGCATAGGACCGTACCGAACTTGAATATCCCCCATGGCCTTTCTCTCAATGTACATGATTACGGCGGCCATCGCTAGGACAAAGTTAAGCATACCAAAAGAAATCATAACCATCTTGATTGTGTTCATCGATCCACCTCGCCCATACAAATATCAATGCTTCCCAAGATCGCCACTACATCCGCAACCAGGGAGTTTTCAAGCATTTTTGGCAGAGCCATCAAGTTTACAAACGCCGGTGCTCTTATCTTTAACCTGTAGGGATTGGTCGAGCCATCACCCTTAATATAGACCCCCAGCTCGCCTTTTGACGCTTCAATGCGAGAATAATGCTCTCCCTCGACCTTTATGCTCTTAGGAACCTTAGCCCTTACCTCGCCGTCCGGAAGTTTATCAAGGGCCTGCCGCACGATTCTTGTCGACTGGCGCATCTCTTCCATTCTTACCGCATACCGGCCGAAACAATCTTTGCTCTCATTGGTCGGGATCTCAAAATCGAAATGATCATAGATAGAGTATGGTTCAACTCTTCTGATGTCAAACTTCACACCGGAGCCGCGTAAAACCGGACCGCTGACTCCGAAATTTATGGCGTCTTCGGCCGACAGAACTCCTACGCCCTTCGTCCGAACCAAAAAAATCTCATTTCCCGTCAAAAGCTGGTCGTAGTCATCAAGTTTCTTCGGGAACATGTCCAAGAACTTATCAACTTTTTCAATAAAACCAGGGGGAATATCTTCTCTTACTCCCCCGATTCTAAAGAAAGCGGGTGTGAGCCTTGCTCCGGAAACAATCTCAAAAATATCCAAGACAATCTCGCGTTCGCGAAGCAAATAGAAGAACGGCGTGATAGCGCCGAGGTCCATTCCGTAGGCGGCACACCACATCAAGTGACTGGCGATTCTTTGAAGCTCACAAAGGATTATGCGTACGTACTCTGCTCGCGGAGGAACTTCTATTTCGAGCAGCTTCTCAATTGCCTGAACGTACACAAGCTCATTGAGGAGCGCGGCTACATAATCCAAGCGGTCGAACATGGGTAAAATCTGCGAATAGGTGCGATATTCAACCAGTTTTTCGATGCCCCGGTGCAGGTAGCCCAGGACCGGCTCGGCCTTGACTATCCTTTCTCCGTCCAGCGAAAGGACTATCCTGAATACCCCATGAGTGCTGGGGTGCTGCGGCCCCAGATTTAATTGCATGTGTACTGGCTCAAGAGGCATCGTTATCGGTTTCCTTCAGACTCTCGAAGGTCATTTGAGAAGAGCCGGAACCTGCTCTCTTGTTGCCCGGCTCGGTTTTGGCTTCATTGCCGCTTTGATCGGCTTCCTTGGCCGCGGAATTAGTTTGAGGTTTTGCGGAATCTCCGGATTTCAACTTGAAATCTTTTCTTAGGGGATGACCCTCAAAGTCCTCTTTTAGGAGGAGCGTTTTTAGATCCGGATGACCTTCGAATCTGATGCCGAACATTTCCGCGGTTTCGCGCTCATGCCAGTCGGCGCTTTTCCAGATGGAATAAACCGAAGGCACGCCGGCATTGTCCCGCCCTACCTTTGTGCGAACGGTGACTTTCAGCCCCTTGGAAATCGAATAGAGAAGATATATGACTTCAAGGCAGTCCCCCAGATCCATTCCCAGCAGGCAGCGCATGTAAGAGCAATCAATATTTTTTGAATCCCTTAGAAAGCCGCAGACTTCCAGCAACCTTTCGGGCCCCGTTTCAATAACGAGTTCACCCCGGACTATGCCTGCCTTTATCTGACCGGCAAATTTTGCCTCGACCTTTTCTCTGGCTGCCTCGAGCCTTGAAGGGTCTTCAGTGGCCCGTGCGATCCTTAGATCCATTCTTTCTTCATCCTCGGGTCTTTCAGTCTGAACTTGTCAGGTTTTCCCATGATTTTCTCTTGCAGCTTTATGATTCCGTACATTAGCGCCTCGGGCCTTGGGGGGCATCCGGGTATATAAATGTCGATCGGGATGATCGTGTCGACACCGGGAATAACAGAATAGGAGTCTTTGAAGGTGCCGCCGCCGATGGCACAGCTACCCATGGCTATTGCCCATTTAGGCTCGGGCATCTGCTCCCACAGCAGCTCGACCGCAGGCGCCATTTTAGTCGTTACCGTGCCCGCGACAATCATAAGATCCGAGTGTCTTGGCGCAGCCCTCGGCAACATTCCGGACCGCTCCATAAAATCCCATCTCGGTGCAGCCGCCGCGACCATTTCCATCGAACAACAAGCCGTACCGAACTGCAACATAAAAAGAGACGATTTTCGTCCCCAATTTAACAAGTTTTCGATATTTGAGAAGGCAATACTTAGAAGCCCGTCGATCGTGATTCCTTCGTGGACTTTTTTAGTCTTCTTATCCATTATACCCACCTCAAAACCCGTTTGCTCCAGGCATAAATAAGGCCCACTACCAGAATGACAATGAAAACTATCATCTCCCAAAAGCCAAACCAGCCCAAACGCTTGAAGACCAGAGCCCAGGGATACAGAAACACAGTCTCGACATCAAAGACCATGAACAACAAAGCAAAGATGTAGTATCTAACCGTAAACTGTGTCCAAGGCTCGCCGATCGGCATCATTCCGCATTCATAGGATATGCTCTTTGTGGGATTGGGGGCAGAAGGTCTTACTAGGGACGAAAGATACAGAAGCATAGCCGCAAAGCCAATTCCCAAAAAAATGAATACAGCAACATATAGATAATCTGCGTAAAATTGCTCAGCCATTATCTCATCCTCAAACTGGAGCTGACCATCAGACAAGATGCAAGAAAAAAAGACAGAATTGATTCCAAGGTTGATAATAGAACATTTTTCCCTTGGCTGCACTTAAAATGAGATAATTTTACCTTGGAATACCGCGCCAACAAGCTAAAGTGATACTAATCAGGCAAGCATCCTTCGGGGACTAAAAAGACAAAAGAGATCCAGCCAAGGTAAAAAATTCTGCAAGAGACCTCAAAATCTCTGAAAACTTCATCTTTAAGCACTGCAAAGAACAATTTTCAAATTTGGGAGAATTATAGTTTGTCCGGCCAAATAAATCAACTGTCTGATTACACCACCCGGACTGACTCAAGGAGGCCAAGCGGGGTTTGACCGGAAAAAGAGTCGTGTTGGTTCAGCGAGCAATGCTGCTAAAGACTTGTTTGGATCGCCTTCTACGTGCTTTCTTCGCTAGGGCGGGGAAGATGGGGGTAGTTGCCGGATATCTTTCTAAATCGGCGGGTCATGCGATATTCACCGCAATTAGTGGAAGTATTCGCACAATTTGGAAAGATTCTTGGGGTGGCATTCCGGGTAAGGTATTTTATATGGAAAAAGTTGCAAAAAGGACAGATTGCCATTGCGGCAACTGTCCTATCGAGGTCTATAATATTCAACCGGCTTGTTAGCTCGCACCGGCCTTATTAAGATGTCTAGTCCAATTGCTTGGTTTCGGGGAAATTCAAGTTAGAGGCCTTTTTGCGAGTTTTTCTAAAACCCGCCCAGAGCACGAAGATTTCAATGGCCAATACTGCGAAAAGGGCAAAAATCATGAGAAATGTGGAAATACTGCTTGAAGTGAGAATCATCTCCATCACCTTTCAAAACTTCAGACAATCCGATATATGCTATATCGGCCAGGGCCGGTTATTATTAAGCAAAATAATTGGGCCGGGCACAATTTAATTTCCCAAGGTTCATTATTGCCGTTCACGCAAAGAAAAGCCGTGACGCAAGTAACAAATTCAAAGATTTGCGCGGGGCAAAGCGCTACGGATGTCAGGCAATGCCGTTGCGAACGGCGTAGGCCGTTGCCAGCGTGCAGTTGTGAGTGTTGAGTTTGCGATAGATGTTTCGCCGGTGGGTTTCCACGGTCTTGACGCTTACAAAGAGCTTGGCGGCGATTTTCTTACTTGTATTTCCCTTTGCAATAAGCTTTAGTATTTCGGTTTCTCTTTCAGTCAGGCAACTGGGAGAAACATGTTTCATCCTTGTTTCATCCGCACGCTCATCGAAAGCTCTTTTGAGGATTGAGGAGAGGAGTGTTATAACAGTATCCTGCAAAAGGTCATTGGAGAATGAGGAAAGCTCGAAGTCGCATGCATCCAGATCCTCCAACTTCAGATAATTTCCTAATGTATTCCCCTTGCTTCCGCCGTTGCCATCGGCGTCGAAGACGCCGAACACGAGCGCTCCCATTTGAGCGCCGGCCTCAACGAAGCGACCTTCTCCATCATTGTCAACCAAGATAAGAGGCACAATAGCTACTTTTTTCATTACCAAAGCCTCCTTTCCGGTTGCTTGCTTGACAAACCCGAGAAGCGTCTTTCGATCTTGCCTGCGCGGCCCAATCAGCTCTTAACATACGCCCAACGAAGGCTTAACAAAGTATTAACACTTACTACTAGCATGCTGTGCCAAGCCGGATGATTTCAATCAGTGATAGCCGGAATGATATTGAGAACATGTGAGGGGGATGGTTTTGGATGAAACGCCGGGAAAGAGGGATAAACAGATTCATCGTTAATGCTTTGTTAAGTTATTCAAGTTTATCCGCAACTTTGAACGCTTTGTCCAAAAGCCTGCTTCTCAAGCTTGCTTTTTGCTGTTTCAGCCAGTGACTCTTGCCTGCGGCTCGGCCGCGTATGTAGGCTAATGGTGGGCCTCACCATCCCCTCAAAACCAAAGAACTGCTTCGGGTCGCTAAGGGCGCACTTTCTTTTAAGCCCGGATATTGCGATAGGTTTAGCGCTGAATTCTATTGCAATATCCGGGTTAAATAGCGTGACCTGGCAGGGAAAGATGAACCATCCTTCAGGATGGTTCATCTTTTGTTAATACAAGGTCATACCCTAGGGCCGGTTGATCATTCTTGGGCTTGAGCTTGGCAAGCATTCAGGAACCGGGCTTAACTCCCGCTTGTCCCTGGAGCTTGCTTTGGCGCAACTACGGTAGACATGGTAGGGCCGGCCCGCAATTCCTGACTCCTGGCCACTCTCTCAGCCCCTCTATCGCAAGAACAAGGTCATATCCTAGTATTCATTGAAAACGGGCTTCTCTATCATGGATCGTAGCGGAATACAGGACGGAAGAATGAAATAGGGCAGGAGAAAGCGACAAAGGAGGGGGGTGAACGTGATGCAAAGAATGTGTGAGGAAGGCTCGGTGGTCACCTGCAGCTCTGTGCAGTGCTCCTGGAATGAGGATGAGGAGTGTTTTGCGCCCGGCATAGAAGTCGGAGGGAACTGTCCGGTTTGTGATACCTATACAACGGCCTCAGTCAGCGGCATGGGCAGCCAGGAAGCAATGGTCTCACATTGTGAAATGGCAAATTGCCGGCTTAATCAGCAAAAACATTGCATGGCATCCGGCGTTACCGTCGGTAATCATGCAGGACACGCAGATTGCGTGACCTTCAGACCCTAGCCGTTCCCAAAGGCATGGTTAGTGGTGTTTGATGACCGGCAGAATATCGTGCACTCAAAAATTGCAGAATACGCACCTGGTTAAATGAAAAATGAAAAATGAAAAATGCAAAGTGCAAAATGAAAAATGCAAAAGGGGTTTCTTTTGAGGTTTTCAAAAATTTGAAATTTGCACTTTGAAATTTGCACTTTGAAATGGACTGGAAAGAGTGATCGATCGTCTGTGCAACAGGTACTTCGTAGGTCCTAGGCAAAGGACGCGTTATGAATGAAGTGGATTTGCTGGTCATTGGTGGAGGGGTGGCTGGTACGGTAGCTGCGAAAAGCAGCCGGAACTACGAGATCTCAGTCGCGATTGCCGATCCGGGGAGGCTGGGCGGCACATGACCTTGGCGGGGATGCATCCCCAAGAAGGCCTTGGTGAGGTCGCTGGAGGTTTTTTCAACGGTCAAGCGTGCTGCTGAATTTGGAGTGACCGCATCCGATACCCGCCTTGACTGGCAAAAAGTACAGGAAAGAAAAGACGAGA
>Ga0214473_10002803_pt1 | contig 21330 bp, 19 predicted proteins | sample RVTome_7_FD_203509 | JGI IMG/M metagenome (GOLD analysis project Ga0214473, IMG submission 203509) | Soil microbial communities from uranium-contaminated site in the Upper Colorado River Basin, Wyoming, United States - RVT98D197 | ecosystem: Environmental > Terrestrial > Soil > Contaminated >... | reverse complement strand
GGGGCGCGGCCTGCTGGCGGCCTACGTCCACGCCTTCGGCGGGACCCGGGGCGGACGCCTGGTGCGCATCCCGTGCGAGGGCCTGGACCTTCCGGGACTGGAGACCGAGATCGCCCGGGCCGCCCGGCAGGAGGCCACGCCGCGGGGCCTGGCCCTGTGTCTCGAGGACGTGGAGCGGTTGCCGCTGGCGGCCCAGCGCCGGCTGCGCGCCTGGATCGAGGGCGCCCTTCCCGAGTGCGTGGCCGGCGCCGCGGGGCGGGTGCGCTGGATCGCGACCTGCTCGGAGCTCGGGCCCTGCGATCCGGCCGAGTCGCTGGACCTGGGCCTGGCCCAGGTGCTGGCGGCGCTCGAGGTGCGCATCCCCCCCCTGCGCGAGCGGCCCGGCGCCATCGAGCCCTTTGCCGCCGGCACCGCCCTGGCCTGGTGCGCCGCCCACGGCCAGACACCCAGGCGCTTCGGCGCGGACGCCCTGGAGGCGCTGGCGGACCATCTCTGGCCGGGCAACCTGCGCGAGTTCGAGGGCGTGGTGGTGCGCACCCTGGCGGCCGGCTGCGGCGAGGTGATACGCGCAGGGGACCTGCGCTTCGAGGGGGGCGCCCCCGAGGCCTGGGCCGAGCCCGTGCCCGCCGCAGCGGAGGAGCGGAGCGCTGCGCCCGAGGCTGCCACGAGCGCCGCCGAGCGCGGGGCGCGCAGCGAGCCGGCGCCGGGCGGGGCCCGGCGGGGCCGGCGAGCGGAGCCGGAGGGCGGCCTGCCGCCCGTGGCGGTCGCCGAGGAGTCGCTGCGGCGCCTGATCGGCGCGATCTCCCACGAGGTGCGCAACCCGCTGGTCGCGATCCGCACCTTCTCCCAGCTCCTCCCCGAGCGCTTCGACGACCCGGAGTTCCGGGGCCGCTTCGCGGGCATCGTGGGCGACGACGTGCGGCGCATCGAGCACGCGGTGGACCGGCTGGCCCGCTTCTCGGCCCTGGGCGCTCCCGAGCACGAGCCCGTGGACGTGTCGGCCCTGCTGGACGACCTCCTCGAGGCCCAGCGCGACGAGATCCAGGAGCGCCGCCTGGTCGTGCTGCGCGAGCTGGACCGGGAGCATCCCGAGGCGTTCGGCGACGCGGCCCAGCTCCGCTTCGCCTTCGAGGCGCTGGTGGAGAAGGCCCTCGAGCTGGTGCCCGAGCGCGGGGACGTCTACGTCGCCTCCCGCTACCACCCCGACGGCCTGGGGGGAGCGCCCGGGCTGCGCGTCCTGCTGCGCTTCCAGAGCCCCGAAGAGGTGGCTCCCAGCATCGGGGTGGAGGGGATCTCCCTGGCGGAGACCGCCCTGGAGCTGGTCCTGGCCGACGCGGTGGTGCGCGCCCACGGCGGCACCATGACGGCCAGCCGCGCGGGCTCCCGGGAGACCGTGATCCTGATCGACCTGCCGGCCTGAGCCCCCCGGACAAGCCGGGCTTTCTCCGTCTCGGTGGAAACCCCTGCGGCGGACGGCGCAAATTCTTGGCGTCGGATCCACCAGCGGCGTGTTAGTTTCCGCCCATGGCGCGCGTCCTGGTCGTGGACGACGAGCCGGGGGTGCAGGAATCCCTCCGCATGCTCCTGAAGGAGCAATGCGAAGTGGTGACGGCCGGCAACGCCGACGCGGCGTTGGCGGCCATCGACGAAGCGCCGCCGGATCTGGTGCTGCTCGATCTCGTGATGCCCGGGCGCAACGGGCTCGATCTCCTCTCGGACCTGGGAGAGCGGACCCCGGGCGTCCCGGTGGTCATGCTGACCGCCACCAAGACGGTCTCCACCGCCGTCGAGGCGATGAAACGCGGGGCCGTCGACTACGTGACCAAGCCCTTCGAGGTGGACGCGCTTCGCATCAAGGTGCGGCGCCTGCTGGAGCAGCGGGAGCTGGAGCGCGAGTTCGAGCGCCTGCGCGACGAGGTGAGCGGTCGCTCCCGCCTGGGCGCCATGATCGGCCGCAGCGCGCCGATGCAGAAGCTCTTCCGCGCCATCGAGCGGGTGGCGCCGTCGCGGGCCAGCGTCCTGATCCGCGGCGAGAGCGGCACCGGCAAGGAGCTGGTGGCGCGCGCCATCCACGAAGGCGGCCCCCGCCGCGCCGGTCCCTTCGTGGCGGTCAACTGCGCGGCCATCCCCGAGACCCTGCTCGAGAGCGAGCTCTTCGGCCACGAGCGCGGGGCGTTCACCGACGCCCGCGAGCAGCACATCGGCAGGTTCGAGGCCGCCAGCGGGGGGACGCTGTTCCTCGACGAGGTGGGCGAGATCGCCCCCCCCGTGCAGGCCAAGCTCCTGCGCGTGCTCCAGGAACGGGCCATCGAGCGGCTGGGAGGGAGCGGGCCCATCCCGGTGGACGTGCGCATCGTGGCCGCCACCAACCGCGACCTGGAGGCGAACATCGAGGCGGGAAGCTTCCGTACCGACCTCTACTACCGCATCAACGTGGTCTCCCTGGAGGTGCCCCCGTTGCGGGCGCGGCGCGAGGACATCCCGCTCCTGGTGGAGCACGTGCTCGAGCGGGTGGCGCGGGAGAACGGCGTGCCGCCGCGCCGCATGTCGCCGGAGGCCTGGGAGGTGCTCCAGGGCTATAGCTGGCCCGGCAACGTGCGGGAGCTGGAGAACGCCCTGGAGCGCGCCGCCACCCTTTCGGACGCCGAGGTCCTGGAGCCCCGCGACCTTCCGGAGGCGGTGGTGGAGGCGTCCCGGGTGGCGACGCTCCAGAACGAGGTGCGCTCCGGGCAGCTCGGCTTCGACGAGGCGGTGGGCCGCTTCGAGTCCGAGCTGCTGCGCGAGGCCCTGGAGGCGACCGACTGGAACCAGACCCGCGCGGCGACCCGCCTGGGCATCACCCGCCGGCAGCTCAAGCTCAAGATGGACCGCTACGGCCTCGTCCTTTCCGGAACGGACTGATCCGGAACGGCGTTCTATTCTGAACGAATCATTAAAGTCCTTCTGAATCAAATGGTTGGAGCGAATTCTGCGGTTCGCCGGAACCTCGTGGTGTTCTGATCCGAACGGCAGAAGGTCCTCTCGGGTATTCTCCCCAAGGGCCGATTTCCTCTTCCAGATCGAAGGGTTGGACGTCCGATCCTGCTACACGCCGGAGTGGCACGGGCCTTGCTCTTTGCAACGCCGCGGAGGCAGAGCCGGGGAGCCCATGGACGGGAGACGCAGCCGCGCCACCATCCTGATCGTCGACGACGAGCGCGGACCGCGCGAGTCCCTGCGCATCATCCTCAAGCCCAGCTACGACGTCCTGACCGCCGCCAGCGGGTCGGAGGCGCTGGAGATCCTGCGCACCACCGGCAGCGTGGACCTCGTGACCCTCGACCTGAACATGCCTGGGCTCAAGGGCGACGAGATGATGCGCTTGATCCGGCGCGAGTTTCCGGACGTGGAGGTCATCGTGATCACCGGCTGGGGGACCGTGGAGTCGGCCAGCCAGGCGGTCCGCGACGGCATCGCCGACTACCTCCAGAAGCCCTTCGACGTGGTCCAGGTCACGGCCGCGGTGACCCGGGCCATGGTGCGCCAGCTCGGGCGCCGGCGGATGGTGGGGTTCCTGGAGAGCCTGGGAAACGCCGTGGGACGCGAGCGGGAGATCGCATCCATCCTGACGGACCTGGATGCGAGCCCACTGCTCCACGGCCGGCTCCAGGCAGCCATCGACCAGACCGGCCAGCGCACCCGCCGATCCGAGGGGCCCATGGAGACCCTCGAGATGCTCGAGGTGCTTGCGGAGACCATCGAGGCCAAGGACCTCTTCATGCTGGGCCACGCCCGGCGCACCGCCTACTACGCGGGGGTCCTGGCGGACCGGCTGTGCCTGGCCGCACAACAAAGAGAACAGGTTCGCATTGCGGCCTTCCTCCACGACGTGGGGAAGGTGGGCGTTCCCGAGGAGCTGCTGGCCAGGCCGGGTCCCCTGGACAGCGAGGAGCTCGACGTGGTGGAAGCCCACGCGGAGGTGGGCGCGCGCATCGTACAGCCCCTCGGCGTCGCCGGCGGCGTGGCGGGGATCATCCGCCACCACCACGAGCGCTGGGACGGACGCGGATACCCCGACGGCCTCTCGGGAGAGGACATCCCGCTGGCGGCCCGCATCATCCAGCTCGCCGACGTCTTCGACGCCATGACGAGCGACCGCCCGCACCGCAGGGCCCGGACGCGCGACGCCGCCATCGCCGAGATCCGCTGCTGTGCCGGCAGCCAGTTCGACCCCCACCTGGCGAAGGAGTTCCTCGCGATCCTCGAGAGCGGGGCCTCGGGCCTCGACCTCGAGGTGATGGCCGACGTGGTGGCAACCGGTCTGGGTGAGCCGGAGTCGGCCGTGCCGTCGATGCAATCCGGGGGGGATCGGGCGTGAGCGAAGTGTCGACCCAGCTTCCGCTGTTCTGGGGGGAGCACGGAGGCCCCGAGGCCCGGCCGTCCGCGCGCAACGAGGCGCGCGGCGGGGGGGATCGGGTGGTGGAGTACTGTCCCTTTCCCCGGGTCTCGGCGGCCCAGGGATGGCGGATGGGCTTCGCCCGGAGACTCTCCGCCGAGGCGCTGTGCCTCGAGGCGGATCAGGGCTTCGGGATCGGGTCGCTGCTTCACATCACGCTCCGAAGCATCGACGGGCGGCCGACTCTGGACACCCTCGCCCGGGTGGTGTGGTGCCACGCGGCCCCGTCCGGCGCCGAGCTGGGGCTGGCCTTGCTCGATTGCGCGCCCGGCGCCGAGCACGCGCCCGTCGGGGTGCGCCCCGCGAGGGCGCGGGCCCTGCGCCGGATCGCGTAGCCAAAGCCGCACCCCTCCCCTAGATTCCGGGGGCCCCCCGAGGTCCCCCCATGTTCGGCATCGGCTTCCAGGAACTGATCGTCATCCTCGTGATCGCCCTGCTGGTCTTCGGGCCCAAGCGCCTGCCCGAGCTGGCGCGCTCCCTGGGCCGGGGCCTGGCCGAGTTCCGGCGCGCCTCCTCCGAGCTGCGCCAGCACCTGGACATCGAAGAGCCCCCCCCGCCCCCCCGGAAGCCCGCGGCCCCGCCCCAGGTGGAGACGTCGAAGGGAGCCGGGGAAACCGCGCCTTCCGCGGAGGGACAGGCCCTTGCGGCAGCCCAGCCCGAGCCGGCGCCGGAGGCTGACGCCCGCAAGCCCGACGCACCCCGCAGCGCCCGGGCGGAAGACCCCGGGGAGGGCGCGCAGCGAGCTGAAAGCGAGCGAAGTTCATAAGGAATGGACGACACTCCCCTCCCCCTGACCACCCACCTGGCCGAGCTGCGCAGCCGCCTGACCAAGGCGCTGCTGGCCTGGGCCGCGGGCACCGGCGCCGCCTGGAGCTTCAAGGAGGAGATCTTCGGCTTCGTGCTCCGGCCGGCCCTGGCGGCCCTGGGGAGCGAGCACGGCCAGCTCCAGGCCATCGCGCCCACGGAGATCTTCATCACCTACTTCAAGAGCGCCCTGCTGGCCGGGCTCGTGCTGGCCCTGCCGGTGATCTTCTGGCAGCTCTGGGCCTTCGTCGCGCCCGGCCTCTACCCCCGCGAGAAGCGCGTGGCCCTGCCCTTCGTCCTGGTCTCCACGGGCCTCTTCCTGCTGGGCTGCGCCTTCGGCCACTCGATCGTCTTCCCGCTCATGTTCGGCTTCTTCGCGCAGTTCGAGAGCGACTTCGTGGTCTCGGCCTGGACCATGCGCGAGGTCTTCGGGCTGACCACCCGGCTCTTCCTGGCCTTCGGCGCGGCCTTCGAGCTGCCGGTGGTCGTGTTCTTCCTCTCCATCGCCGGGATCGTGACCCCGCGCCAGCTCCTGGGCTGGAGCGGCTACGCGGTGCTCATGTCCTTCGTGCTCGGGGCGATCCTGACCCCGCCCGACGTGCTGAGCCAGGTGTTCCTCGCGGTCCCGCTCCTGGTCCTCTACTTCGTGGGGGTGGGCGCGGCCTGGATCGCCGGCGACCGCCGGCAGCGATCGGCGACGCGGGACCTACAGACGCAGTAGGCGCGCCGCGATGGCGCGCTCGGCCGCCCCCGCGTCGACGTCGGTGGCCACGCGCATCTCGGCGCCGATCCCAAGGGAGGGGTCCACCTCCAGGGTGCGCAGCACGCCGCGCTCCACGGTGGGCACGATGCGCAGCGTCTCGAAGCGCAGGGGCGAGGGGTCGACCAGCGACCACACGGTGAGGGGGTCGTGGAGGAAGGCCACGTTGTCGTCGGCCACGGTCCCGCCCATGCCCGTGAAGAGCTTGCGCTGGGCCGGCGCCCACACCCGCACCTGCTCCGCCAGGGCACGCGCCAGGGGACCCGCCTCCGCGAGCCGCTCCATGTCCGCCTCCCGCAGCCAGGTGCGCAGGGTCACGTCGGCGCTCACCAGGGTGGTGCGGAAGCCGGCACCGAGCACGCTGACCGTCGCCTCCGGATCGGAGCACAGGTTGTAGTCGATGCCAGGCGCGCACACGAACGCGCCGATCCGCACCTCGCGGATGTGGCCGCCCATCACCGTGATGCCCGCGACCCGGTCCGGCAGGTCGGGGTCCAGGGCGAGGGCCCGCGCCAGGTTCATGAGGGGCCCGATCGCCACGATCTGGAGGCCCTCCACCTCGCGGGCCGCACGCACGATGCGCTCCGGCCCGCTCTCCCGTCCGATGGGCGCGTCGGGCCCCTCGGGCAGGCCGGCGCCCTCGTGCCGGAACCACGCCACGCGGGACGCGGAGCGCAGCAGCGGCGCCCGCTCTCCCGCGCACACCTCGACGTCGGCGCGGCCCGCCAGGCCCAGCAGGCGCGCCGCGACGCGGGCCCGCAGCTCCGCGTCTCCGGCCACGGTGGTCACCGCCACCAGCTCCAGCTCAGGAGACGCCAGGACGAGCCCCAGCGCCAGCGCGTCGTCGACGTCGCTCCCGATGTCCGTATCGAGCAGGATTCTCATGGACCGAGGTCAACCCCGGGGTTGACTTCAGGAAATGGGGGGAGGGGGCTCGACGGTGAAGAGGGCGGCGCCGGTCTCGACGGTGTCGCCCTCGGAGACGGCGATCTCGGTGATCCGGCCGTCGATGGGCGAGGGGATCTCGTTCTCCATCTTCATGGCCTCGATGATCACCACGCCCTGGCCCTCGGAGACCTCGTCGCCGACGGCCACCTCCACCTTGATCACCTTGCCGGGCATGTCGGCCTCGACGGTCTGCGGCCCCTCGGCCGTCGCCTTCACGGACTCCGCCAGGCGCTGGCTGCGCTCGTCCGCGGCCTCCAGATGGAACAGCCGGCCCGCCACCAGCACGTCGAAGCCATGGGGGCCCCGCTCGTCCACCATGACCTCCCACTGGCGGCCCTCCTCGATCACCGAGAAGATGGCCCGGCCGCTGCGCACCACGTCCACGCGCACGGTCTCGCCGCCCAGGGTGACGTCGTAGAGGCCCTCCCCGGCCTCCTGGAGGCCCAGCGCCGCGCGCTCGCCCTTCTTCTCGCCCACGAGGTAGTTCATCGCAGGCCGCCCCTCATCTGCTGGCGCCGCCCGAAGGTCATCCACGGATCCCCGCCGCCCCCGCCGCCGGCGGGCGCCGCGCGCTCGGCCCGCGCCTTGTCGCGCTGGTAGGCGGCGATGGCCGCCATCATCAGCGCCACCCGCCGCTCGCCGCCGGGATCCCCGGCCTCGCTCGCGCCGCCCTCCATGTGCTCGTCGATGAACGTGGTGTCGTAGCTCCCGTCCAGGAAGCGGGGATGCCGGAGGACCCGCTGGTGGAACGGAATGGAGGTCTTGATGCCCTTCACCACGAACTCGGCGAGGGCGCGCTTCATGCGGTCGATGGCCTCGGGGCGGTCGGCGCCCCAGGTGACGAGCTTGGCGACCAGGGGGTCGTAGTGGGGCGTGACCCGGGCGCCCTGGTAGACGCCGCTGTCCACCCGCACCCCGATCCCACCGGCGGGACGGTAGATGAGGACTTCGCCGGGCGAGGGGAGGAACTTGTTGTCCGGGTCCTCCGCGTAGATGCGCGCCTCGATGGCGTGGCCGTGGATCCGCAGGTCCTCCTGGGCCATTCCCAGGGGCTCGCCCGCCGCGATGCGGATCATGGCCTTGACGATGTCCACGCCGGTGATCGCCTCGGTGATGGGATGCTCCACCTGCACCCGGGTGTTCATCTCCAGGAAGTAGAAGTGGCCCCGGGCGTCCATCAGGAACTCGACGGTGCCCGCTCCCCGGTACCCGACCGCAAGGGCCGCGGCCACCGCGGCCTCGCCCATGCGAGCCCGCGTCTCGGGCGTCATGCGGTTCGCCGGCGCCTCCTCGATCACCTTCTGGTGGCGGCGCTGGATGGAGCACTCCCGCTCGAAGAGGTGCACCACGTTGCCGTGGCCGTCCGCCAGCACCTGGATCTCGACGTGGCGCGGCTGCTGGATGTACTTCTCCACGTAGAGGCCGTCGTCGCCGAAGGAGGCCCTGGCCTCGCTGCGGGCGCGCGCCAGGGCCTGGGCGATCTCCTTCTCGCTCCGCACCAGGCGCAGCCCCTTGCCGCCACCCCCGGCGCTGGCCTTGACCATGACCGGCGGGCCCACGTCGCGGATCCAGCGCTCGGCCGCTTCGTCCGACAGCCGCTCGGTGGTGCCGGGCACGATGGGCACGCCCGCCCTCTCCATGGTCTGGCGGGAGATCACCTTGTCGCCCATCTGCCGCATCACGGAGCCCGGGGGGCCGATGAAGACGATGCCCTCCTTCTCGCACAGGTCCGCGAAGTCGCCGTTCTCCGCCAGGAACCCGTAGCCGGGATGGATCGCCTCGGCGCCGCAGGTGCGGGCGATCTCCAGGATGCGCGCCATCACCAGGTACGACTGGGCCGCCGGGGGGGGGCCGCAGGGGTAGGCCTCGTCGGCGTAGCGCACGTGGAGGGCGTCGCGGTCCACGTCGGAGTAGACGGCCACGGCTTCGATGCCCATCTCGTGGCAGGCGCGGATGATCCGCACCGCGATCTCGCCGCGATTCGCGATCAGGATCTTCTTGAAGGTCACAGAGGGATGTTTCCGTGCTTCTTGGGCGGGGTGGCGTCGCGCTTGGTCGCGAGCATCTCCAGCGACTGGATGATGCGCGGGCGCGTCTCCTCCGGCTTGATCACTTCGTCGATGTAGCCCAGCTCCGCGGCCTTGTAGGGGCTGGCGAAGCTCTCGCGGTAGTCGGCCACCAGCTCCTCCTTGCGGGCGGCGGGATCCCGCGCGGCCTGGAGCTCCTTGCGGAAGACGATGTTCACGGCGCCCTCGGGCCCCATCACGGCGAACTCCGCCGTGGGGTAGGCCAGGTTGACGTCGCCGCGGATGTGCTTGCTGCTCATGACGACGTAGGCGCCCCCGTAGGCCTTGCGGGTGACCAGCGTGACCTTGGGCACCGTGGCCTCGCAGAAGGCGTAGAGCAGCTTGGACCCGTGGGTGATGATCCCGCCGTACTCCTGGTCGGTGCCGGGCAGGAAGCCGGGGACGTCCACGAAGGTCACGATCGGGAGATTGAACGCGTCGCAGAACCGCACGAAGCGCGCCGCCTTCACGGAGGCGTCGATGTCCAGGCAGCCCGCCAGGTAGGCTGGCTGGTTGGCCACGATCCCCACCGAGCGCCCGCCGAAGCGACCGAAGCCCACCACGATGTTCCTGGCGTAGAGAGCGTGGACCTCGAGGAAGTTGCCGTCGTCCACCACGAGCTGGATCAGCTCGCGGATGTCGTAGGGCTTGGTGGTCTCGTCGGGCACGAGCGTGCGCAGCCGCGGATCCTGGCGGTGGGGATCGTCGTCGGTCGGGACGAAGGGGGGGTCTTCGAGGTTGTTCTGGGGGATGAAGGACATCAGGCTGCGGATCAGCCGGAGACACTCCTCCTCGGTGGCGGCGGCGAAGTCGGCCACGCCGCTCTTGGTGGCGTGGGTGAGTGCCCCCCCGAGCTGCTCGGGCGTCACGTCCTCGTGGGTCACGGTCTTGATGACGTCGGGGCCGGTGATGAACATGTTGCTCGTGTTCTTCACCATCAGGATGAAGTCGGTCATCGCCGGCGAGTAGACCGCGCCGCCGGCGCAGGGCCCCATGATCGCGGAGATCTGCGGGATCACCCCCGACTGGAGCACGTTGCGCAGGAAGACGTCGCCGTAGCCGCCCAGGGAGACCACCCCCTCCTGGATGCGCGCCCCGGCTCCGTCGTTCAGCCCGATGAAAGGAGCGCCCACCTTGGCCGCCAGGTCCATCACCTTGCATACCTTCTCCGCGAACGCTCCCGAGAGGCTCCCGCCGAAGACCGTGAAGTCCTGGGCGAACAGGAAGACCTGGCGGCCGTCGATCCGGCCGTAGCCCGTCACCACGCCGTCGCCCAGGAACTTCTTGTCCTGCATGTCGAAGTCGGTGCAGCGGTGGACGACGAACTTGTCCGTCTCGACGAAGGTGCCCGGGTCCAGGAGCAGCTCGATCCGCTCGCGGGCGGTGAGCTTGCCCTGGGCGTGCTGGCGCTCGATGCGCTCCTCGCCGCCCCCGAGCAGGGCCTGGGCGTGCAGCTCTTCGAGTTTCTTGATCTTCTCTTCGAGGGGTATCACGGCTTTCCGGTCAGAGGTTGGCGAGATCGCCGACGATCTCCTCCAGACGTTTCGTGTACTCGCCCAGGTCGACGTTCCGGCGGGCGACCCCGCTCTCCATGGCGGCGCTGGCGACCGCGGGCGCCACGTAGAGGAGGACCCGCGGATCGAAGGGCTTGGGAATGATGTAGCTCGGCCCGAAGTCGAAGTCCTCGCGGGGGTAGGCGCGGCGTACCGCCTCCGGGATGACCTCATCCCGCCGGGCCAGCTCGGCCAGGGCCGCCACGGCCGCCAGCTTCATGGGCTCGTTGATCTGGCGGGCGCGCACGTCCAGGGCGCCTCGGAAGATGAAGGGGAAGCCCAGGACGTTGTTCACCTGGTTGGGGTAGTCCGAGCGGCCGGTGGCCATGATCGCGTCGCCGCGGACCGCGAAGACCTGGTCCGGCAGGATCTCGGGGTCGGGGTTGGCCATGGCGAAGATGATGGGCTTCGGGGCCATGACGCGGATCATCTCCGGGGTGACGAGCCCTCCCGAGGAGAGCCCCACGAAGACGTCCGCCCCGCGCAGGGCGTCGGCCAGGGTGCGCTCGGGACCGCGGGTGGCGAACTGCGCCTTGTAGGGATTCATGCCCTCCCGGCGCCCCTCGTAGATGACGCCGCGGCTGTCCACGAGGATGCAGCTCTCGGGCCGCACGCCCAGGTCGCGGTAGAGGCGCGCGCACGCGATGCCCGAGGCCCCCGCGCCCGAAAACACCACCCGGGCCTCCTCGATGCGGCGCCCGGTGATCTCCAGGGCGTTGAGGAGGGCCGCTCCCGAGATGATGGCCGTCCCGTGCTGGTCGTCGTGGAAGACCGGGATGTCCAGGGAGCGGACCAGGCGCTCCTCGATCTCGAAGCACTCGGGCGCGCGGATGTCCTCGAGGTTGATGCCGCCGAAGGTGGGCGCCACGAGCTGGCAGACCCGCACCACGTCGTCGGGATCCTCGCTGTCCACCTCGATGTCGAAGACGTCGACGTCGGCGAAGCGCTTGAAGAGGACGGCCTTGCCCTCCATGACGGGCTTGGCCGCCGCGGCGCCGAGGTTGCCCAGGCCCAGGACCGCGGTGCCGTTGGTCACCACCGCCACCAGGTTTCCGCGGGCCGTGTAGCGGAACACGAGCTCCGGATCCCGGGCGATCTCCCGGCACGGCTCGGCGACCCCCGGGGTATAGGCCATGGAGAGGTCGGCCTGGGTGACCGTCGGCTTGCTGGGGACGACCTTGAGCTTCCCCGGTCTGCCCTCGGCGTGGTACGCCAAGGCCTGTTCCCTGGTGATCACGCGCCGCTTCCTTTCCTGGTAGACGAGGGCCCCGGGGCCGGGAGGCTCCGCGAGCACGCGGAGCGACGGAGTCTACCAGATCCCGCGGGGCCCCGGCGAGGGGCCAACACCTCGAAATCGGAGGGCTTTTCGCGGATGCGGGGCTGGAGGCGCGCGCCCTCGGCCCGCTACTCCTTCAGCAGCTCCCGGGCGATCACGAGGCGCTGGATCTGGTTGGTGCCCTCGTAGATCTGCATCAGCTTGGCGTCCCGCATCAGCTTCTCCACCGGGTAATCCTTCGTGTAGCCGTTGCCGCCGAAGACCTGCACGGCGTCGGTGGTGACGCGCATGGCCGTGTCCGTGGCGAAGCACTTGGCGAAGGAGGACAGCTTCGCGGCCCGCAGGCCCTGGTCCACCGCCCAGGCGCTCTGCCAGGTGAGCAGCCGGGAGGCCTCGATGTCCTTGGCCATGTCCGCCAGCAGGAACTGCACGGCCTGGAACCCCGCGATGGGGAAGCCGAACGCCTTGCGCTCCTTGGCGTAGGCCAGCGACTCGTCCAGGGCGCGCCGGGCGATCCCCGTGGCCAGCGCGCCGATCGGCGGCCGCGTGCGGTCGAGGGTGCGCATGGCCACCTTGAAGCCCTCGCCCTCGGCGCCCAGGCGCTGGGACGCGGGCACGCGCACGTTGTCGAAGTGGATCACGCGGGTGTCGCTGGCCCGCTGCCCCATCTTGTCCTCCTTCTTGCCCTTGCTGATCCCCGGGGTGTCCGAGGGGACGACGAAGGCGCAGATGCCCTTGTGGCGGCTCGCGCGGTCCAGGGTGGCGAAGACCGTGTAGAGGTCCGCCACGCCCCCGTTGGTGATCCAGCACTTGGTGCCGTTGAGGAGGTAGTCGTCGCCGTCCTTCTCGGCCAGGAGCTGCAGGCCGGCCACGTCCGATCCGGCCTCGGGCTCGGAGAGGCAGAAGGAGATCATCTTGAAGTCGCGGGCGCAGGCGCCGAGCCACTCCTTCTTCTGGTCGGCGCTGCCGGACACGATGATGGGCATCAGCCCCAGGTCGTTGCACATGATCGACGTGGTGATCCCCGAGCAGCCCCAGGCGAGCTCCTCGGTGGCGATGCAGCTCTCGACCACCCCGAGGCCGACCCCCCCGTACTCCTCCGGGATCGCCATGCTGGAGAGCCCGAGCTCCCAGGCCTTGCGGATCACCTCCCGCGGGAACTCGCCGCTCTGGTCGTACTGCGCGGCAACCGGGGCGATCTCGGTCTGGGCGAAGCGCCGGGCGGTCTCCTGGAGGGCGAGCTGCTCGTCGCTGAGCGCGAAGTCCATGGCGCACCTCGATTCTGACTCGCGGTCATTTTTCCCGCGATTTCAACGAGTTACGCCTACTCTACTGGGTCGCCCCGGGGTGGCAACCGGGAGGCCGGCCACTCCAGAGCCTGCGCCTAGGAGGAGGTGCTGTAGCCGAGCTCGGCCGAGAGGCGCTCGGCGGCGGAGGCGACCGCGGAGGCGGTGCTCCCCAGCAGCCCGTCGGGCGTCAGGCGCAGGGTCGGGCCCGAGACCGAGAGGGCCCCCACGAGGCGCCCCGCCGCGTCGAAGACCGGGGCGGCGACGCAGGCCATGCCCGGGTCGCACTCCTCCAGGTCCACCGCCAGGTGCCCGACGGCCACGCCCCGCAGGTGCTCCAAGAGCTTGTCGCCGTCGGTGATGGTGGCGGGCGTGCGCGCCTCGAGCCCGCCGGCGGCCACCACGTTGCGGTCGTAGGCGCGCAGCGAGTCCTCCGGACCGCAGGCGAGCAGCACCTTGCCCAGGGCCGTGCAGTGGGCGGGCAGCACGCCGCCCACCCGGGAACCGACCCGCAGCCGGTGCGGGGACTCCAAGCCGTCCAGGTGCACCACCTCGAAGTTGCGCAGGATTCCCAGGTGCACCGTCTCACCGGTCTCGCGGCGCAGGGCCGCCAGGGCCGCGACCGCCCGGCGCAGCAGGTCGCCGCCCGCCCGGCTGTATGCCTTGCCCAGCACGAAGCAGCGCGTGCCGAGGCGGTACTTCCCGGATCCGGTCTGCTCGATGTACCCCTCCAGCTGGAGCGTCGCGAGCAACCGAAAGACGTTGTTCTTGTGCAGATCGAGGGCGCGGGAGATCCCGGTCACGCCCTGCTCATCGTTGTCCTCGAAGGTCTCGAGGACGCGCAACGCGTTGACGACGGTCTGGATCGAGTACTCGCTCTTCGCCTTCTTCATCGCCCGGCTGTCTCGGCTGGGGCCGCCCGTGGCCGCCCCGGGGGAGGGTTTCGAAAACGGCTCGTCGAGCGGCATGTCCGACGGTTCGGACGACGCGGCTCTCCGAGGGACCGTCACACCGAACAAGCGACCCTCTATCGCAGCTTGTAACGAGAGTGTCAAGAATTCGACGTGGAATTTTCACGGGGGATTCGGATCGACACTCGACTACGTATAGCCATTCGTCGAGAATTCCGCGACCCGCCACCCACAATGGGCCCGGTCTCCGCCGGGGAGCCGGAGAAGAAGAGATTCCCCGGAGGCGACGCCCGGTCAGGATCCGGGCTGGGGGGTGCTCCGGCTGGCGCGGGTCTCCCCCTCGCTGGCCAGGAGCTCCAGCAGGAGCAGGCCCACGCCGACGACGATGAAGCTGTCGGCGAAATTGAAGTCGGGCCAGGAGTAGCCCGCCCAGAGACGAACGTGGAGGAAGTCCACCACCTCTCCGCGCGCCACCCGGTCGACGAGATTGCCCAGCGCCCCGCCCAGGATCAGCCCCAACGTCACCGCCGCGTGGCGATCCCCCGGGGCGAGCCGCCGGTAGAAGGACAGGATGATCCCCACGGCCACGAGCGAAACTCCGATGAAGAAGGGCATCCGGATGTCGGAGGTGGTCTCGGCGAACATGCTGAACGCCGCCCCCGGATTGCGCACGTGGGTGAGGTAGAAGAAGCCGTCGATCACGGCGATGCGCTCCGCGTAGCCCAGGTTGGCGGAGATCCAGGCCTTGCTGGCCTGGTCGAGCGGAAGCGTGACGGCCAGCGCGCAGAGGAATGCCTTGAGCTTGGGCTGCATCGGGGCGCCCACCGTATCACAGCGATCCCACGGGGGCTATCGAAGCTCCCGGGCCGAGAGTCGTCCGTCGTTCCACGCCGACGGCGCCAGCGCGCGCGCTCTCTCGAGGTGGGGCCGCGCCTCGGCGGCGCGCCCCCCGGCCAGCAGCGCGGCGCCCCGCAGCCCTTCCAGGTGCGGCTCGACCCGAGGGGAGCGCGCACCCTGGGCCTCGAGGAGCGCGGACGTCCGGTCGAGGAAGGAGAGCGCGCGCTCCGGCGATGCTCCCTCGGCGTGGTACCTGGCCAGCGCGAGGTACGCGTAGGGGTTCGACGGGTCCACCCGCAGGGCGTTCTCGTAGCCGCCGCGCGCCAGGTCAGGCCGCCCCTCGGAATCGGCGTCGAGACCCTGGAGGACCAGGCGCATGGAGGTGCGGCGCTCGGCGTCTCCCTCGCCGGCCAGGTCGGCCAGGTGAAGCGGCTCGGGTGCGGGAGCCAGGGCGGCCGGCAGGCGCGCGCACGCCAGGAGCGCCAGCAGCGCCAGGAGCGGCAGCGCCCGCACGTCTAGAGCACCTCGTCGAGCCAGCGCAGCAGCGCGTCGCGCAGGCTCTCCGTCTCCCGTCCCCGCCGCCACGTGGGCTCGGGCTCGGCCCAGTCCGACGGGCAGGTGCGGGTGGGCTCGGTGCCAACCAGGAAGTACTCGGCGCGCTGTGACGGGCAGCCCGGCCTGGCCAGGGCGCCGGAGACGGGCTCGATCTCGAGCGCCACCACGTCCCCCGGCGGCAGGAAGGCGCCGCGGATGCGCCCGCCGGTGACCTGCTGGACGAAGTCCGTCCAGATGGGCACGGCGGCGCGTCCGGCGGTCAGACCGAGGCTCTGGGGATCGTCGAAGCCCACCCACACGACGACCACCAGCTCGGGGGTAAAGCCCACGAACCAGGCGTCGCGCTCGTCGTCGCTCGTGCCGGTCTTGCCAGCGATGGGGCCCTCGAGCCCCGCGCGGCGCACCGCGAAGCCCGTGCCGCGCTCCACCACTCCCTCGAGGAGCGACGTGACCAGGTAGGCCGTGCCGCCGTCGAGCGTCCTGCGGAACTCGATGTCCCGGCGCGCGACGGTGTTGCCCTGGGAGTCCACCAGGTCCTCGAAGGCACGGATCTCGGGGCGGACTCCGCCGTTGGCGAGGGTGGCGTACGCCCGGGCCAGCTCGAGCGGCGAGACTTCCGCCACGCCCAGGGCCAGGCTCGGCACCGGGGGGAGCGGGCTCTCGATGCCGAGCCGGCGCGCCATGCCGGCCACCTTCTCGATCCCGACGTCCTGGGCGAGCCGGGCGGTGGCCACGTTGAGCGACCGCTCCACCGCCTCCCGCACGCTGACGATGCCGTGGAACTTCCTGTCGAAGTTCTCGGGCCGCCACGGCCCGGTCGGAAGATCGAGCCGCAGGGGCCCGTCGTCGAGCTGCGAGGCCAGCGTGATGGTCGGGCCCCCGCCGCTCGCCTCCAGGGCGGCCGCGTAGACGAAGGGCTTGAACGCGCTCCCCGCGGGCCGGCGCGCCTGGGTGCAGCGGTCGAACTGCGAGGCGCCGTAGGAGCGCCCTCCCACCAGCGCCAGGATCTCCCCCGTCTGGGGGCGCAGCGCCACGAGGCAGCCCTGGAGCTGCCTGGCGGAGTCGTCGCGCCGCAGCGGGGGGTAGTGGCTCTCCAGGCCCTCGAGCCCGCGGGTGAGGGCCTCGACGGCGATCCGCTGCATCCGCAGGTCGAGGGTGGAGTAGATGCGCAGGCCCACGGACGTGAGGGTCGTCACGTCGTAGGCCCTGGGAAGCTGATGGCGCAGGACGTCCAGGAAGTAGCGGGCCAGGCGCGCCTCCTCGCTGCGGGGCGAGAGCCGCAGCGGCTCGTCGCGGGCCTGGCGGTAGGTGGCGGCGTCCAGGCGGCCCTGCTCGTGCATCAGGTCGAGCACCAGGTTGCGCCGCTCGACGGCGCGCTCAGGGTCGCGGAAGGGCGAGGTGCCGTTGGGGCTCTGGATGATCGCGGCGATCAGGGCCGACTCGGCGGACGTCAGGTGACGGGCCGGCTTCCCGAAGTAGAGGGCCGCGGCCTCTCCCACGCCGTGCACGGCCGTCGAGCCTCGCTGACCCAGGTAGATCTCGTTCAGGTACGACTCGAGGATGTCGTCCTTGCCGTAGCGGGCCTCGATGATGAGGGCCATGGCGGCCTCCTCGAGCTTGCGCTCGAGGGTGCGCTCGGGAGTCAGGAAGAAGTTCTTGGCGAGCTGCTGGGTCAGGGTGCTTCCGCCCTGGCGGATGGCGCCCGCCCGCAGGTTGGCCAGCGCCGCGCCCGCCACCCGGCGGAGGTCGATCCCATGGTGGCTGGCGAAGCGCTGGTCCTCGACCGCCAGGACCGCATCCACCAGATGGCGCGGCACCTCGGGCAGGCGTACCAGGTCGCGCTGCTCCCGGTGGGGGCCGTAGTACGAACCCACCAGCTCCGGCTCCAGCAGCACGGCGCCCAGCGCCCGGCCCGAGCCCACCTCGTGGATCTCCTCGATCCGGGAGCCGTCGAGGCGCAGCAGGATGTCGCGAGGAGGCTCGGGACGGCTGGGGTGCGCGAATCCCCGCAGGTGGACCCGGACGGCCCGCTCGGTCCAGGCCTGCTGGCCCGGGGAGAGCTGCATCGACTCGAAGGAGCGGGCGGGCTCCTCCTCGCGGTAGCCCAGGCGCTTCAGGCGCTCGCGCAGCCCGACGCGCTGCCAGTCGAGGCCAGGGTAGAGGATGGTGGGGGCGGAGAGCACCCGGGACGGCACCTGGAAGCGCCTTCCCTCGAAGCGCGCGGTGACGATCCGGTCCAGGCGCACCAGGTGGCCGCCCGCCAGGAACCCCGCGGCGAAGGCCAAGCCGGCCAGCAGCCAGCGGGCGGCCCGCCACATTTTGGGGCCGCCGTCGCCCCGAGCCTTGGGCCCGGGCCGATCCGCCTGCCTCTTCCTGGATCGACTGTTGCGGGGCAACCCCTCCATCCCCCGGGGCGATAGCGTGACACGGAGTGGAAACGGACGCGAGCCCCGCCGTCCGCCCGCCTTCGACGCCGCACACCAGCTACGCCTTCAAGGAGGTCCAGCGTCGCCGCTTGCGGCAACCCTCCATCTTGCCGACTTTTGGTGCCATGGGAGAGGGGGAGAATCGTGGCAAGGCGTGGGGGGGGCGCTTCCGCGAGGCGACGGATCCCGGCGTGGAGCGCTTCTCGGCGTCGATCCACTTCGACCGGGCGCTGGCGCGCTACGACGTGCGGGGCTCGATCGCCCACGCGCGCATGCTGGGGCGCAGCGGCCTGATCTCCCGGGCGGATGCGGAGACCCTGGTGGCGGGCCTGCGGGCGGTGGCCCGGGAGCTGGAAGCGGGGGAGTTCCCCTTCGACCCCGCGGCCGAGGACATCCACATGAACGTGGAGGCGCGCCTGCGCGATCTGGTGGGTCCCGTCGCCGGGCGCCTCCACACGGGGCGCAGCCGCAACGACCAGGTGGCTACCGACCTGGCGCTCTTCCTGCGCGACGCCTGCGCGGCCGCCCGGCGGGGCATTGCGGAGCTGCGCGGGGTGCTCATCGCGCGGGCCCGGGAGCACCGGGACACCGTGCTGCCGGGCTACACGCATCTCCAGCGGGCCCAGCCCGTGCGCCTGGCGCACCACTGGCTGGCCTACGTGGAGATGCTGGCCCGCGACGCGGGGCGCTTCGCCGACGCCGGGGCCCGCCTTGCGCGCTCCCCCCTGGGCGCAGGGGCGCTGGCGGGCTCCACCCTGCCCCTGGACCGCGAGGACACGGCGCGCGCCCTGGGCTTCGAGGGTCCCAGCGCCAACAGCATCGACAGCGTGGCGGCCCGGGACGGGGCCCTCGAGTTCCTGGCCGCCGCAGCCATCTGCATGGTGGACCTCTCGCGCCTGTGCGAGGAGCTGGTGCTCTGGTCGTCCAGCGAGTTCGGCTTCGTGGAGCTGGCCGACGCCTACGCCACCGGCTCGAGCCTGATGCCCCAGAAGAAGAACCCGGACGTGCCCGAGCTGGTGCGGGGCAAGACCGGAAGGGTGGTGGGCGCCCTGGTCTCGCTCCTCACCACGATGAAGGGCCTTCCCCTCGCCTACAACCGCGACATGCAGGAGGACAAGGAGCCGCTCTTCGACGCAGCGGCCACCCTGCGCGACTGCCTCCAGGTGCTGTGCGGGGCGCTGGCGAGCCTGCAGGTGGACGCCCGGCGCATGCGCGCCGCCGCCGAGGACCCGATGCTCCTGGCCACCGACCTGGCCGAGGTCCTGGTGCGCGAGGGCGTCCCCTTCCGCGAGGCCCACGAGGCGGTCGGGCGCGTGGTGGCCCACTGCCTCGAGAAAGACCTCGACCTGGGGAGCCTCTCGCGCGAGGATCTGCAGGCGTTCCACGTGGCCTTTCCGGCGGGCGCCGCCGAGCTCGTGAGCCTGGAGCGCTCCCTCGAGGCGCGCAGCCTCCCGGGAGGGACGGCGGGCGCCGCGGTGGACGCGGCCCTGGCTCGGGCGGAGCGCGAGGTGGCCGAGGAGCTGGAGCGGCTGGCGGCGCGCGAGCGAGCGGCCGAGGAGGAGCTTGAGTGAGGCGCGCGGCGGCGTGGTTGGCGATCCTGGCCCTGGCGGGAGGCGCGGCCTGCGGAAAGCTCGGACCTCCCGTGCGGCCCCCGCGGGCGACCCCGGACCAGGGCCGGGTCTACGACGCGGGCCAGCCCATCGAGAGGGACAAGCCGCAATGAGGTGGCTCGACTTCACCAAGATGCACGGGGCCGGCAACGACTTCGTGGTGCTGGATGGCCTGCGCGACGAGCTGCCCGGCGACCTCGGCGCCCTGGCGCGGCGCCTTTGCGATCGCCACTTCGGGGTGGGCGCCGACCAGCTCCTCGCGCTGCGCCCCTCGCCGGCCGCCGACGTGCGCATGGAGATCTACGACGCCGACGGCTCCGAGGTGGAGATGTGCGGAAACGGGATACGCGCGGTCCTGAAGTACCTGCGCGACCACGGGCACACGGACCGCGAGGAGATCGCGGTGGAGACCCTGGGGGGGATCGTGCGGCCCCGCTGGGTGGGGGAAGACCGGGTGCGCGTGGACATGGGCCGGCCCGTCCTGGAGCCCGCCAAGATCCCCACGCGCCTGGGCTCGGGGGATGGTCCCGTCCTGCGCGCGCCCCTCGAGGTGGCGGGCAGAACCGTCGAGGTGAGCTCCGTCTCCATGGGGAATCCCCACGCCGTGCTCTACGTGGACGACGTGGACGCGGCACCGGTCGCTTCCCTCGGGCGCGCCATCGAGAGCCACCCGGCCTTCCCGAACCGGGTGAACGTGGAGTTCGTGCAGTCGCTCGGACGCCGGCGGCTGCGGCAGCGCACCTGGGAGCGGGGGACCGGCGAGACCCTGGCCTGCGGCAGCGGCGCCTGCGCGGCCGTGGTGGCGTCCATCCTGAACGGCCTCTGCGACCGGGAGGTGGTGGTGGAGCTGCGCGGGGGCGAGCTCGCCATCGAGTGGCCCGACGACCGCTCGAGCGTCTTCATGACGGGCCCGGCCGCGGAGGTCTTCCGGGGCCGCATCCCGGTGGAGGGAGACTGACGTGTTCCAGGGAGTCCTCACCGCCCTGGTGACGCCCTTCCGCGACGGCGCGCTGGACGAGCGCGCGCTGGTCGAGCTGGTGGAGCTCCAGATCGAGGCCGGCGTGGACGGGCTCGTGCCCTGCGGGTCTACCGGCGAGTCGGCCACCCTCTCCCACGCCGAGCACCGGCGCGTGGTGGAGGTGGTGGTGGCCGCGGCGCGCGGGCGCGTGCCCGTCGTGGCCGGCACGGGCTCCAACTCCACCCGCGAGGCCATCGAGCTGACGGGCTACGCCAAGGAGGCCGGCGCCGACGGGGCGCTCCTCATCTCGCCCTACTACAACAAGCCCACCCAGGCCGGCATCGTCGCCCACTACGCCGAGGTGGCGCGGGCCACCTCGTTCCCCCTGATGGTCTACAACATCCCGGGGCGCACCGCGTCGAACATCCAGCCCGCCACCATGGCCCGGCTGGCGGACATCGAGCAGGTGGTGGGGGTGAAGGAGGCGAGCGGCGATCTCCAGCAGGTCTCCCACGTGATCGCGAGCTGCCCCTCCGGCTTCCGCGTCCTCTCGGGGGACGACGCCCTGACCCTGCCGCTCCTGGCGCTGGGGGGAGACGGCGTCATCTCCACCACCTCGAACGTGGCGCCCTCGGAGATGGTCGAGCTGGTGCGCGCCTTCCGCGCCGGCGACCTGGCCCGGGCGCGCGACCTCCACTACCGGCTGCTTCCGCTCTTCGACGCGCTCTTCTGCGAGACCAACCCCATCCCCGTGAAGGCGTCCCTGGCCCTGCGCGGCCTGATCCGCGACGAGATCCGCCTGCCCCTGACGCGCCTGGGCGACGCCAACCGCGAGCGGCTGCGCGTGGTGATGAAGGAGCTGGGGGTTCTCTGATGCCCGCGCTGCGGGTGGCGCTGGTGGGCGC
>Ga0214473_10002802_pt1 | contig 21335 bp, 16 predicted proteins | sample RVTome_7_FD_203509 | JGI IMG/M metagenome (GOLD analysis project Ga0214473, IMG submission 203509) | Soil microbial communities from uranium-contaminated site in the Upper Colorado River Basin, Wyoming, United States - RVT98D197 | ecosystem: Environmental > Terrestrial > Soil > Contaminated >... | reverse complement strand
CCAAAGCCCTGAAGGCGAAGCTCGTCCGCGTCGGCGGGCATCGGGTCATCAGGAACGAGTCCCTGTTCGTATCCGTAACAACGATCGATCTTGCCCCCGTCGGCAAGGCGGAGCCCCTCCTCGACCCATGGGGCAAGGACTGGTTTAAGGAGGACTTCTGCCGGGGACCGGGACATGTCTTTCATGTCCTGCCCGACGGGAGCGTCAAGCCCTGCTGCGGCTACGCCACGGACTCCGAACGATTAACCATCGGCAACATCCACAAGGATACGGCCGCGAAGATGCTCGAGAACGCCTCCCGGAATCCGTTCGTGTCGGCGGTCTTCGAAGCCGGACTGTCCCGCGTCCGCGCGCGGCTGACGAAACACGGCGTCGTCTTCCCGGGCGCGACGGCCAACCAGTGCTATTTCTGCCATCATGTGTTGACCAGGGTTCCCCGAAAGACCCTGGATGGGTGCCTGTCCTAAAAAAATATCTCCGCCGAGAACAATCCGGAGCGGATATCTCGATTTATCTAAAATTGATAAGCCCGCGCAATTCTCAACGCGAGGCCGCGCTTACTTCTTTTCCTCCATCGCCGCCTTAATCTGGTCGATCGTCTTCTTGATGCCGTCCCTGATCTGGGGCGGTTGAGCGGGAGCGAGCTCCAGGGCTTTCTCGGCGGCCTTGAGCGCCTCGTCGTATTTCTTCAATTTCATCTGGATCTGGCTCAACAGAGACCAACCCCGGTAAGAATTCGCAGTGAGCTCGGTCGACTTTTTGGCCGCGATGAGCGCGCTGTCCAGATTCAAAGACTGGCCGGACCAGAATTGAGCATATCCGGCCAGGACCCCCTGTTTATCCATGTTGGCATTCAAGAAATTCGGGCCGTAGACGGCCAGTGCCCGGTCCATCTTATCGGCCTCGACGAAGATCCGTGCGGCTGCCGCAAGATACGTGCCCGCACCTGCTCCGGGACCTCCCATCGGCATCGCCATCGTCGCCCCGGTCGTTTGCGGACTTTTCAGGCGTTCTTCTTCGGTCTTGATCAACGTCTCCGCGGTCTCCGCGGCCTTGGCCTTATCGCCCTTGAGGAGGTAAATTTGGGCCAGGCTCTGGAAAGCGCCCGTCTTCATCGGTCCCTGGGCGAGATCTACGGCCTTCTGGGCCAATTCCAACCCCTTGTCGAGGGGCTCCTTGTCCTGGATGATGCGCCTCACCCACGAGCTGAGGGCCATGAAATCCTGCGGATAACGGGCCGTGTATTCCTCGAAGAACTTGGCGGCGTCCGGCTTCGGCGCGGTTCGGCCGAAATAAACGCCGGCTAAACGGTTATAGGAATCCTTGACTGTGACCCCTTCCGGATATTTCTTGATAAACGCCAGAAGGGGCGCCGCATCCGGCGGCCGGGCCTGAAGAGCGCTCTGACCGATATTGAATTCGGCCATTTGGGCGTAGGAGACCATCTCCTTCCGGTATTCCGTCGTTCCCTGTTTGCCGTCGGGGTCGAGGGCAAGGACCTCCCTGTATTTTTCCGAGGACTTCGCCGTGTCGTAACGGTCGCCCCATTTCTCGGCCAGCTTAAAGACGGTGGCGACGTCCTTCGGGTTCTTGGCGTAGGCGGCGTTCATGGATTTGAACGTGTCGACGCCCTGGAGGATTTTTTCGATCTGGCCCTGGAACTTGTCGGCCGGAGGGTCGTACCCGACGATCCAGTCGACTTCGGACCCGTCCGGGTCAAAGACCAAGATCGTGGGCGTCGCGTTGATCTTGAAGCGATCGAAGACCGCCTTGCCATCCGGCTCCTGGATGGTGGCTTGAAACAGGATGAAATTCTTGGTGAGGAAAGGCTGATACGTGGGATTTTCGAGGAACTGCTCACCGAGCAGTTTGCAGCTTCCTCAGGTGTAGGAATTGAAATCGAGAAGGACTCGCTTATTCTCCGTTTTGGCTTTGGCTAAAGCCTCGTCGACTGTTCCTTTGAAGAAATTCTGGGCCGAGGCGGCCGAGGCCAGCAAGAGAACGAGAGAAAGAGCAGCGGCTTTTTTCATTTGACCTCCTGCCATAGACGGCATTTCATTTCGGACAGTATAGTGAAGGACAGAGGAGATGTCAAATGGCCGATGTCCAAAGACCGAGACACGCACACGAGGCCGGAAAACATCCTGGGATTCTAAGAATAAAGCCGGAAGGCCGGTCCGGGAAGGCTCAATAGATAGGAATGTCGGATGGTTTAGGGCCGGCGTTCAGCGGAATGAATATTTGACGGGCAAAGCCGAGAACCTTGTAAGCCGTTTCGGTATCCGGATCCGGGACTTCGAAAATGCTGAAGAAAAAAAAGTCTCTGCGAATCGCGCCCTGACTCAAAGCCCTTGACTTGACCCCGTCCGCGAGCCCGGCGAACATCCGGTGAAGGGGATCATCGGTCAGGGTATTCCTCCCGATTTGTCTCTGAACATAACTCATGAAGTCTTCCTGGACGGGATTAAACGCGTGCAACGACAAAAGAGCGGCCGCGGCGACCGCGATAAAAATCAATCTTTTTTTCATCATCGTCCTCCCGGAAGGCTTGAGGGCCGACGGGCCCAACGGTTGCGCCGCAAAGACAGACCGCCGGCTTCTCCCATTCCCATGAGAGCAAGCCTTTACGCCAGGATACCCTGCTTCCATTCATTTTGTCGAGCACCGCGAGCAAAAATTGAAAATCGCTCTCCTCTGATTCCGGTGATTCCGGCGACGTCCCGCCATCGCGGCGCATTGGGATTGAGCCTGGAGGCTGTCCTCTGGAACTCGGGCTTTCAAGATGATAGAATTCGTCCTCGGAGGGAGGAAAATATGCCGCTTCCCGAACCGGCCGTCAGGCGAACGACGCTCGTTCTTTCGGCAGCCGTCGTCTGGACGCTCGTCGGCCTGTTTCTTGCCGCCCGGGCGGCGCTCTGGTTTCGGTCATCGACGAGGCCGGTTCTTTGGCTGATTCTGTTGGCTCTCGCGGCCGGTTTTATAAAGGGGCACTTTATCTTCTCCAAGCTCGCCCGGCGCAACATCCGGAGAATCGGGGAGCTCTCGCCCCACAAGGAAAAAATTTGTATTTTCGCTTTTCAGGCGCTCCAATCGTACGCGATCGTCCTCGGGATGATCATCCTCGGCATCCTGTTGCGTCATTCGTCTCTCTCCCGCCAGATTCTTGCCGTCATCTATCTCGCGATTGGAGCGGCTCTCGTCTACGCGAGCGCATCCTACTGGCGGGCGAAACGGGCTTCATTTTGATCGCCGCTAAAGGCAGGATGAAAAAAGCTTAAAGCCGAAACCGGCTTGGGAAGGGAAGATGTTTTTTTCGCCGAGACTGAAGGGGAACGACGTTATTTGATCAACCGCTTCTTCATCCGCTTGAGGCCGAAATAAAAGGCGAACGCCTCCAGGGCGAAGATGATCAGGAAGTTGAACACCAGCCCCGAATCATAAACGCCGGAAAAAACGGCCCGCGAAATCGCGACGGCGTGGGTCAGGGGCATGAATTGAGAGAACGTCTTCATCCAGGCCGGGAACTTGTCGAGGGGGAAAAAGACGCCCGAGAAGAAGAGCATGGGGGTGATGACAAGTTCCGAGTAGTAATTGAAAAAATCGAAGTTCGGGGCGAAGGACGTGACGATCATGGCCAGGGAGGCGAACAATCCGCCGACGAAGACCATGAGAGCGAGAAGGAGGAGGACGCTGAGGAGGGACACGGGAAGAATGCCCATGGCCATGGCGACCAGCATCATCAGCGTCCCGCTGATCAGTCCGCGGAAGGCTCCCCAGGCGATGTCTCCGGCGATGGCGTCCTCGGCGGAAACCGGCGTCGCGATCAAGGAATCGTAAAGACGCTCGTGGACCATCTTGACGAACGTCCCGTAGAGGCATTCGAAGGTCGAGGACATCATCACCGACGAGACCAGGATGCCCGGGACGATGAAAAAGAGGTACGGTTTCCCCCCGAAAAGGCCCATATAGGCGCCCATCCCGATGCCGAAGGTGATGAGATAGAACAGCGGCTGGACCAGGCTCACCAGAAACGTCGTCAGGACGAAGCGCTTGTAGGAGACGAGATTCCGGACAAAGACATGGTACACCCTGTAGGAGAGGTTCATTCGATGAGGCTCCGCCCGGTCAATTTCAGAAACACGTCTTCGAGGGACGCCGGACGATGGACCGTATTGGGCAAGTCGATCTCGGCGATTTTTCGAACCAGGTCGTGGCTGTCCCGGCAATAAAAATAGAGCGAGTCGCCGACCCGTTCATGGCCGCAGGACCGGCCGCCGAGCTCGGCGATCAGACGTTCGTCCTGGTCGGCTGAGACCCGGATTTCTATGACCTCCCGCCCGATTTCCTCCTCGATGAGACGGGAAGGCGTCCCTTCTTTCAGAATTTTCCCCTGGTGCATGATCACGATCCGGTCGCAGAGCTGTTCGGCCTCCTCCATGTATTGCGTCGTCAGGATCAGAGTTGAGCCCTGGGCTTTAAGCTGGCGGAGCCGCTGCCAGATGAGATGCCGGGCTTGCGGGTCCAAGCCCGTCGTCGGTTCGTCGGCGACGATGAACAGGGGGCGGTTGAGCAGCGCCCTGGCGACGAGCAACCTCCGTTTCATCCCCGTCGAGAGTTGGTCGATCTTGCTGTCCCGCTTGACCTCGAGTTCGACGAACTTGAGGAGTTCCGCGATCCGGGTTTTCGCTTCGTGCCGCGGGATATCGAAAAAGCGGGCGAAGACCATCAGGTTCTCGCGAACGGTCAGGTCGTTGTCCAGGTTGATCTCCTGAGGAATGACTCCGGTCATTTTCTTGACCGCCCGATTATCGATGCCGGCCGGCAGGCCATTCACGAGAAGCGTGCCCGACGTCAGCGGGGAGACGCAGTGGATCATTTTGACGGTCGTCGTTTTTCCCGCGCCGTTCGGACCCAGGAAACCGAAGCACTCCCCTTCCCTGATCTCAAAGGTGATCCCGTCCACGGCGGTAAGATCCCCGTATTTTTTGGTCAATCCGCTGGCCGTGATGATGGTTTTCATGGACGTAAGCTCGATATGATACCAGAAAAGGATGGGCCGGAAAAGCGAACCCGCGATCGGCCGCGGGCTCCTGTTGATAACGCCGCGATTCGCTTCTGTCCGACACGGCCTTGAACCGACGGCCGCCGCTTATTTCGGCGGGAGGCCGCGCTTTAAATACATGTAAAACCGGCCTCCGGTGACCGCCGGATCGCCCTCATAGCCGAGGGATTCGAAGTCGAATCGGCGTGAAAGCGAGGGATAGACCGCCTTCGCATGTTCGGGCGGGACCATCCCCGCGGCCCCCCGATGGCAGCGGATGCAGGTCACGTTTTGCGGGGTATGGCAATCGGCGCATCCCAGGGATTTTTTGGCCGGAGCGACTTCGTGATGAACCGCGGTGTACATCTCGGTCCGGACGAATCCGTATTCTCCCGAATAAGTCATGCCCACGGCCTTCATTCCTTCCCTGATGGCGCGGTTCCAATCATAATCCTCCCATAGCGCCTCTTCGAATTTGACCGGGGCGAGAACGTTCTGCTTGGAATCGAAGGGCTGGACGGCCTGGTGCACTTTGAAGGGATAGATCCTCGCCCGGGCATTGTGTTTGTCGCCGAGAGGGGCGTTCAGGACAACCATCGAGGAAGGGTTGATCTTCGTTCCCAATTTATAGTTCTGGCGGATGCCGTCGAACCACCGGTAGCTGGGAACGATGTTCCGGCCCCAGGTCGCCTCGCCGAAGCGCGGGTCGAAAAGAGGCTTTCCGAACTGCAGCTCGGGCGCGCCGGAACGCTTGGCCGCCTTGGAAAAATCGATGGAAAGCTGCGTGGGATACTGCCGGGCGAACTGCGGAATATGACAGGTTTCGCAGGCGATGGTCTTCACGTGGTTGTCCAGATGCCGACTGATGACGCCGGTGATCCCGTGCGGCTGTTCGCCATGGCACCTCTCGCAACCCGTTCTCTCCTCGACGATCGGAGCGCTGAAAGACAATCCGGCTATCTGATGGCGGTTTGTCGTATGGCAGTCCTGGCATCTCAAATCCACTTTGCCCATATGGACGTCCGCGTCGGGCGGGGGGGAGAGTAAAGCGGGAGAAAGGTCTCCGCTTTTAACCCCCGGACCGGCCGCGCTTCGAAAATGACAGCTTCCGCAGTTCGCTCTCGAAGGCCGGCCGACCCGCGCGGCAACGAGGGCCGTATCCGCGGGCTTGGCCTCCGGATCCCGGCTGTAGGTGAGGGTCGTATCGTGGCAGACGAGGCAGTCAATCTTCGCCGGATCCGTCCAATCGCCGATCTTAAGGCAATCTCCGATATGGAAGAGCGAGGTGAGCTTCGGGTTGGGCGCGAGGCTGATATCGTAATTATCGAGGACGTCGCGGAGGCCGATATCAGTGCTGTGCTCTTCTCCGACAATCTCCGGAGTGCGGCCTTTCCATGTCCAGTGGGCGGACTTTAAGATATCCTGACCGGTCGATACGTGGCATTGGAGGCAGACGGGCGTGACGGCGCCGCGGTCGCGGCTCTCAGGCAGCACGACAAGAGCGGCGTGGTCCGGAACCAGAGGCTGATGACAGGAAGAGCAGTCCGTAGGGGCCTTCGCCGATTGGGGCTGGTTCTGGTGGCAGCCGATGCATTGGCGATGATAGGCTCCCTTGAGGCCGATTCTGGCGGGATAATCCGGCTCGTTCGACGCGGCGTGACACTGGGAGCATTTCTGCATCGGCTTTTGAGTGAGGTCTTCATGGCAGGAAAGGCAGGATGCCCCGACGATACGCACCCCGATGTCGTCGTGCATCGTCCCCAGATCCTGTCCAATCCGGTCGCTCTCGCTCAGCGCGTAGCGATGGTGACAGATCGCACAGTTGCTGTCCGTATTGACATCATGGGTGCGGTGCGTGAAACGGACGGGCTCATAGAAATCGCCCGGTCGATTGAGCGTCGGATTGGCCAGGATATAAAGATTGCGGTAGGCGTCGGGCCGGCCGGGATGAGTGAACGAGGACGTGTCCAAGGACGGGATTTTAGAAACTTCGGCAAGCTCGATTTCGCGGACAGCCATTTGGGAGGCGAATATGGCCTGGCCATGGACGAGAGAATAGAGGACGACGAAACCCAGGAGAAAAGCGACAGCGCCCCCCCGGAACACCCAGGCCAAGACGGGGCTGATCGCTTCGTGCTCCTTCCGGGCGGGATGAGAGGAAGGGGCAACGAGACTCCTTCCGCCCTGGAGAACGGGGAAAAACACGGCAAAAAAACGATAGAGGAGCATGAGCAGACAGGCGAGTCCGACGGTGAGCGCGATCTCGCCGACGGCGGGCGTATAGCTTTTTTGGGCGAACGGCGGACGATAGCCGATGATGAAAACATTGATCCGATTGAGCACGACTCCGGCCACGACAAGAAGGGAAGAAAAGAGCAGCCATCCGCTCGACCGACGCACGGCGCGCAGGGAAAACAAGACGAAGGGAACGACGAGGCCGCCGAGGATTTCGATGGCGAAAGAGATCGTGGCCCCCGGGTGAACGGTGAAATCCAAAGTCGACCAGCGGAAGGCAAGGTCGATGGATTTGAAGAGCGCATAAGCGCCGATCAGCCACGGGATATAGCGAGCGACTCCGCCGAGGAGTGCGGTCTCGGGATCATGGCCGAAGCTGCGGCTGGAGATGATCGACTCGATGATGACCATCGGGAATCCGACCATGATCGCCGAAAGGAGAAAGAGCGCGGGGAGGAACGGCGTATACCAGAGCGGACTGAGCTTGGTCGGGGCGATGACCATCAGCGTCCCGAGCGAGGACTGATGCATGGAGGAGAGGACGACTCCCGCGACGATGAAGATGGGAAGGACGACCTTGACGAAAGAGAAGAGCAATGCGACGGGCTTCTCCAGGCGCCGCAGGACGGTTCCCAGGCGCGTCGCTCGCTTCATCCGCGTTTTCAATCCCTCGAGAAGCGAAGGGGACATTTCCACGGTGAGAACCAGGAGGTAGACCATGACGCACATCCCCACTTCGAAGAGGACCGAATTGCCTTGCCAGCGGAAGATGGGCTGCCAAATGTTCCAGTATCTGCCGAGGTCGAACAGAAGGCCGATGGCGACCATGGCGTAGCCGAGCCAGGCGGTCAGGATCGCCGGCCGGAGCAGCGGATGAAACCTTCGCCCCCCGAAAATATCGACCAGAGCGGCGGTCATGAAACCGCCGGCGGCAAGGGCGACGCCGCAGGCGACATCGACCGCGATCCAGATCCCCCAGGGATAAGAATTATCCAGGTTCGTGACCGCGGCGAGACCGTTGAAGAGCCGGGCCAATCCGAAGGCGAGGCCGATCGAGGCAAAAGCCATGAGGATGAATGTCCCGGTCGTGAAAAACCGCTTCGGGACGGGGGTCGGATTGTGACTATTCATCGGATTCCTCCCCGGCCGAATTTTTCCGGGCGCTCCGCCGATTGATCCACATCAACCCGCCGAGGACGCCGTACACGGCGAAGGGAATGAGGCCGTAGCGGAAGATTCCGTGCTGAATGGCCTCGGTCCGTGAAGCGGGAGAGACAGAAGGGACCTCGACGAGCCCGATCTCTCCTCTGGGGCGTCCGCTCAAATAGAGCCAAGACGTTCCGCCGGCTTCGCGCTCCCCATAGATATGATTAAAATAGCGGTCCGGTTTTTTTTGAATACGGTCCCGGGCGAGTGTCAGGAGAGCCCCGCGCGTTCCGAAAACCAGCGCTTCCGTAGGACACACCGCCGCGCAGGCCGGATTCGCTCCCTTACCCTCGACCCGGTTCGAACAAAATTCGCATTTCCGGACGCGCGGTCTCAGGGGCGATTGATATTCATACGCGGGAATCTGGAAGGGGCAGGCGACCATGCAGTAGCGGCACCCGAGGCAGATGTTCGGATTGTAAAGGACCGCGCCGTCACTCGACCGCGTCATCGCCCCGACGATGCAGGCGGAGACGCAGGCCGGGGTCAGACAGTGGAGGCATTGAACCTTGACATAAGTCTGACGGATCCAGGGTTGGTCGGCGGAGGGCGCGCCCGGATACTCGTTGACGATGGTAAAGGCATCCTCCGTCGGACGCCGCTCGCGGCGAAAAACCAAGCGGTCCATAAAAGGTTTCGCCGGACGGGGGAGACGATTCCTCAAATTGCAGGCTTCTTCGCATTTCCGACAGCCGATGCAGAGCGTCGTGTCGACAAGGCAGCCGGCCTGTGGCCGATTGGCCTGAGCCGAAGGGTCGATACCCGGGACCGCGGCCCTGGCCTTCTTTGGCCCGGCGAGAGCCGCGCCGAGGCCCAGTTTCAGAAACGCACGCCGGTTTATTTCCATGGAATCTCCGTTCGAAAGATATAAAGATTGCAGGAAAAAATGACGACGGCTTACCCGTGTCCGAATGTATCGTTTGTCATATAAAAGGAAGTGTTATATTAAAAATTAAGGATGCCTGTCAAGCGACGGAAGTCGTGGTTTTAAGATTGACTAAAAAAAGGCTGATCTTTTTGAGGTGGGGGAAAAAAAGGGCAAGCCCTCGGGCTTGCCCTGAAAAAATCAAAACACCCTTGAGTTTCTGCGTCCTCTCGAAGTTAGTCCTTAATCAATCTCAGGCTGCCGGCCCCGTAGGTATTGTCCTTCCCGGCGGTACCCAAGTCCTTGGCCCGAGCCTCGAGGATCTGCTGGATTTGGTCCATCGTGAACGGGGTTTTTTCCTTGAGCAGGGCGAATGCCCCGGCGACATGGGGCGAGCTGGTCGATGTCCCGGCAAAATTCAAGGCACCGTACGAAGATGTCGAAATACGGGTGGGCGCCATAAAATCAGGTTTGGTTCTGTTGTCGTGGGTCGGTCCCTTGGAGCTGTAATAAGGACGGTCATCGTTAGACCAGTCTACGGCGCCGGCGGTGATCGCCGAGGCGCTATCGCTCGGTTGGAGCAGACTTCCTTCCTCGATGTTGTAAAGGATAGAGCTGGAATTCCCATAGCTGAAAAGCTCGAGCTTACAATTCCTGTTGGTGCTATATCTATATACCACAATTCCCCAATAGGTCGAGATATTGGCATACCAATAGCCTATAGCTTCCACGGGACGCTGGGAACCCGTCTGATAGCCCATTGAAGTATCGGCGAGATACCAGGCGCCGCCATAATAATAATAGAGATACATGTCATAGTCATTATTCGACCCGGAATAGGTCAAGGAGCTCGCATTCCAGGTGCCCCAATCGTCCCAATTGAGGAACGCGGCTGTCAGGGTGTAAGAGGGAACATACCAATAAATGATTTCGTTCGTGGGCTCAAAATTGTGATAGCGGTTGCCGTTCGTGTCGGAGAACGTGCCCTCCCAGTGGTTTTTGGCCTCGTTGGCGGCGGACGTCGCCCAAACCCCTCCGCTGTCTTTGAATTTCTTCACGTCCTCATCTATCGGACCCGTGCCCTTCCCGTCGCCGGCGTTATACCAGCCTAGTGAGTAGGAAACGACTTTGACTCCCTGCTGGATCATATAATCCACGGCCGAATGATGCTGAAGCTCGGTCGAAAAATTGACCAGCCACATCGGCGCGTTCGGGGCCATGTCATGGACGATTTCCGCGCAGGCGGTGCCATGGACGCTCCCGTAGCTGACATTGCCGTCTGTTCTGAAGGAGCGCGTGGTGACCGAGCTCGGGAGCTCTGTTCCAAGCAGCGAAGAATATCCCATAAATCCGAGATCCAACACGGCCGTGTTAGTTCCCGCGCCCGGTCCCCGGTACGCCGTCGCGGGCTGCCAAACGTTGGCCTTCGTGCTGGCAACACCTTCTGAGGTATACATGGGATGAACCGTGAACGGCAAACGGACGAATTTGACCAGAGGATTTTGAGTGAGGGCATAAATCAAGGGGATATCGGCCTGGCACTGGATTTCAGCCTTATAGCTCATTTCCACGACGCCGCCCAGATTCTGGATCTGCCTTTTCAGGACTTCGGTCTGAGCATAGGAATTCAGGGCCGTGCTCCCGGGCGCCGATTCGACGATAACCTGGATTTCATCATTGGTGTAGCTTAAATGCCTATTGAAAGCCAAGTCCCTGGCCGCATCCGCTCCCTGGGTCAGATAGGTCCCGACCAAGGAGCCCAGCGGACCATCGAGCTTCGGATTCTTGACCATATCAACCGTCGGATTGACCGAAACCACCATCGGCGGCGGCGCATCCGGGAGAACGGATTGGAGAGTCAGCTTGTTGGGAGCGAGAAGAAGCACCCCCAACGCCAAGACGCTCAAACCTAAAATGACAGGATTGCGTTTGGATTTTTTCATAGCCCTTCTCCCTCTCAGAATTGAAATTTGAAACCGAGGCCGAAGACGATCGTGCTCAAGTTCAGGTCGGCCAGCGTCCCCGTCGCCTCTAGGCTGCTGTCGTTATCGATCAAAGACCAGCTTCCGTCCGTTTTTCCCATCAGATAGCGGCCTTCCAGGTTGACGACGAAGTTCGGCATGATCGCGAAATCCAGGCCGAGCCCGATCGCCGGGATGAATATTTTGTTCTCGACTTTCTCGGAAATGGTCATCCCCAGGTCGCTCCAGGAACTCACCAGCTCAGGATCAACCTCAAAGGAGTTCAAGCCGAATCCGCCCCCGACCGTCAGATAAGGAATCAGCTTGCCGTTCATCAAAGGGAAACGGCCTTGAATATGGAACTCTATAGGCATCCTCGTCATGACGCCTTGGCTTAGGCCGTCCGCCGAGCCGGCATACGTGCCGCCCTGGAATCGTGTCCCCTTGATCTCCACGGCCACATACTTCATGAGATCGATGCCGATCGTGCCGCCATAGGCGATGCCGCCCCCGTATTCCGACATGGACGCGTATCCTCCCATGAGGCCTATACGGATGCCGGCATCGGCCCAGAGCGCCAAACCAAAAACCGCGAGTACGCAGACAATGATTTTTTTCACTGGACCTCCTCGACTTTTGACGTACCTTCTATATAAATCATGTCAAGGCAAATGTCAATTATCTTTTTATCTTTTTTCGCTTTTTCCCCAGGCGTGCGGCGGACGGCGGGGAACGGATCGCGAAGGGGACGATTTTGAACCTGCGGGAGGAGAGAAGGAGAAGCTGGCTGTTTCAGGGAATTAAGCTAAAGGGGTAACAAGGAGGGTTGTCCTGCCCAGCCAGCACAGCAGGAATGGTAACTATATACACTATTGAATTTATAAAGTCAATAGGTTAAGTAAAAAAATTTCCAATTCGGGTGCTATCCCCCGTAAACGCCCTCGGCTGAGGCGAACGCGGCCAGGCATTCGATCGACCGGCGCGGCGTGCGGGGCGCGATCGAACAGGCCGTGCTGAGGATGAATCCTCCGCCCGGCATTCCGGCCCCGAGACAGCGGCGGACGTCCGACTCGACCTTATCCTCCGAGCCGAAGAGGAGCGTATGAACGGGATCGATATTGCCCTTGATGAAAATCCGGCTTCCGACGCGGGTTTTCGCCTCGGCGAGCTCGACATTTCCCAGAGGAGGCGGGTCCAAACATTCGATCCCGGAGATCACCGCCTCAGCCATCATGTCCAGCCGGTCACGGATCGCGCCGCAGGTATGGAGATAGGCCGGAACGCCGACGGACCGGACGGCTGCGGCGATCTGCCGTTCGAAGGGCAGGACGAACTCCCGATAAAACCTCGGGGAAATGAATCCGGCCCCGGCATACGGCGATGATATTTTCAGGGCGTCGATGCCGATGGCGGCCTGGGCGAGGGCGATCTTCGTGACGCCCGCCGCGTATCGCCCCAGGACGGCTTTCGCTTTCTCCGGATTCTCGACCAAGGCCAGGAAGCCGCCGCTGAATCCAAAGGTATTGAGAAAATAATCGAAGGGAGACGTCACTTCACCGTGGATCGAATAATCTTGCCCCGCTCTGGCGATGATGTCTTCAAAAATATCGTAGGCGTGCTCCGGGTCGATCGCAAATTCAAGCCCTTGAGAGACCGGGATAAAATCCAGGCGCTCCGGAATGGATCCGGGATCAAAAGCGGCGATATCCGGAATTGCCGTCGTCTTCGCCGGAAAGTGCCGGGGCAGGTCGTCCCCCGGAAAATCAGTCCGGCTTCCATCCTGCCACCAGACGGTCTCGCCCGAATCGTTTCTCGATTTCCGCCTGACGCGCTTTTCCCAATCCGGGGAGTGGCCATGAAGGCTGATCAGGATGCCGTCGAATTGATACTGCTCCCGCAAACGCAATAATCCTTGAGAGAAGGTTTCGCGCGAAAACCAGAAGTCCGCCGGAGAAGCGCCGGTCTGGAGCAGCATATGGCCGATGCTCATCTGGCACATGACGGGAACCCGGTCGGGGACCTTGAGCTGCATCGCCCGACGGACCCGCTCTTTGGAGGTCATCATGCGATTTTCTTTGTATTTGTACTCTCTTGCCTCGGCGAAGGTCAAGTCTCGAAAAAAGGGAAGTATCAGACGTCACTCGTAATCTTCCGCCGGAAGCATTTCCGAATTCGTCTTCCGTTTCCGGAGCCGGAGTCGCCCCCCACATTGCGTTTGACACTCCCCTTGAGTTTTGCTATTTTCATATTTTCTTTCTTATCCTGTTTTAATCTAAATAAAGAGCGGCGCCATGCATCTGGTCATCGGATTTATTATCGGCTTCGTGGCCGCGATTCCGCTGGGGCCGGTCACGGTCTTCATCCTATCCCAGGTCTTCAAACGCGATTTCCTCCACGGTTTCATGGGCGGAATCACGGCGGCCTTCCTCGACGGCATCTATTGCTTCATCGCTCTCGTCGGTATTTCCCAGATCACGTTCGGCCTGAACAAGTATCTCCCATTTATCAAAGTCCTCGCCGCGATCCTTCTGATCGTCCTGGGCATCCGAACGTGGAAAATGTCCCGGCAATACAAAGAGCCGCAGCTTGGGGAAGAGTCGGAAGCCATAGCCCGGTTTTCGCCGCGGCCTATCCTCGGCGTGATCCTCCTCTATGTCTCCAATCCGGGCCTGTATTTCTTCTGGCTGGCCGTCGCCAGCTCCGCGACCAGCCATTTCTGGGTCTCCGAGATCGGCATGACCCACCTTCTCTTTGCGGGTTCGTGCGGCCTGGGCGGGCTCATCTGGTACTTCATCTTAATCCGCTATGTGGCGAAATACCATCATCAATTCGAGCCGAAAACCTTTCACCGGATTTTTTTTGTCCTGGCTCTCATGCTTTTCGCTTTCTCGGCCTACACCATCGCTTCGATCTTCATTAAAATCAAGCTGTTGTGAAGAAAATCCATCTCCTTTGCAATGCCCATCTCGACCCCGTCTGGCTCTGGGAATGGCCGGAAGGCGCGGCCGAAGCGCTCTCGACGTTCCGCGCGGCCGCCGCATTTTGTTCGGAGTACGATGATTTCATTTTTTGTCACAACGAAGCCATCCTCTACCGTTGGGTCGAGGAATTCGAGCCGTCCCTGTTCCGGAAAATCCGGGGTCTAGTCCGCAAAAAGAAATGGAACATTCTGGGCGGATGGTATCTCCAGCCGGACTGCAACATGCCGAGCGGCGAATCGTTCGTCCGACACATCCTCCTGGGGAAGCTCTATTTCAAGGAAAAATTCGGCGTGGACATCACAACGGCCGCCAACCTCGATTCCTTCGGCCATACCCGCGGCCTCGTCCAAATCCTGGCTAAAAGCGGATTCCAAGCCTATCTTTTCTGCCGGCCCGATGCCTCGTTTGCGCCCCTCCCCGCTGACGAATTTCTCTGGGTCGGCTACGACGGCTCCACGGTTCTCGCGACGCGCGTCCAGGCCCACTACAATTCGCAGCGGGGTGGCGCCCGGGCCAAGGTCGAAGATTGGATGCGCGCCCATCCCGACAAGGAATTGAGCGTCCTCCTCTGGGGAATCGGCAACCACGGGGGCGGCGCTTCCCGAAAGGATCTCGAAGAGTTGAAGGATCTTCAGCGGAAGGAAAAAAAATTCGCCATCCTCCACTCCACGGCCGACGCTTATTTCGAAGGCCTTAAAAAACAGAAAAGCCGGCTTCCCCGGCATGGCGGAGACATCAATCCCTGGGCGCCGGGATGCTATACGACTATGGCCCGGGTGAAACAGAGGCATCGGCGCCTCGAAAACGAGTTTTACTCGGCGGAAAAAATGGCCACGGCTGCCGCCTTTCAAGGTCTCATGGCCTATCCCGAAGCCAAACTCGAGGAAGCCCTCCGGGACCTGGCTTTTTCCGAATTCCACGATATTCTTCCCGGCTCGGCTATCGGGCCGGGTGAAGAAGGAGCCGTCCGTCTTCTTGACCACGGCCTCGAGATCTGTTCTCGAATCAAAGCGAAGGCTTTTTTCGTCCTTGCCGCCGGAGAAAAAACCGCCGGGGCGGGAGAAATCCCAATCTTTGTCTACAATCCTCATCCGTTCCCGGTCCGGACGATTATCGTCTCCGAATTCGAAGAGCACGAACCGAACTTCGGCGGCGGCTTCCTCCTCCCCCGCATATCCCGGAACGGCACGCCCCTCCCCTCTCAACCCGAAAAAGAGTTGAGCAATTTGAGCCTTGAATGGCGGAAAAGAGTCGCCTTCGCCACCGACCTCGAACCGGGAACAATGAACCGGTTTGTCTGCCGACTCGAGAAGATCGGGGCAAAGCCGGAGACGAAGCGTCAAGCGCGCGACGGCGACATCCGCGTCCAAACCCCGGACCTTGACGTCGTCATCAACTCCGGCACCGGACTCCTCGACCGCTTCCGCGTTCGCGCCGTCGATATTCTCGCGCCCAACGCCGCCCAACCGCTCGTCCTGCACGATAACGCCGACCCGTGGGGAATGAGCGTCCGGAGCTTCAGAAACGTTCTGGCCCCGTTCAAGCTCATGGATCCCGAGATGGGGACGTGGTTCTCCGGGGTGACGAAGGAACGCCTCCCCTCGGTCCGCGTCATCGAGGACGGAGCGGTCCGGACGATCATCGAATCCGTCCTGTTCTTCGACCATTCCCATCTCTGCTTGCGCTATCTGGTGCCCAAGCGCGGGACCGAAATCGAGATTGAAGTCCGGGTGGATTGGAACGAAAAGGACAAAATGCTGAAGCTCGCTTTTCCGCTGGCCTTCCGTGCTTCCCGCTTCCTCGGTCAAGCGGCCTATGGTCTCGCCGAACTGCCGGTTAACGGCGACGAAGCCGTCTCCCAAAAATGGCTCGCCGTCATCGGCTCGGAAAGCGGCCGGGCCCTGACGATCATCAATGACGGAATCTATGGTTCGGATTTTTCCGGCGATGAGCTCCGCCTTTCCCTTGTCCGCTCTCCGGCGCACTCCGCCGACCCGGGCGGAGAACGACCGCTGCTCTATCAAGACCGACACATCCCCCGAATCGACCAGGGGGAGCGCTCCTTCCGTTTTTGGATCAACGGCGGCCGAATCGCGGATCGATTGGAGATCATCGACCGCGAGGCCTTAATAAAGAACGAACAGCCTTATGTCCTCTCCTGCTTTCCTCCCGGAAAAGGCCGAAAAGCGAAACCGTTCATCGCCCTCAGCGATAAAGCCGTTCAGGTCACCGCGCTCAAGAAAGCCGAAAAGGGCGGGGATCTGATCATCCGCCTCTTCGAGCCGACGGGCCGAAGGCGAACGACCGACCTCATTCTCCCTTCTCTCGGAGCAAGGACGACCGTCACCTTGAACGGTTTCGAACTCAAAACGCTCCGATTCAGGAAAAAAACGAAGAAGTTCTTGGACGTCGACCTTCTCGAAGAGCCCGTTTGACATGAGTTCCGAAGGGCCAATTTCGATCGTCCTCGTCGGCATCGGCGGGATGGGGGCGGTCTATCTCCGGGCTTTGCTCGACGCCTCGCCAAGCGGCCGCTGTCGCGTTGAAGGGGTTGTCGATCCGTTTCCCGAACGCTGCCCGTATCTCGACGAGCTCCGCCGAGCCGCGATTCCGATTTTTGGCGGCCTTGAAAATTTCTTTCGACAGCATTCGGCCGAACTGGCCGTTATTGCCTCGCCGATCCATTTTCACAGTCCCCAAACCTGCTTGGCCCTGGATCACGGCTGCCATGTCCTCTGCGAAAAACCGGTCGCGGCCACGATCCAGGAAACCCGCCGGATGGCCATCGCTCGAGGCGCGTCCGGGCGCTGGGTAGCTATCGGCTATCAATGGTCGTTCAGCCGCGCCATCCAGAGTCTTAAAGCCGACATCCGCGCCGGCCGCCTGGGAAAGGCTGAGCGCCTCAAATGCCTTTATCTCTGGCCCAGGGACGACGCGTACTACCGGCGCAATGACTGGGCGGGAAGGATGCGCCATGCCGGAGGCGCCTGGGTGCTCGACAGCCCGGCCAACAACGCCATGGCCCACGACCTGCACAACATCTTCTATATCCTCGGCTCGAGCCGGGAGCGGAGCGCGACGCCGGTCGAAATCGAAGCCGAGCTCTACCGGGCCTATGATATCGAGAATTTCGACACGGCCGCGATCCGCGGGCGGACGGATTCGGGAGCGGAATTTTTGTTCTATGTCAGCCATGCTTCATTCGCCGACGAAGGGCCGGTTCTTCAATACACCTTCGAAAAAGGCGAAGTATCCGCCGCGGGCCGCGGGGGTCGCATCGAAGCGCGCTGGCACGACGGATCGATCCGCGATTACGGAATGCCCGATGACGAACCGATGGCCAAGCTCTGGGCATGCCTGGAACTGGCGCGAAAACAGGCAAGGCCGGTTTGCGGCCTGGACGCGGCGACGAGTCAGACACTCTGCATCGACGGCGCCCAGGAGTCGATGCCGGAGATCGCGAGCTTTCCCGATGACCTTTTGATGAGAGAAGACAAATCGGGCCTGTCGAGGACGTGGGTCAGGGGCCTGGACGAAATCCTCAGAGAATGCTTTGAGAAAAATTGTCTGCCCTCCGAGCTTGGCATCACCTGGAGCCATAGGGGCAAAAAGATCGGCCTCGCTCCCGATTACGAATTTTCGGGAGCCGGCCGGCTTTAAGTTTTTTCGCGGATCGCCGCCATGATCATCACTGTCGAAAAAATCGTTTATCCCGGCCGGAGACTGGGATTCGCGGAAGGGACAGCGGTCTTCACCGACGAGGGACTCCCCGGTGAACGGGTCGAGGTCGAGCCGATCCGTAAAAAGAAAAATCACATCGAGGCCGAGACGACGAGGATTCTGACGGAATCGCCGGAGCGGGTCCGGCCGCGCTGCTCCCATTATCTCGCCTGTTCGGCCTATCAATCCATGGCCTATGACGCCCAAATCGCGGTGAAAACCGCACAGCTTCGCGATATCCTAGCCGGGCTCTGGGACTTCGAAAAGAAAGGGTTGGACTTCGTCGCCTCGCCCAGAACTTGGCATTACCGTAACAGGGTCCGGCTCCGCCTCCTCTGGAGGGATGGCCGGGCGCAGTGGGCTTATCATCGGCCAGGATCCGAGCGCGATTTCATCGCCATCGACCGATGCCATCTCGTCTCGGAGCCCATCACCGGAATGCTCGGCGCCCTGCTTGGAATCATCGACGAAAAAAATCTCCGGACTCTCCTTGAAGTCGAAGCCAGGGAAAGCCGGTCTGCTTCGGATCTTCTCCTCAGTCTCTATAGAACGGACGACCCGGGCATGAATCCCGTCGACCCTGTTATCACCGGGCTCGATCCCCGATTTTCCCTGGCCGGAATCGTCTCCGTTCAAAAATCGAAAAGCGGATTCAGGGAAAGATTGGAGTGGGGCCGGAATTACATCGAAGAAAAAATCGGCTCCTCGATCTATAGGATCGGAGCGCGGTCATTCTTTCAGGTCAACGTCGAGATGCTCGAGAGGGTCATTGAGGACATGAAAGCGCTCGCCTTCGGGGACAGGGACGGACGGCTGGCCGACCTCTACTGCGGTCTCGGAACGTTCGGCATCGCTCTCGCCTCAGAAGCCGGGGAGGTCTATGGAGTGGAATCCGAGGCGGACAACATCTTTTTCCTGAAAAAGAATATCGAACGGAACCGCCTGACCCACTTTCAGATCTGCGAAGGGAAGAGCGAGGATTGGGCGCCCTCGATCCTGTCGAAAAAGATGGATACGGTCGTTTGCGATCCCCCGCGCAAAGGATTGGGACCGGAGATCGTCCGATCCCTGCTTCAGTATCGGCCCCTCAAAATCGTTTATCTCTCCTGCAATCCGGCAACCCTGGCCCGGGACCTTAAAGCGCTCCGGCCGGAATACGAAATCGAGGCCCTCAGGGCTTATGATTTCTTTCCCCATACGCCCCACATCGAAACTTTGGCTGTTCTCTCAATTCGGTAATGGGTTGTCTGTCACGGAATTCTTTCACGGAATTCTTTGAAGGCGGCCAGCCAGTTGGCCGCAGGCCGCTTGGATATCGCGGCCTTTCGACTCGCGGACCGTCACGGGGACGCCTTTAGCCTCGAGCGTTTCCCTGAATTCGCGAATGCGCTTCTCCTCCGGAACCCGGAAAGACAGTCCGGGGACAGGACTGTAGGGGATCAGATTGACCTTGGCCCGCAATCGGGCCGCGATCCTGGCCAAAGCCGCGGCATCGGAAGGCGCGTCATTCACGTCCTTAATTAACACATACTCCAAAGTGAGTTTTCGTCCCCCACCCTTGATATAATCCGAAGCGGCCGAGACAAGACTCTCCAGAGGATATTTCTTGTTGATCGGCATGAGGGAGTTCCGTTTCGCGTCTGTCGCCGCATGAATCGAGACGGAGAGGTTCACTTGAAGCGTCAGCTCCTTAAACCGCTCGATGCCGGGAACGACCCCGGCCGTGGAGACGGTCATTCGCCGGGCGGCGATCGCCAATCCTTCGGGCGCGTTGAGAATATGAACCGCTTTCGCCACATTGTCAAAATTGTCGAGCGGTTCGCCCATCCCCATGAAGACGAGGTTCGTCGGGAGGATTTCGAGATGATCTCTGAGAAAAAGGACCTGGCCGACTATCTCGGACGGGGTCACGTCGCGGACGAACCCGTCCAGGCCGCTGGCGCAAAACGCGCAGCCGAATTTGCAGCCGACCTGGGTCGAAAGACAGAGCGTCGCGCGGCCGCCGGCCGGGATATGGACGGATTCGATGACGTTCCCGTCGCCGAGGCGAAAGAGATATTTCTCAGTGCGATCCTTGGCCCGGAAAACGGATTCGAGTTCGAGGCTGCCCAGGACGAAATGTCCGGCGAGCTTGGCCCGGAGCGAAGCCGGGAGATCCGTCATGTCCTCGAACTGGAGAGCGCCCTTGTGATAAAGCCAGTTGAAGATCTGTCCGGCCCGATAAGCAGCCTCTCCCATCGTCTCGAGCTCGGTCTTGAGCTCATGAAGAGTGAAGTCCTTGATGTCTTTCATAATAAAAACGCGATAAGATCGGGGACGCTTTCCATCCGTGTCCCCGGGTTCAGCGTATGGACACCATCAGCCAAAGCAGGAGGATGATCACGCCGACGAGAACCCAGCTTCCGCCGAAGCCGATGATGTCCCACTTCCCCGGCTTCATGATTTCCCAGGCGGATCGGGGCCAAATTTTTTTCGCCTTGAATTTGTCCGGGTTGGCATAGGCCTCCTCGACAGCCCGGGCGTCTTCTTCAGGAGTGGGTTGGACTTGCGTATGGAGGCGCCCGAAAAACCGGTCGAGATTTCTTTTAGGGACAGGCCTCGTTACGAAGCTGAGAAGAAAAAGCAGGAAGAGCGGAAAGAGCGCGTCAAAGAAAAAACGGGCGGCGCTGAGCTTGGCCTTGGTGAAATGACCGAAATCGAACCCGAGCCAGCCCAAAACCCAGATTTCGGCATTGAACCGGCCGATTCCGATCTTCGGCGAGTCCGGATCTTCGGGACGGATGCGGGCGACTTTCTCGTAAAAAATTGCCGCCGGCTCGATGACATGCGGTCGGCGGATTTTTTGGCCGAGGCCCACGGCCCGGCCGGCTTCCACATCCTCATTCAAGGCTGCGGTCGTGATCAGGACCTCCTGCCGGGCCGTTTCCTTGAGAAAGGAAGGATTCGTCCGGGCCCAGGTCCATGTCTGGAATACGTTGGGAATGACGGCGAAAATGGTAAAACAGACGAAGACCTGGATGATGACCGCCGATCGGGTCAGGCGGCGCCAGATAAATCCCAGCCAGATCGGAGCGCCGAAAACGGCCGGGAGCGAAATGAAGTACTGGAAGAGATAAAGGAGGTTTCCGACGAAGAGGGCCGTCCCTACACCGCCGACCAGGGTCAAGGCGAGAACGATCTTGCCGACCGTTAAATAATGGACCTCGGATTTTTTTGGAAGGATCGGCCGATAGATATTCCGGACGAAGAGCGCCCCATAGGAAACAGCGTTGGCGCTCAGCGTGGACATGTTAGCCGCCAAAATCCCGACGAGCATCAGGCCAATG
>Ga0214473_10002801_pt1 | contig 21337 bp, 17 predicted proteins | sample RVTome_7_FD_203509 | JGI IMG/M metagenome (GOLD analysis project Ga0214473, IMG submission 203509) | Soil microbial communities from uranium-contaminated site in the Upper Colorado River Basin, Wyoming, United States - RVT98D197 | ecosystem: Environmental > Terrestrial > Soil > Contaminated >... | reverse complement strand
TTGAAGTCGCGGGCGGCCCTCCCATTACGTTGTGCGACGCCCCGAACGACAACGCTGGCGGCACGTGGAGCCGGGACGGAGTGATCGTCTTTGACCCGGCGGTAAAGTCCGCGCTCCAGAAGGTTTCTGCTGCCGGCGGTATGCCCACCGCCGCCACCGTGCTCGCTGCAGGAGAAGTCCGCCACGATCGGCCATTTTTCCTGCCCGACGGCCGGCACTTTCTCTATGAGACGGAGGCAAGTACCGTTACTGGGGGAATGCCAATTTACCTGGCATCGCTCGATTCAGCCGAACGGAAGTTGTTGCTAAACTCGGATTCATCCAATGTCATTTACAGTCAGGGCCATCTGCTCTTTTTGCGCGAAGCTACGCTCATGGCTCAGCCGTTTGACACCCAGCGGTTGGAACTGACCGGCGAGGCCTTCCCGATCGCCGAACAGATTCAGACTCACAGTCCCGGTGAGCAGCACGCCAACTTCTCAGCGTCGGAGAATGGAGTCCTGGTCTATCAATCGGGAGCGGCGGCAGGCGGCTCCCAGCTCACGTGGTTTGACCGCACCGGAAAGCAGATCGGCGTGCTGGGAGATCCGGCTGCCTACGGCGACGTCTGGCTTTCTCCGGACGGGAAGCGAGTTTCCGTCAGCATTCCAAGCGGCTCGGCCCGGGACATCTGGATTTACGACGTGGCGCGCGGACTCAAGACGCGGTTCACATTTGATGCCACACACGAGGGAATGCCGATCTGGTCGCCCGATGGCACCCGCATCGTCGTGAACTCGAACCGAAAGGGGAAATTCGATCTCTATCTGAAGCCTGCGAGCGGAGCCGGTACGGAGGAGGTGCTGCTCGAGGACAGCGCTCCTAACAAGTATCCGATGAGTTGGTCTGCGGACGGCCGGTTTTTTCTCTATCGCATTACCAGTCCTGAGACAGGCAACGATGTTTTTGTATTGCCGCTTTCCGGAGATCGCAAGCCCGTGCCGTTTCTCCAAACGCAATTCAACGAGAACAGTGCCCAATTTTCTCCCGATGGAAGGTGGGTTGCCTACACCTCGAATGAATCCGGCAACAACAACGAGGTCTATGTCGTCCCCTTTCCGGGGCCTGGCGGGAAGTGGCAGATTTCTACCGCCGGCGGCCGCTACGCGAAGTGGTCGCGCGATGGCGCGGAGCTCTTCTATCTCGCTGCCGACAACAAGCTCATGGCGGCGGCAATAAACGGAAGAGGCTCGAATTTCGAGGTTGGTGCGGTCAAGCCGCTCTTCGAGATCCGCGCGGTGCTCGGGCTCGGTCATCCGTACAACTTCACCGCCGACGGCCAGCGGATTCTGATCAACACGCTGCCGGAGCAGGCGGGCGCCGAGCCCATCACCATCGTCGTCAACTGGACGGCCGGCCTGCGGAAGTAAGTTAGTTCGGACTGAATGTCGAAGGTTGAATATGGGGAGATGCCGCCTGAAGTTCGCGCCCGCAACTGCGGAGCCGCCATGCGCCTTCAAGACAGAATTTGCCACAGCTACTTAGTAAGTGGTCGAGGTGCGGCGTTCGATGGCGGCACGGATGCGCGCCCGGTCGTGAGGCGGAAGTCGCTTAAGAGATTTTCGTGCGGGACCGGCGACGATGACGAGCCATCGCCTCTTCTCTTCTGAGTTCATCGAGGGTTACGTAGTCACCGCGTTTGATCGCGGCCTCGCCGCGACGGATCGCACGCAGCTCGGCAGGCGTAGGAACTTCACTCGGAATGTCGCGGGACGAGAAGTACCACCGAAAGACCTCGACCGCAAGGTCGGAGGGGCGCCGTTTCTGGCTTCTTGCAGCCCGGTCCACCCGCCGCCCCACAGCCAGCGGAAGTTCGATGGTGTATTGTCGTTTGCGCATTTCCTGTATAGCTTATCACCCAAGGTTGCGCCGTCAAGAACTAGTGAAGAGCCCGTCCGTCTCTGCACGCTCAACGCCCGCCCTCGTTGACTCGTCTGATAAAATAGAAGCAGAGCTTTGATACAGTGCGATTCATTGCTTCCGCGCCCGGAGCACAGTCCCGTTGCAAGCCCTCCTGCAAAGCGCCTGCACAGCATGGTCTGTATGTGTTGAAAACACTCGACTTTATTCCCTTTAGATTCCGCACTTACGCTTGTAGTGGAAGTCTACTGAAAACACGCCACTTTAACTCCTTTGAAATGCACACTTACAGAAAATCGGCCCATAACTCCTTTGTATTTCGCACTTACAAAAATTGGCGGGGGGAGGGGGTGGCGGCATCGGTATCGAAGCCTCCGCGTATTGTCTGGCAAAGGCTTAGCAGTATAATGCAGTTCATTGAATTCGCGCTATCCTGCGGCGGGGCGCTCGCCCGGATCAAGGAGAACATATGATCCTGGACACCATCGGCATCCAGAAGATTCTGCCGCATCGCTATCCGTTCCTGATGGTAGACGCCATATTGGAAATGGAGCGGTTCAAGCGCATCGTTGGGGTGAAGAACGTCAGCATCAATGAAAGTTTCTTTCAGGGCCATTTTCCGGGCCAGCCGATTCTTCCGGGCGTGTTGATCATCGAAGCCATGGCGCAGACGGGCGGATTGCTGCTGCTGCTGGAAATTCCGGATCGTGAGAACAAGCTGCTGTATTTCGTGGCCGTGGACGAAGCCCGTTTCCGGCGCCCGGTGGTGCCGGGCGACCAGTTGCGGATCGAAGCCACGGTACTTTCCTGGCGTAACACGTTTTGCAAGCTGCGGGGGACGGCCACGGTGGACGGCGAATTGGCGGCGGAGGCGACGCTGATGTGCAAGATGGTGGACCGCAGGCCGGCGGAATGCGCTGCGGCGCCCGCGCCGGACGCGGTGACCGAAAGCAAAGCATGAGCACAGCGGCCAAGGTGGATCCTCGGGCAGTGGTTTCCGAACGAGCGCGGCTGGGCGCGGGCGTTCGCGTGGGCGCCTACGCGGTGATCGCGGATGAGGTGGAACTGGGACCGGGCTGCGTGCTTCATCCGCATGCCGTGGTGTACGGTCCGGCGCGCTTCGGCGGCGAGAATGTGTTCCACCCGTCCTGCACCATCGGCGGCGATCCCCAGGACCTGAAGTACCGGGGCGAGCGCACCATGCTGGAGGCGGGCGAGCGCAACGTTTTTCGGGAGGGCGTCACGGTGAATCGCGGCACGGTGCATGGTGGCGGCGTGACGCGCATCGGTGACGACAATCTGTTCATGACCTGCGCGCACGTGGCGCACGATTGCACCGTCGGCAGCCACATCGTCTTCGCCAACGCAGCGACGCTGGCGGGCCACGTGGTAATTGAGGATCACGTCACCGTCGGCGCGTTCTCGGCAGTGCATCAGTTTTGCCGCGTGGGCCGCTATGGGTACATCGGCGGGTTTACGGTGGTGACGCAAGACGTGCCGCCGTTTGCTCGCGTGGCCGGCGAACGCGAAACCCGCTGCTACGGCATCAACTCCATTGGCCTGGAGCGCCACGGTTTTCCGCGGGAGCGCATCGAGGCCATCGAGCGAGCCTACCGGCTGCTCATGCGCTCGAAACTGAATACCTCTCAAGCCTTGGAGCAGATGCGCGCTGAGCTCAACGGCTCTGCCGACGTCGCGGAGCTGATTGCGTTTATCGAATCCTCGCAGCGCGGCCTGACGAAATAGTGGACGCCCGAGCAGCCATGCAAGGGACACCAGCAGCCGCACCGTCGCCCGCGCGCTGGGGTTTGATCGCCGGCAACGGCCGCTTTCCCTTTCTGGTGCTGGAGGCGGCGCGCAGCCAGGGCATCGAGATGGCGGTGATCGCGCTGCGCGAGGAAGCCGCGCCGGAGCTGGAACAGATGGCCGCGCGGCTGCATTGGGTGAGCCTGGGAGAGCTGAGCCGCGCGCTGGAGTTGCTTCACCGGGAAGGAGTGACGCGCGCGGTGATGGCCGGGCAAGTGAAACACAACAAGATCTTCAGCGCCATTCGTCCCGACTGGAAGCTGGCCAAGCTGCTGCTGTCGCTGCCGCGCAAGAATACCGATGCACTGATCGGTGCCGTGGCCCGCCTGCTGGAGTCGGAAGGAATCGAGCTGGTGGATTCGACCGCCTTTCTTCGGCCGCTGGTACCGGAGCCGGGCGTGCTGACGCGGCGCGCGCCGGATGCGCGAGAGTCGGCGGACATCGGCTACGGCCGAGAAATTGCGCGCCAACTGGCCGGGCTGGACTTGGGGCAGGCGGTGGTGGTGAGCGATCGTGCCTGCGTGGCCGTCGAGGCCATGGAAGGCACGGATGAGACCATCGAGCGCGCCGCGCGTCTGGCGGGCGGGAAGCCGCTGGTGGTGATCAAGGTGGCCAAGCCGCGCCAGGATATGCGGTTCGACGTGCCGGTGGTGGGACTGCGCACCATCGAAGTGATGCAGCGGGCCGGCGTCACCGCTCTGGCGATTGATGCCGGCCACACCCTGCTGTTCGACCGGCCCAAGTTGCTCGAAGCGGCCGATGCCGCCGGCATGGCCATCGAAGCGTTCGCTCCAGAGGCAGCGGGCGGCAGCGCGCCGTCGCCCGATCCGGCCGCCGGGGCCGGCCGCGCATGAGCGGGCCGCGGCTGCGTGTGGCGGTGGTGGGCGCGGGCGATTTTGGCCGCAATCATGCGCGGGTGTATCGCCAGATCGAAAACGCGGAGCTGGTGGGCGTGGTGGACGCTGACCCGGAGCGCGCGCGGCGCGTGGCGGAGGAGTTCTCGACGTCCGCGCTGCCGGAAATCGAATCGCTGCGGGGAAAAGTGGATGCCGCCAGCGTCGCCGTGCCTACCATCCATCACGCGCAGATCGGCTGCCGGCTGCTGGAGCTGGGGATTGATGTCCTGGTGGAGAAGCCGATGGCGGCTTCGGTGGCCGAGGCCGACCGGCTGATTGAAGTTGCGCGGCGTCACGGCCGCGTGCTGCAGGTGGGGCATCTGGAACGCTTCAATCCGGGCGTGCTGGCGGTGGCCGGCGTGGTCCAGCAGCCTTTATACTTTGAAGTGCACCGGCTGGGGGTTTTTTCCCCGCGCAGTTTGGACGTGGACGTGGTGTATGACGTGATGATTCACGATCTGGACATCCTGCTGGCCTTCGCTGCTTCGCCGGTAACAGAGGTGCGCTCGCTGGGCATTCCCGTGGTCACCGACAAGGTGGACATCGCGCACGCCAGGCTGGAGTTTGCCTCCGGCGCGGTGGCCAGCGTGACCGCCAGCCGCGTTTCGGTCGAGCGGGTGCGCAAGTTGCGTTTCTTCCAGGCTCACGAATACATCTCCCTGGACTACGGGAGGCAGGACGCGGTGCGCATCCGCGTGCGCCAGCCCGGCCCGAACCCGCAATTTGATTTCGAGCAATTGCCGACGCGGCCCCAGGAACCGCTGGAAGGCGAGCTGCGCGCGTTTCTGGACGCGGTCCGCAGACGCGCGGTTCCCGTGGTGGACGGCGCCGCAGGGCGGCGAGCGCTGGAACTCGCGGATCGCGTGATGGCGGGCATCCTGGAGCATGGCCGCAGCGTCCAACTGGCAGCGTTTGCGCATCCGCAGGCGACCTCATGATTCACCGACAACTGATCCCGCGTGACGCACGACTGGCCGCCGAAGCCGGCGGCCCGGCGCCGCGCCGCCCGTTCTCGCTGCTGGATGCCCGCCAGCTCATTCCGGGCAACATGCAAGGCGGTCCGCTCGAAGCGCGCACTTCGATCCCGGCGCACCTGCCGCTGGACGTGCTGGCCTCGCGCGTGGTCGTGCCGCGCGACATGCCAGCGGCGCCGCTCGATTGGGCCAGCGTTCATCCCGATTATCCGCCGCTGACGATTCTGGATTACCGCGTCACGGTTCCGGCGGCGACGCCTCCGGCCACGTTTGAAGCCAAGGGCTTGGTGGCGGTTCAGGACCTGCCCGGCGTGCTGCCGCCCGACGTCATCACCACCGGCGAGATCAACCTGATGGTTGAACCGGTGGAGCATCCGCAGTTCGAGTGGAATTGGGTGGCGCGCACCGGTTCGTTGCTGATGCATTTGCTCCTCTTGGTGTTTGTGGTTTTTCAAGCCAGGCTTTTCCCCTACCAGCCGCCGACCCAGGAGCAGGTGGATATTGCGCGCCGGGAGTTGAGCTTCATCTACATGCCGCCGCACATTCGAGGTCTGCCGCCCGCTCCCGCCCCGGCGCCAAGCCCGCAAATTCGGATTGACCCGCGTTTTCTGCGGGAGTTGGACACGCTGGATCCGAGCGCGGAACAGCCGATACTTGGCCCGAAGGGGCCCGAGAGCGCGGCTCCAGAGGAGACCCGGCCCGATCCAGCTCCCGCACTGCCCCCGGCGCCACGGCCGCAGCCCGTGGCCCCTCCGCGAACTCCTCAGTTGCTTCAGCCTCGGGACGTGACACCCCAGGTTCCCGATCGCGGGCTGGTGTTGCCGCGCACCATCTCGCCCGGCCGCGCTCTCGAGGAATCGGCTCAGGAAGCCTTGCGGGGTTCAGGAGGATCGCAACAGTTTGGAGGCGATCTATCCGGGGCGCCGGAAGCGCCCAGGGCCGGCGGAGGCCAGGGCTACCTCGGCGGCAATGTGGAGATGCTGACACCGACCGAGGGAGTGGACTTCACCAACTACCTTGCCCGCATCGTGGCCAGCGTCAAGCGCAATTGGTACTCGGTCATGCCGGAGTCGGCCCGGATGGGCGAAAGGGGACGGGTGGTGCTGCAGTTTCGCATTTTTCGCGACGGCATGGTTCCTTATGCCGAGCCGGGTCTGACGGGCACCTCCGGCAAGGAGCCTCTGGATCGCGCCGCGATTTCCTCGATTCGCGCTTCGTCGCCGTTTCCGCCTCTGCCGGCGGCGTTCAGCGGCCCTTACATCGAGCTGCGATTCCTGTTTCTGTACAATCTTCCCTTGTCCTACCAGTGAAGCCCACCCAAGCGCAGGTTTTGGGAGCCCTCTTGCTGGCTCTTTGTTTCCTGGCGTATCTATTGGTTCGATACTGGAGCTGGCTCTGACGCCGTACGCCTCGTGGCTGAATCTTCCCCATTTGCGCCGCCATCGCCGGGAGAGCCTGTGGTCCCGCTGGTGGTTATTCTCGGGCCCACGGCATCGGGCAAATCCGCACTGGCGGTGCGCGTGGCCCAGCAGTTCGCCGGAGAGGTGCTGGCCTGCGATTCCACGCAGGTCTATCGTGGATTTGACATCGGCACAGCCAAACCCACACCGGCGGAGCGGGGCGGGATTCCTCATCACCTGATGGATTTGGCCGAGCCCACTGAGTTGTTCACGGCGGGAGAGTACCGGCGGCGCGCCTTAGGCGTGCTCGGCGACCTGCGGCGGCGCGGGCGGCTTCCCGTAATTACCGCCGGCACGGGCCTGTATCTGCGCGCGCTGCTGGAAGGGCTGGCTGAGGCTCCCGAACGCTCGGAGGAACTCCGCGCGCGCCTGGCAGCGACGGCTGCGCGCCGAGGCCATGCGCATCTGCACCGCCTGCTGCGCCGTCTCGATCCGCGGTCGGCCGCGCGGATTTCACCGAACGACAGCCAGAAACTGATTCGGGCACTGGAGATTTGCCTGATTGCCGGCAGGACCTTGAGTGAAGTTCACCATGCCGGCCGCGAACCGCTGAAAGGCTACCGGCCCATCAAGATCGGCCTTCACCCGCCGCGAGAGCGGCTGCATGAGCGCATCGTGCAACGCGTGCACGAAATGCTCGGCCGAGGCTGGCTGGCGGAGGTCGCCGCGCTGATGGAGCGCGGTACGCCCGCTTCCGCGAAGGCGTTCGAGTTTATCGGCTACCGCGAATTGCGCGGGCATCTGCAGGGCCAAAAGCCGCTGGAGGAGGCCGTGCAGGCTATCACTCTGGCCACGCGCCAGTACGCCAAGCGGCAAATGACCTGGTTCCGGAAGGAGCCGGGCGTCGCTTGGCTTTCGCGCTTTGGTGACGATCCGGAGGTCGTGGCCGCGGTCCTGAAGCTGCTCGAAGAAAAACTGCGAGGGTCACGACGGAAAACGGCAGGGCACTCGGAAATTCCCGATCAGGTATAATGGAGGCGAGGAGTCGTCTGATCGCAACAGAGCTCAACCGTACGTTTCTGGCTTTTCCGCGCGCATCACGCCGGAACGCCACATCTGTGATGCGCATCCACGAGTTGCCCCCGGCATGAAGAGTACGCGATCCACTCGAGCGCATGAGCGTGTGCTGTTGGTGGGTCTGGGCCTGAAGCGACCGGCACGCGTGCCCGGCTACTCGCCCGGCGATTCGGCTCGCGAATCGCTGGAGGAACTGGCCGAGTTGTCCCGCAGCGCCGGCGCCACGGTCGCCGGCAGCGTGTTGCAGATGCGGGATTCGGTGGACCCGGCCACGGTCGTCGGCCGCGGCAAGCTCGAGGAAATTCGCGCCCAAGCCCAGGCTTGTGACGCGCCGTTAGTCGTGTTCGACCGCAACCTGACTCCGGTGCAGCAACGCAACCTGGAACGCGAATTGGACTGCCGGGTGATTGATCGCACGCAATTGATCCTGGATATTTTTGCGCGGCATGCCCGCAGCCGGGAAGGGCAGTTGCAGGTCGAATTGGCGCAGTTGAATTACTTGATGCCTCGTCTGGCCGGCGGGGCCACGGAGCTTTCGCGTCTGGGCGGCGGCATCGGCACGCGCGGGCCGGGCGAGCAGAAACTGGAAACCGATCGCCGGCGCATACGCGAACGCGTGCGCCGCATCGGCGAAAGCGTGGAAACGCTGCGCCGCCAGCGAGCCTTGCGGCGGCAAGCGCGAGAAGCCGTGCCGCTGGGGGCGGTGTCGCTGGTGGGTTACACCAACGCGGGCAAGTCAACACTATTCAACGCCCTCAGCTCGGCCGGCGTGCTGGTGTCTTCCAAAATGTTTGCCACGCTCGATCCCACGGTGCGCGCTGTGCGTTTGCCTTCCCGCCGCCGAGTGCTCTTCTCCGATACCGTGGGATTCATCCGGGATCTGCCCAAGGGCCTGCTGGCATCATTCAAGGCCACGCTCGAGGAAGTGCAGCAGGCCTCACTGATCCTGCACGTCACCGACGTCTCGAATCCGCATCACGCCGAACAGGACGCCGAAGTGGAGAAAGTGCTCACCGATCTGGGCGTGGAGGGCCGGCCACGCCTGCATGTCTTCAACAAGATTGACCTTCTGCAGCCCGACGAATTGGCCGCACTGGCCCAGGGCAGCAGCAACGTTTTCGTATCGGCGCTCACCGGGGCCGGACTTGATGTTCTGTTGTCGCGGGTGGATGAACTGATGCCGGTCGATCCGCTGATGCATCTGCATTTTTCGATCCCGCTGTCTGACGGCCGCACCTTGGCGCTAGTGCATGGTCTGGGACGGGTGCTGCACAGCGAGGTCCGGGATTCCCAGATGGAGATCGAGGCAGAACTGCCCGAATCGCTGGCCCGGCGCTTGCAACTGGTTGGGCCTTGAACAGCGGTTCCTTAGCAGTTAACGACTTGCATGGAAGTATGAATGGGTCGTGGAAGTTGTCGTCTTGGATACTGCTTTCTGTGGATTTCTTTTTTGGGACTCGATTCCGGCAGCCGCGTGGCAGCTTCGCCTGCCGCTCGATGGCTCTCTCGTATGTGCTCTATTTTCTGTTAGTTACATATACGCCAGTTCAAGGGTGCGGACTGCGAGCGATCCTCGCGCGCGGAGTAACTCTCCCGTAATCTACGGTTTCCACAGCGATTTGCACAGGGATGCAGCAGGCCATTTGTGCTGAAATTCAGGGCACATAGGCGTATTTGGCCCGCGATTACAGGGGTTCTAGGGGGCTAGCAGTCACAACTGCTCACGGAGGTTTCGCATCGTAAGGTACACTGGGCCGCGAGTGAATGGGCGGCGGCAGGGCCGGTTTGCCCGGCTGGCTAGAGTGAACATGCACATCACGGTTATCCCGATCTTGTTTCTGGCGCTCGCGCAGGCCATTTTGAGCCCCCTGGGAAGTGTGCTGGCCCCTAGCGCGCCGCTGGACCTGGGTTTTCGCCAGATGTACAACTTGCAGTTCGACGAAGCCCACCAAACTTTTCAGGCATACGAGCAGTCGCACCCGGACGACGCTATGGGCCCGACGTCGCGCGCGGCCGCGTATCTTTTCAGCGAGTTCGAGCGGCTGGGAGTCCTGCAAACCGAGCTGTTCGTGAACGACGAGATGTTCGAGGGGAGAACAAAGCCCGAACCCAATCCGGACATTCGCGCGGCGTTCATGCAGTCCCTGGAGAAGAGCAAACAGCGTGCCGATGCGGTGCTGGCGCGTTTGCCCGAAGACCGCAACGCTCTGCTGGCCAGGGTGCTGAACCAGGGTTTGGAAGCCGACTACCTGGCCATGGTGGAGAAGCGCAACATGGCGGCGGTGAGCCGCGCGAAGAGAGCCAGCAAACTTGCGGAAGAACTTCTGCGGGTGGCTCCAGATTGCTACGACGCGTATCTGGCGATCGGCGTGGAGAACTATCTCCTGGGGCTGAAGCCGGCGCCGGTGCGCTGGTTCCTGCGCCTCTATGGCGCAAGAACGAATAAGGACGAGGGCATCCGGAAGCTGGAGTTGACCGCGGAACGAGGGCATTATCTCTTGCCCTACGCGCGGCTGATGCTGGCGGTGGCTGCGTTGCGGGACAACGACCGCAATCGCGCCCGGGAGCTACTCGGCAACCTGGCCCAGGAGTTCCCAAATAACACGCTGTATCGCCAGGAACTGGCGAAGTTGCAATGAAATTAGGAAGGCCCTGGACGCGGCAGGCGGATCCATGAACCAGCAGGCGCCGCAAACGGACGTCTTCATTGTGGGTGGCGGGCCGGCGGGTTTGGCCGCAGCCATTGGCGCCCGCGAGAATGGCTTTCAGGTGACGGTGGCCGACCGGCTTCGGCCTCCCATAGACAAGGCCTGCGGCGAAGGGCTGATGCCCGGCGCGGTGGCCGCCTTGCAGAGTTTGGGAGTGCGATTCTATCCCGGCGAGGCGATTCCATTTCGCGGCATTCGATTCCTCGACGGCCAGACCGGCGTATCCACACAAGCGGAGTTTCCGCAGGGAGTGGGCCTCGCGGTTCGCCGGACGGTGCTGCACGCCAAGCTGGCCCAGCGTGCCGCTGAAGCGGGCGCGGTGTTGATCTGGGGAGCGCAGGTCACGCCGCTCGGCGGAGGGCGAGTGGCCTGCGACGGGCGTGAGATTGGAAGCCGCTGGATCATCGGCGCCGATGGACAGCAGTCGCTGGTCCGGAAGTGGGCGGGCTTACAGCCGCTGCGGCGCGAACGGAGGCGCTTCGGATTCCGGCAGCATTTTCGAGCGGCGCCCTGGAGCGACTTCGTCGAGGTCTACTGGGGTCCAAGCTGTCAGGTGGCGGTTACGCCCACGGGGCCCGAGGAGATCGGTCTGGCGGTGATTTCCCGCAGTTCCGGAACGCGCTTACAGGGGGCATTGCGGGAGATGCCCGTGCTCGCCGCGCGTCTTGGCGGGGCGCAGGCTACTACGCGCGAACGCGGCGCACAGTGCGTCTTGCGGCGGCTGCAGGCATTGCATCGCGGCCGCTTTGTATTGATCGGCGACGCCTCCGGTTCGGTGGACCCGGTCACGGGTGAAGGACTGGGGCTGGCATTTCGCCAAGCCATCGCACTTGCCGGCGCGTTGCGCTGTGGCGAGCTGCGCCGCTATCGAGCGGCGCACGAGATTATCGGGCGAATGCCATACTGGATGTCACAACTGATTTTGTCGATGGACCACAGCGCGTGGCTCCGACACCGGGCCCTGCGCGCGTTGGCAGCCGAGCCCGATCTTTTGGCGCGGTTGCTGAACGCGCATGCGGAGGGCCTTGGCGCTTCCCCGATCGCAGCCTTTGATGCGCTGCGGCTGGGATGGCGACTGGCGGGACTTGGATGGCCGGGCTGATGAACAGCGATCTTGGGATAACGGATTGGGGAAGAATGTGGCCGCGATTTTTGCGGCTGGCGCCGGCTGTTCTTTTGGCGCTGGCAGTCCTGCCTGTGCGCGCCCAGCAGATGGTGCTGGAGCTCGATCCGGCCAAGACGCGCGTGGAGTTTACGCTCGATGCCGTTCTGCACACGGTTCATGGAACGCTCAAGCTAAAACAAGGCAGCATCGAGATTGATCCGGCGACAGGCCAGTCCAGCGGCCGACTGGTGGTGGACGCACTCAGCGCCGGCACTGGGAACGACGGACGCGACAACAAAATGCACAGGGAAATTCTGGAAAGCCAGAAGTATCCGGAAATTATTTTCACTCCCACGCAGGTTCAAGGGCAGATTGCACCGCAGGGAAACTCCCGGGTGCAACTGCAGGGCACCGTCGGCCTTCATGGACGGGAGCAGGAAATCATCACTCAAGCCGAGGTACAGATTGCGGGCAACGAATGGACGGGTGAGACCACTTTTCCGGTCCCCTACGTGAAGTGGGGCCTGAAAAATCCCAGCACCTTTTTTCTCAGAGTGAAAGACACGGCGACAGTGACCGTGCACGCCGCCGGCCGGCTGACCCTCGCGATAAACCAACCTTGAGATGGGCGCGAAATCGCGGCTAGCTCTTGTTCCCAGGAAATTGGACGGAAGATTCACCGCGGCGGAACTGCGTCAGAACATGCAAAATCTGCGGGCCATAAGCGGCGGTTCTTTTTTCTCCGAATCCCGGGACCTGCCGGAGTTCCTGCATGGATGCGGGTTTTCTGCGGCACAGCTCGTCCAGCGACGTGTCATGCATGACCACATAAGCGGGAACTTCGTTCTGTTTGGCGATGGCTCGGCGCCATTCTCGGAGGCGTTCGCGCAGATCGGAGTTCACGGGGCTGGCGAGGCGCGCTGGCACAGGCTCCGCAGGCCGTGGAAGCCTCAGGCTCGACGGGGAGGCTGCGGGCGCCGGAGTGGTGCGCGAGGGTTCGCGTCCGCGGGTGGCTGAGGCTTTCGCTCGTTTCGGCTGGCGCGACTCAGGCGCAATATCTTCGCTGAGCCAGCCGGGTAACGCGCCACAGACGTCACAGGCACCGCATGATTTCCATTTGGGAGTTTCGCCAAAATGGAGGCAGATCTGGCGATGGCGGCAGTGGCGTTCTTCGACGAAGCGGCGGTTTTCGCGGTAGCGCTGCCAAGCGGCTTCCGTCTCAACGGGATCGGTCAGTTGGCCGATGAAATGCGCGAGCAAGCCGGCATCACGCTTCTGCCAGAGCAGCAGGCAATCAGCCGGCAAGCCATCGCGTCCGGCACGGCCGGCCTCCTGATAGTACTGCTCGATGGATTTGGGCAAGGAAAGGTGAATGACGGCGCGCACCGCGGGCTTATTGATGCCCAGGCCAAAAGCGATGGTGCCCACCAGGACGCGGACTTCGTCCGACATCCAGCGTTCCTGATTTTGCTTGCGAGTCTTGTGGTCCATCTGGCCGTGATAGGCGACGGCGTCAAAACCGTTTTCGCGCAAGAGGAGCACGGTTTCATCAACGCGGGCGATGGTCGGCGCATAGATGATGACGTTGCCCTGAGGGCAGTTGCGCAGCGCGCGCAGCAGCAGATCCGATTGGGTCCCGCGGGAACACTCCTTCACGATATAGCGCAGATTGGGGCGATGGAAACTGGCGATGAACTTGTGCGGGTCGCGCAGCCGGAGCTGTTCAATGATGTCGTGGCGCACGCGGCGCGTGGCGCTGGCGGTAAACGCCGCGATGGGATGATTGGGGAAGTGCGAGCGCAGCGAACTCAACTGGCGGTAGTCGGGCCGGAACTCGTGGCCCCACTCGGAAATGCAGTGGGCCTCGTCAATCACGAAGAACAGAAGCGGAACCCGTTGCAGCCAGGCAATGGTCTCGGGAAGAACCAGACGCTCCGGGGAAAGATAGAGCAGCCGGAATTCTCCTTCACAAGCCTTCTGCATCACCCGAGACTGTTCCGGGCGGTCCAAGGAGCTGTTCACCAGACCGGCGGGAATGCCCATCTGGGTCAATTGCGCCACCTGGTCCTGCATGAGCGCAATCAAGGGCGAAACCACCAGGACCGTGCGGCCGCCGGACATGGCTGCGGGCAGTTGGTAACAGAGAGACTTGCCGCCGCCGGTGGGCATAACCACGCACGCGTCGAGTCCGGCGAGCAGGCTGGAGACGATGCGCTCCTGCATCGGACGGAAGGTTTGATATCCCCAGTAGCGTCGAAGCGCCGTGAGCGGGCTGGCCGCGAGGGTCATGCGCCGAGTATAGCCAGCCCGGAAGTTTCGGGCGAGGCGCAAATGCACGTATCATCGTTCCTCTCTGCTGTGAGCGGCAGGGAAACCGACGAGGACCATGTTTGAAGACAGACGCAGCCAGGCGGAGATAGACGGTGAGGCACCAGTGACAAGCGGCGGCCCCGCCTCGCGGGGCGGGCCGCAGTATCGGGATGAGTCGCTGTTGCCCAGACGAGCAGTGGGCTGGATGACGGCGCTGGGTCTGGCCATCGGCGCGGCTCTGCTCTTCTATGTACTGCGAAAATACCACCTGGGCGAAATTCTGGCGGCAGTTGTGGCGGCGGGCTGGGGCATCGTGTGGATTTCCGCCTATCGCTTCGTGACCATTGCAACGGATGCGGCGGGTTGGCGCGAATTGTGGCTTGGCGCGGTGAAGCCGCGTCCCGCGCGGATCCTGGTCTATCGCTGGATAGGAGAGGCTGTGAATAGCCTGCTGCCGGTGGCTCAGGTGGGAGGCCACGTCGTTCGCGCGCGGCTGCTGGGGCGGTCGCAGGGAGATTACGTCGCCGCCGGCGCTGCCACTATCGTGGATTTCACCGTGGGCGTGTTCACCCAGGCCGTTTACACGGTGGTTGGGATTGGGCTGCTGCTGCGCATGGCGCGCGCGCGCGGCAACGGGTTGAATGAAGCACTGCTTGTCGCGCTGGCGCTGCTGGTTGGCGGCTTAGTGACGCTCTACGTGATGCAGCGCGGCCGCATGTTGCAGAAGGCGGCGGTGCTGATTCAGATGGCGTTGGCCGGGAATCTGCGCTCCTTGGCCGGGCAGTTGCATATCGGGGCGCAAGCGATCGATGCCGCCGTCAACGAACTGTACGGCAATTACGGCAGCCTGCTGCGCTGTGTAGCCTGGCGATTGCTGACCTGGCTTCTGCACACGGGCGAGACCTGGTTGATCATGCGTTTTCTGGGCGCCCCGGTAAGCTGGGGTGAAGCTCTGATACTGGAAAGTTTGGGCACGGCTGTACGGAATGCCGCGTTTCCGGTGCCGGCCGGGCTGGGTGCGCAGGAGGGCGGCTTCCTGTTGCTGGGCGCGGCGCTGGGGATTTCGCCGCCGCTGTGTCTGGCGCTGTCGCTGGCCAAACGCGGGAGAGAACTGATCGTCGGCCTGCCTGCGCTGGCCGCGTGGGCCTGGCTCGAAGGCCGAAAGACGCGCACTTAGTGTTGCGCGCGGAACTCCGCGATGGCGCGGGAGACTTCGGCCGGCCGGACATGGTTGACCCGGGGGTGAAAGGCCGCCCAGGCAAAGCGCCGGTAGAAAAGCGTTCCCTGATGCGGCGGGCGGGAATAGTCGTAGCCGGCCAGCGGGCGAAAAACTTCACGCTCCGTTCGCAGATAGTTCAGACTGCCGCGCTCGGAGGCATACATCTCCAGTAGCATTTTCTTAAAGCGGCGCTCCTCGTCCGACAGCTTCAGTTCTATTTCTCCGCCGGTGCGGGAAAGAAACTCGTTGGAGCGGACGCGGCTTCCGTAGAAATTGTACTCGCTGTACTCCCACACCGGCAGATTCTCGCGCAGTGTGGAGGCGATGAAGTTGGCGAGGTCATGATCGGGATGACCTCCTTCATACGCGGGAACCCACAGAGTGTCGGCTCGGCAGGACGCGGACTGCTCGACGATGAGATTGCGGGCGCCTGCGAGGTCATGCTTGAGGTCGCGCGCGGCCACGGTTGAGAAGCAAGCGATTTCCGCACCTAGCGCGGCGCAGACCTGGCGGGCTTCCTGGCGTCGCCTGTCCACTCGGGCGGGATAGCGCGGGCGGTCCCACGGCCATAGGCGCTGGGGCGAAGGCACTCCGGTGGTCAGGAAAAGGACGGAAACAGATGAGCCGTGCGCGCGCGCGCGCAGGATGGCGGCGCAGCAGCCGGCCACTTCGTCGTCCGGGTGCGGCGCGAGCAGAAGGATGCGTGAGCCAAACATACGCCGCGCAGCTTACGCCCGCGTCCCGTCCGCCCTCTTGCTTGGCGGACGGGCCACGAATTGCCAGACGGGCAGCAAATCCTCGCGCAAGACCTGCTGCCAGCTCGGCCAGGCGTTTTCCACGAAGCGGCGAGCCGCTTCTCCCATGGCGCGGCGGCGCTCCGGTGCGCGCAACAGCGTTTCGATTTCACCGGCCCAGGCGTCAGGTTCGTTGCCGGCGACGGCCACACCATCGGCGTCGCGGGAGGCTGCAGAATGGGGCACGAGTTTGGCCGAGCCGCCGCGGGCGGAGACGATCACCGGTAACCCTGAGGCTTTTGCTTCGAGAATGACGTTGGGAAGAACCTCGATCTGCGAGCAGGAGACAAACAGGTCGGCGCTGGCGTAGAGCCAGGCCAGATCGTCTTGCGAGACTTGTCCGGGGAGCGAGACTCGCTCGCCGAGCAAGTCGCGAATCTCCTGCATCTGGCCTCCCTCGCCGGCGCAGATCAGATGCACTGGCAGATTGCGTTCGAGCAGGATGCGCGCGGCGCGGGCCAGCGTGAGGACGTCCTTGCCGGCATCCACGCGCCCGGCAAATAGCAGGACTGCGCGGTCTGCCGGAACGCCCCACTGCTGCTCCAGGCGCGCGCGGTCGCGACGGCGAGGATGAAAAACTTCTGTGTCGAGGCCCCTGCGCAGCAGAGACAGGCGGCCGGGGCGAATCGCGGACCGCAACTGTTGCAGGCTGTCTTGATCAGGCGCCATGGCCCAGTCACAGCAACGAAGGTAGCGCTCGAGACGCCGCTGCATGTGCCGGCCCAGCCGGTCCGGCCAGCGCCAGCGCTCCCGCAACGTGCGGCCGCACCAGCCGTCACCACACAGGCGGCGGAGAACCTGATCCGCATACACGCGCGTGTAACCGGGCGTGTCGGTGTGGGTGGAATGGACCAGCGCCCGTGGCGACCAGCGCGAGAGAAGCCGGGCGGCGCGGGCCAGAGAAAAGTAGGCGTCGGTGGCATGCAAGACGTGGTGCCGGCGAAAGAGCCAGAGGGCGCGCGGGTGCAGAGGCGCAAGATCGGTGTGCGCGGGGATGCCCTCCAGAAACCGCAGGGAATGAGTGCTCCACACGGGTGGGAGGTGGACGTAGCGCACATTCTCGGCCAGCGGCAGCACCGCGTGTTTGTCGCCGAAGAAATAGACGGTCAGGTCCAGCGGCTCGCCGCGAGCGGCTTCGGCCAGTTTTTCCCAGGTCTTGACGTGGCCGCCGGCGGATGAAGATTGGAACAGATCGACGATGACGCCTACGGAGAGGGGGGTCGAGCGTCCCCGGGAGGCCGAAGCGCCGATGGGGATTCTGTCAAGACCCTGGCGATCCAGGGGAGCGACGAGCGTTTCCTCGATCTTGGAATGTTGGGGCATGTGCCGCATTTGCGCTCAGCGACCGGGGCAGTTCCCATCGCGCTGAGAGTTCCATCATGCCAGAATGATGTCTTTGGCGTAAGGCGCCGTCGAAGCGGTTTCGCTTTCGCGGAAAGGCGGACTTGCTGGGAGAAGATTCGATATGAGGCGTGCCGCAACCCACCTAGAGTGACGTGAATCACAGCGATGGCCAGCTCCGGGCCGGAAAATGGTAAGCTTTCGTGGCCTCGTCGCCCGAGAGCGAGAGGGAAGTGACCGATTCGAAGTCATCAGGGGCGATTGGCTTGACCATGCATCGCCGTCTGAGTATTGTTCCCCCAAGCAGGTGAGACCGTCATTTGGAAGTGCGAACGGCTCGGGGGTTCTGAAAGTGAGCCGTAGGTATTGATAGCCGAAAACGCCAGGAAGTTCAGAAGCTGGGGATGGCTGGTCATTGCTGCCGCCATTTTCGGCTGGCCACATTTTGAAGCCCGCCCGCAGCAGCAGCCTGCCAGCGCCGAACCTCCCTCCCTTTCCTGGAGGGCGCCCGCGGAAGGAAGAGCCCAAGATTACGTGGGCGCGGAGACATGCGGTGCGTGCCACCCCAACCAGGCCAGGCAATTCGCCAATACCGTACATGCGGGAGCCGCGGCGGCCGGGGCGCCGTTTGGGACAGGATGCGAATCCTGCCATGGGCCCGGTTTGGCGCACATTCAAGCGGTGGGCCAAGCGGGGAACGACCCGAGCAGGATCGAGGCGGCCAAGAGGCTTATTTTCGGGTTCCACGGCAAGCCCGCGGAGAACGCCGCGCGCTGCCTGACGTGCCACGACACCAGCAAGAACCAGGACCCATACAACCGCTCCGAACACAAGCTGCAAGGCGTCTCATGCGAGCAGTGTCATTCCGCGCATTTGCTGGAACGGACCCAAAATCGAGAACGCGTGGAACTTGCTACGGCGCAGGCGCAATTCTTTTCCCGCCCGACCCTGACCGAGGAGAACCGGTGGCTGAATCAGAGCTTGCTCAGAAAGGCGCAGCCGGAGCTGTGTTTCACGTGTCATGCGACGATCCAGGCGCAGTTTGCATTGCCCGCTCATCACCGAGTGCCGGAAGGGCTGATGAAGTGCACCGATTGCCACAATGCCCATGGCACGCTGAGCCGGCCGTTGCTCAAGCAAACCAACTTTGAAGTCTGCGTCAGTTGCCACGTGGAGAAGCGCGGGCCGTACGTTTTCGAGCACGCGGCGGTCAAGGTGGAGGGCTGCGTGTCTTGCCATAGCCCGCACGGCAGCGTCACGCGAAACAATCTGCTGCGCCGCGAAGGGCGGTTCCTCTGCCTGCAATGCCACGTCGATCCTTTCGCGGCCAACGTTCCCCACGGCCGCTTCGGTTTCCAGACGCGCGGCGAGTGTGTGCGCTGCCACACGACGACCCATGGTTCTAACGTGAGTGAGTTTTTCATTCAGTGACGGAGGGTTTGTGAGGCTGCGTTCTTATCTGCTGCTGGCCGCCGGCCTGATTCTGGGGCCGGGGGCCCTGCTGCACGCCCAGGACCCGCCGCCGCTGGTGCTGGGCGATTTTGAAACGCAGGGGTCGGTGACCGCCAGCTACCGGTTTACGACCGTCAAGGGCCGGCAGGAGAAATTCCTGGAGCTATTTGGCTTGAAGAAGGGCTTGCGGCTGATGGATTTCAACATCCTGGGCCGGGCCAAGGCAGGAACCACTCCTTTCGCCGACAGCTATTCCTTGAACGTGAGCGGATTGGGCGGAGACCCGTTTGCCGGAGGGCAATTCACGGTCAGGAAGAACAGGCTGTACGACCTGCGCGTTAACTATCGCCAGAGCTATTTCTATTGGGACCGGAACGATGATGTGCTGTTGCCACTGCCGCAGCCGCCTCCAACGCCCCCCATTCAGCGCGGGTTGACAACGAACCACGACTGGGCCACCGTGCGGCGCTTCGGTTCGGCCAGCTTGCTGCTGCACGCCACGAACAACCTGCGCTTCAATCTTGAATTCAATCGCAGCAGTCGTGACGGGACCACCTACACGACGCGGGTGCTGGAGTACTTCGAGCCACCTTCGCTCTGGGGGTCTTTCCTCCGCGATAATCCCTACCGGGTGGAGGCCCCGCTGAACGAAGCGGCCAATCGCATCGCGGCAGGCGCCAGCTACTCCTGGCGCGACTGGAATTTCCACTATCGCCTGGGCTACCAGACTTTCGAGCAAAACGTAATCTGGAACAACGTGACGTCGCCGCAACGAAGCATCAATGTGGATAGAGCGGCCACTGCCAACGAACCGCTGACCAACGCTTCCTGGTCGGAATTCCGCCGGCTGAAGAGCCCGGCCAGCGAATTCTCCTACAGCGGCAAAGTGAACACGCGGTTGAACCTCCGCGGAGGCTACATCTTCTACCGCTATCGCGGCCCGGCCACCATGGACGCGGCGTTTGCCGGGACGGCGCGCAGCAACTCCGGCGCCACCACCTTTGCGTCCTACACGGTGTCGCAGAACAGCCGGTCCCAGGTGAGCGAACCGAACCACGTCGTTGACCAGGGATTCAGCCTGCGAGTCTACGACTGGTGGAATGTGCATGCCGACTACCGCTACGCGCGGTTCACCGTGGACAGCCGCATGCTCTTTCACAGCCTGCGCGACGGCGTCACCGCGGCCGATGGGGAGGTAGTGGAGGCTTGGCGCACAGGTACGCATCAGGTGGATCTCAATATGGAGTTCACGCCGCTGCAGTCGCTTGTTTTCCGCCCCGGCATCCGTTATGTGAAGCGCGACATCGAAGCGTCGCGGGACGGCGTGCTCGATCCGGTGCGGAGCCAGGGGATCAATACCGTCTGGCCTACGGTGAGTGTTTTTTACCAGCCCACGAAGAGCTTCAGCGTGCGCGGCGATTTTCAGAGCATGACCAACGGCACTTCCTACACGCGCATCAGCCCGCACACCGATATCAGCGGGCGTCTTGTTTTCCGCTTTCGCCCCACGGAACGGCTGTCGTTTGAAAACAATCTGGTGCTCCGCAACCGGAATTTGCGAGACACATCTTTCAACAACAACATCCGGTCCAATGCCTTCAACGTGTCCTACGCGCTCGACCGCCGTTTCTCCGTGTACGGCGGGTTCAGTTACGATAGCTATCTGGCCAAGGCGGCGATCACGTTCCTGCGGGGCACGCCGCCGCTCACGGCCACTTGGCGCGATCAGACCATCAGCCGCATCTGGCAAGGCGGACTGGCGACCCAGCCGCTGCGCAACCTGGGCTTCAACGTCAGCGGCAATTTCGTCCGTACCACGGGCGCAGGTGAGATCAGCGGCGAGCCGCCCACGTTCGGACCGATGACTTGGCCGCTGATTACCGTCACCACCTATTACGATTTTCCCAGGGCCGGGCGGCTATCGGTTGATCTCCAGCGCACGTACTATCTGGAGGAATTTGTGCGCGGCAATGATTTTCAGGCGAACCTGCTTACGTTACGCTGGACGAAAGATTTCTAAAGGGAGCATGGAATGTTCCGAGAAAGGCGGCAGGACATGGTGAACCGGAGCAGGGGTAAGGGCGTGTGGATGGCCGTGGCCCTAGGCGGTTTGCTGCTGGCGGGGATTTCTGCGCGCGGCGCGGACGAGGCCACCGTGAAGCTGTACCAAGCCAAGTGCGCGTCCTGCCACTCGGCCGACGGCAGCGGAACATCCGTCGTGGGCAAGGCGCTGAAGGTGAGAGATATTCGTGATCCGGAAGTGCAGAAGATCAGCAACGCGGACCTTACCACCTTGATCGCCAAGGGCAAAGACAAGATGCCCGGAAATGAAAAAGCTCTGAATGCGGAACAGATC
>Ga0214473_10002800_pt1 | contig 21356 bp, 16 predicted proteins | sample RVTome_7_FD_203509 | JGI IMG/M metagenome (GOLD analysis project Ga0214473, IMG submission 203509) | Soil microbial communities from uranium-contaminated site in the Upper Colorado River Basin, Wyoming, United States - RVT98D197 | ecosystem: Environmental > Terrestrial > Soil > Contaminated >... | reverse complement strand
CTGCGGTGGTTCCACGCGCCCCGGCGCGGGGACATCGTCATCTTCGTGCCGCCGGCCGCCGCCTCGGCCAGCACCCCCGCCCTGGTGAAGCGGGTGGTGGCCGGCCCGGGCCAGGTGGTGGCGGTGGTGCGCGGGAAGGTGCTGGTGGACGGGGTCCCGTTGCCGGAGCCGTATGTGGCCGAGCCTCCGGCCTACGACCTGCCGCCGCTGCAGGTCCCGGAAGGCCACCTCTTCGTGCTGGGGGACAACCGGAACCGGAGCGTGGACAGCCACGTGTGGGGCTTCGTGCCCGTGTCCAACATCATCGGCCGGGCCGTCTTCCGCTACTGGCCGATGGAACGCATCGGCGGGCTCTAGCCGCCGGGGAAGCATGTTCTCGGACGAGACGATTCAGACATTCGAGCGGATCGTCGCCCGCTATCCCGTGAAGCGGTCGGCGCTCATCCCCATCCTCCACGAGGTGCAGGGGCGCCTGGGGTACCTGACCCCGGAGGCGATGGTGGAAGTGGCGCGGTACCTGGGCCTCCATCCCGTAGAGGTGGCCGAGACGGCCAGCTTCTACGACCTGCTGAACCTTCGGCCCGTGGGGAAGCACCAGATCTTCTTCTGCCACAACCTCTCCTGCACGCTGCTGGGGGCCGAGCGCATCCTGGCGCATGTGCAGAAGACGCTGGGCATCGGGACGGGGGAGACCACGCCGGACGGGCTCTTCACGCTGAAGCGGATGGAGTGCCTCGCCTCCTGCGGCACAGCGCCCGTGATGCAGGTGAACGGCGAGTTCTACGAGAACCTCACCGAGGCCAAGGTGGACGAGATCCTGGACGGCCTCCGGCGGCGCGGGTGACGGACCCCATGGAGAAGGTCCTGCTGCAGCGGGCGGAGACGCCGGGGTACACCGGGTCCCTGGCGGACTACGAGGCCCACGGGGGATACCAGGGGCTGGTCAAGGCCCTGCGGGAGTACACGCCCGACCAGCTGATCGAGGTGGTGAAGAAGTCGGGCCTGCGCGGCCGTGGCGGCGCCGGGTTCCCCGCCGGGATGAAGTGGGGATTCATCCCCAAGGCCCCGGGCCCCAAGTACCTCTGCTGCAACGCCGACGAGAGCGAGCCCGGCACCTTCAAGGACCGGCAGCTCATCGAGCAGGACCCGCACCAGCTCATCGAGGGGATCCTCATCGCCTGCTACGCCGTGGGCATCCCCACGGCCTACATCTACTGCCGCGGCGAGTTCGCCCACGGCGCCCGCGTCCTGATCCGCGCCCTGGACGAGGCCCGGGCCAAGGGGTACGTGGGCCGGAACATCCTGGGCTCGGGCGCGAACATCGAGGTCCACCTCCACCGCGGCGCCGGCGCCTACATCTGCGGCGAGGAGACGGGCCTCATCGAATCCCTGGAGGGCAAGCGTGGCCAGCCGCGCCTGAAGCCACCGTTCCCGGCCGTCGAGGGTCTCTACCGGAAGCCCACCGTGGTCAACAACGTGGAGACTCTCAGCAACTTGCCCCACATCGTCCTGCGGGGTGCCGAATGGTTCGCCGGGATCGGCACTCCCAAGAGCACCGGCCCCCGCCTCTTCAGCGTGAGCGGCCACGTGCGGCGGCCCGGCAACTACGAGCTGCCCATCAACGTGAGCCTCCGCGAGCTGATCTTCACCCACGCCGGGGGCATGCGGGACGGGCGCCGCCTGAAGGCGGTGATCCCCGGGGGGTCCTCCGCCCCGGTGCTCACCGACCAGCACCTGGACGTGACCATGGACTTCGAGGCCCTGGCGGCGGCGGGCACCATGGGCGGATCCGGGGGCGTCATCGTCATGGACGAGACCACCTGCATGGCGCGGGTGGCCGAGATCGTGTCGCGGTTCTACGCCCACGAATCCTGCGGACAGTGCACCCAGTGCCGCGAGGGGACGGCCTGGCTCCACAAGATCCTGGCCCGCATCGAGCGGGGCGGCGGGCGCCCCGGCGACCTGGAGACCATCCTGGACGCCTGCGACAACATGAAGGGCAAGACCATCTGCGTCCTCAGCGACGCGGCCGCCATGCCCATCGAGAGCTACCTGAAGTACTTCCGGGATGAGTTCGAACAGCACATCCGCGAGCGCGCCTGTCCCCTGCGCGGCGTCGCGGACTTCTAGCGGCGCGCCATGCTGGGCTTTCTCGTGCTGTCCCTCGGGAAGATCGTGGTGGTCTTCGGCTGCCTGATGCTGACCGTGGCCTACATGACCTGGGTCGAGCGCAAGGTGATCAGCGACTTCCAGGTGCGGCTGGGCCCCACCCGGGTCGGGCCCTTCGGGCTGCTGCAGCCCATCGCCGACGGGATCAAGCTCTTCTTCAAGGAGGACCTGATCCCCAGCCAGGTGGACCGCACCATCTACCTGCTGGCCCCGGCCCTCAGCCTGGCCCCGGCCCTGATCGCCTTCGCCGTCATCCCCTTCGGGGACACCACCACCCTTTTCGGCCTCCTCCCCGCCCCCCTGGGCATGCACATCACGGACATCAACGTGGGCGTGCTCTACATCTTCGCCATCTCCTCCCTGGGGGTGTACGGCATCGTGCTGGCCGGGTGGGCGTCCAACAGCAAGTACGCGCTGCTGGGCGGGCTCCGGGCCTCGGCCCAGATGATCAGCTACGAGCTGAGCATGGGCCTCTCCATCGTGGGCGTGGTGATGATGGCGGGGTCGCTGAGCCTGGTGGACATCGTGAAGGCCCAGGGGGAACTGGGCGTGTGGTTCATCGTGCCGCAGGCGCTGGGGTTCTGCATCTTCTTCTGCTGCGCCCTGGCCGAGACCAACCGGGCGCCCTTCGACCTGCCGGAGGCCGAGACCGAGCTGGTGGCCGGGTTCCACGTGGAGTACAGCTCCATGAAGTTCGCCATGTTCTTCATGGCGGAGTACGCCAACATGATCACGGCCGCCGCCCTGGCCACCACCCTGTTCCTGGGGGGCTGGCGGGGGCCGGTCCTGCCGCCGGTGGTATGGTTCCTGCTCAAGGTCTTCGCCGTCCTCTACGTCTTCATCTGGTTCCGGGCCACGCTCCCCCGGTTCCGATACGACCAGCTCATGGCCTTCGGCTGGAAGCGGCTGCTGCCCCTGGCCCTGCTGAACGCCCTGGTCACGGCCGCCGTCATCGTGGGGGTCTCATGAGCGGGGCGGCGTCCCTGATGGAGGTGGCCCTCTTCGCCGTGCTGGCCCTGGTGGCCATCGTGGCGGCCCTGGTGGTGATCACCCACCGCCACCCGGTGTACAGTGCCCTCTGCCTGGTGATCACCATGCTCAGCATCGCCTTCCTGTTCCTCCTGCTCCGGTCCGAGTTCCTCTGGGTGATGCAGATCACGGTGTACGCCGGGGCCGTCATGGTCCTCTTCCTCTTCGTCATCATGCTGCTGGACCTGCGGCGCGAGGAGCGGCCCTGGCGGTTTCCCGAGAACCGGCTGCAGGTGGGCGTGGGGACGCTGCTGGCCCTGGCGCTGGTGGCCGAGTTGATCGTGATGGCGGTGGCCGTGCGCCTCCCCGGGGGGGCCGGGGGCGGGATCTCCCCGGAGGTCGTGGCCGCCCAGGGCCACACGCAGCTCCTGGGCCGGCTGCTCTACACCGAGTACGTGTTTCCCTTCGAGGTGACGTCCGTCATCCTGCTGGTGGCCATCGTGGGGGCCATGGTCCTGGCCAAGAAGAGGGTCGAGTGATGGCGGTGGGGTTGCCGGCCTACCTGGTCCTGGCGGCCATCCTGTTCGTGATCGGGGTGGCGGGGGTGGTGACGCGCCGGAACATCCTCATCATCTTCATGTCCGTCGAGCTGATGATGAACGCGGTGAACCTCACCTTCGTGGCCTTCTCCAGCTTCCTGCGGGCGCTGGACGGGCAGGTCTTCGTGTTCTTCATCCTGGTGGTGGCCGCGGCGGAGGTGGTGGTGGGCCTGGCCATCATCTACGCCATCTTCCGGCACCGCGAGACCGTGGACGTCACCGACATGAACCTGATGAAGGGCTGATGCGCCCCAGCGAGCCGATGAGCCGATGGGCTGATGAGTAACTGGCGATGCCGGATCTGATCTGGCTGGTGCCGGGGTTCCCGCTGCTGGGATTCCTGGTCCTGGTGTTCGGCGGGCGGCGGATGCCCCGCAGGGCCGCCGGCGCCGTGGCCTGCGCGGCGGCGGGTCTGGCGCTGGTCTACGCCCTGGGGGCCCTGGCCTTCCTCCTCCGGCAGCCGGCCGACGCGCGGCGCGTGACCGTGGCACTGGCCCCGTGGATCCGGGCCGGGAACCTGGACGTGAGCTGGGGATTCCTGCTGGACCCCCTCTCGGCGGTGATGATCCTGGTGGTCACCGGCGTCGGGTTCCTGATCCACGTCTATTCCGTCGGGTACATGGGGGATGACCGGGATTACCCGCGGTTCTTCGCCTACCTGAACCTGTTCATGGCCTGCATGCTCATGCTGGTGCTGGCCGACAACTATCTGGTGATGTTCCTGGGCTGGGAGGGCGTGGGACTCTGCTCGTACCTGCTCATCGGCTTCTGGTACGAGAAGCAGAGCGCGTCCGACGCGGGCAAGAAGGCCTTCATCGTGAACCGGGTCGGGGACGCCGGCTTCCTCCTCGCCCTCTTCCTGATCTTCCACACCTTCGGCTCGCTGGACTTCGACAGCGTCTTCGGCCAGGCCGTCACCCGGCTGGACCCCGGCGGCCTGGTGGCCGTGCTCATCGCCCTGGGCCTCTTCGTGGGCGCCACCGGCAAGTCCGCCCAGCTCCCCCTCTACGTCTGGCTGCCGGATGCCATGGAGGGCCCCACGCCGGTGTCCGCTCTGATCCACGCCGCCACCATGGTGACGGCGGGGGTGTACATGGTGGCGCGGTCCTCGGCCCTGTTCGACATGGCCCCCGGGGTGCTCCTCCTGGTGGCCGTGGTGGGGGCCCTCACCGCCGTCTTCGCCGCCACCATCGCCTGCGTGCAGAACGACATCAAGCGGGTCGTCGCCTATTCCACCATCTCTCAGCTCGGCTACATGTTCCTTGGCTGCGGCGTGGGGGCCTACGCCAGCGCCGTCTTCCACCTGGGGACCCATGCCTTCTTCAAGGCCCTGCTGTTCCTGGGGGCGGGCTCCGTGATCCACGCCCTGGGGGGCGAGCAGGACATCCGGAAGATGGGGCAGCTCCGGAAGAAGCTCCCCATCACGCGCGCGACCTTCCTGCTGGCCTCCCTGGCCAACGCCGGCATCGTTCCGCTGGCCGGCTTCTGGTCCAAGGACGAGATCCTGGCCGCCGCCTTCGGCGGCCACCACTACCTGCTCTGGGCCCTGGGCTCCGCCGGGGCCCTGCTGACCGCCTTCTACATGTTCCGTCTCTATTACACCGTCTTCGAGGGGAAGGACCACGTGGACCGCCACGCCGCCCACCACGTCCACGAGTCGCCGCCCGTGATGGCCTACCCCCTGATCGCCCTGGCCGTCGGCGCCTGTGGGGTGGGGATCATCTTCGGATTCCCGCCGGACCACGGGTTGTATCACCGTTTCGTGGCGCCCGCCTTCGGAGGCGCCGCGGTCCACGAGATCGGCACGGGGACGACGGTGGGGCTGGCCCTCGTGGCGACGATCATCGCCCTGGCGGGCATTGCCCTCGCCCGGGCCTGGTACAGGACGGGCGCGCATCCGGCGCCGTCCCGGGTGGCGGAGCGGTACCGGGGGCTGTACACGACCCTGGTGAACAAGTACTGGGTGGACGAGGCGTACGACGCGGCGGTGGTGGAGCCGATCCGCCGGGGGTCCGTGCGCCTGTGGAAGGCCTTCGACGAGGCGATCGTGGACGGGATGGTGAACCGGGTCGGGGACTGGGTGCAGGGATGGGCCGCGGGGCTCGGCCGGTTCCAGACCGGCTCCGTGCCCACCTACGTGCTGTCGTTCCTGGTGGGCGCCGTGGCCGTGCTCGGCTACTTCCTGCTGGCCCGCTGAACACCATGCACCGCGTTCGACCGTTCGACCGTTCGACCGTTCGGGCGTTCTCAAGCCCGATCGAAGTGAACCGTCGAACCGTCGAACAATCGAACGGTCGAACGCCTTGGCGCCCGCAGGGAAACCGATGACGATCCTCGGGATACCGGTGCTGACGGCCATCACCTTCCTGCCCCTGGCGGGCGCGGTGGTCCTCTGCCTCGTCCCGCGGGGGGAGGAGGCCTGGATCCGGCGGATCGCCTTCGGCGTGGGGGTGCTGGACTTCCTCTGGTCCCTCTGGCTGCTGCAGGGGTTCGTCGTGGGGGAGGCGGGCTACCAGTTCCAGGAGCGGCAGCAGTGGGTTCCCGGGCTCAAGATCGGCTACTTCCTGGGCGTGGACGGGATCAGCCTGTGGCTGGTCCTGCTCACCACCTTCCTCACGGCCATCGCCATCCTCTCGTCCTTCGCGGCCGTCACGGAGAAGGTGAAGGCCTACTACGCCTGCCTCCTCCTCCTGGAAACGGGGATGCTGGGGGTCTTCCTGGCCCTGGACCTGGTGCTCTTCTACGTGTTCTGGGAGGGGATGCTGATCCCCATGTACTTCCTCATCGGGGTGTGGGGCGGGCCCCGGCGGATCTACGCCACCGTCAAGTTCGTCCTCTACACCATGGCCGGCGGCGTCCTGATGCTGGTGGCCATCATCGCCCTCTACTTCCTGGGCGGGCAGACCTTCGATCTCACGCAGCTCGCCGCGCAGGACTTCGCGCCGGGCGCGCAGCGCTGGCTCTTCGCGGCCTTCGCCCTGGCCTTCGCCATCAAGGTACCCATGTGGCCCTTCCACACCTGGCTGCCCGATGCGCACGTGGAGGCGCCCACGGCGGGCTCGGTGATCCTGGCCGGGGTCCTGCTGAAGATGGGGACCTACGGGTTCCTGCGCTTCGCCCTGCCCCTCTTCCCCGGGGCCACGCGCGAGTTCGCCCCCCTGGTGCTGGCGCTGGCCGTCATCGGCATCCTGTACGGCGCCCTGGTCTCCATGGTGCAGCCGGACCTGAAGAAGCTGGTGGCCTACAGCTCGGTGAGCCACCTGGGCTTCGTGATGCTGGGCATGTTCGCCTTCACCGTGCAGGGCGTGGAGGGGAGCCTCCTGCAGATGATCAACCACGGGCTCAGCACGGGGGGCCTCTTCCTGCTGGTGGGCATGGTCTACGAGCGGCGGCATTCCCGCATGATCGCCGACTTCGGCGGGCTGTGGGGCGTGATGCCGGTCTTCGCCGCCCTCTTCCTGGTGGTCACGTTGTCGTCCATCGGGCTGCCGGGGCTCAACGGGTTCGTGGGCGAGTTCCTGATCCTCTCGGGTGCCTTCGGCGCGCGTCCCTGGTTCACGGCCTTCGCCACCCTGGGGGTCGTCCTGGGGGCCGTGTACATGCTCTGGATGTTCCAGCGGGTGGTCTTCGGCGTGGTGACCCACGAGGAGAACCGCCGGCTGCGGGACCTGACCCCGCGCGAGTACGCGGTGCTGATCCCCGTGATCGCCGCCATCGTCTGGATCGGCATCTACCCGGACCCGGTGCTACGGCGGATGGAGCCCTCGGTGCGCGCGGTGGTCCTGCGGGTCAACAGCGCGGGGCGGCCCGCGGCGGATATTTCTCCGGCCTTAGACTCCGCTTCGGCCGCGGCCTCGCCCGTGGCGGCGGCGGCCGGGGGGCGCTAGATGCCCATCGTCATTCCCGCCATCCCGTGGGGCGACCTGCTCCCCTACGCCATCGTCGCCGTGACGGCCACGGCCATCCTGCTGGTGGATTGCTTCCTGTCCCGCGCCCACCGGGGATGGATGCCGGCCCTGGCCCTGGCCGGCATCGCGGCGGCCGCGCTGGCGGTGCGAGGGACGGGGGGCGCGCCCGGCCCGCTGATGGGCGGCATGGTGGCGGCCGACGGGTTCGCGCGGTTCTTCCACCTGGTCTATCTCCTGGTGGCGGCCCTCACCATCCTGCTCTCGGCCGGTTACCTGCACCGGGAGGGGCTGGAGCAGAACGAGTACTATGCCCTGATCCTCTACGCCACCCTGGGCATGATGATCATGGCCGGGAGCCTGGACCTCATCACCATCTTCCTGGGCCTGGAGACGCTCTCCATCTCGCTCTACATCCTGGCCGGGTTTCAGCGCACGGCCGACAAGTCCAACGAGTCCGCCATCAAGTACCTGCTGCTGGGCGCCTTCGCCACCGGCTTCTTCCTCTACGGCGTGGCGCTGATCTACGGCGCCACGGGCACCACCAGGCTGGCCGGGGTGGCCAAGGCCCTGGCGGAGGGCGGCGGCGGGCAGGGGGGCGGGCTCCTGCTCCCCATCGGGGTGGGGCTCCTGCTGGTGGGCCTGGGGTTCAAGGTGGCGGCGGTGCCGTTCCACATGTGGACGCCGGACGTCTACGAGGGGGCCCCCACGTCGGTGACGGCCTTCATGATCGCCGGCACCAAGGCGGCGGCCTTCGCGGCCCTGCTGCGCATCTTCTTCTTCGCCCTCCCGTCCCGCCAGGCGGACTGGGTGTGGATCCTGGCGGCCATGGCCCTGCTGACCATGATCGTGGGCAACGTGGCGGCCGTGGCGCAGCGGAACATCAAGCGGATGCTGGCCTATAGCTCCATCGCCCACGCCGGGTACGTGCTGGTCGCCCTGGCGTCCCCCCAGAGCCCCATGGCGGCCTCCAGCGCGCTCTTCTACCTGGTGGTTTACGCCCTCATGAACCTGGGGGCCTTCGCCGTGATCATCGCCCTGACGGACCGCGGCGAGCGCCGCCTGGACATCGCCGACTTCGCCGGCCTGGGGTCGCGTCACCCCTTCCTGGGGGTCGCCATGGCCATCTTCATGTTCTCCCTGGCCGGCTTCCCGCCCACGGCCGGGTTCATGGGGAAGTTCTACATCTTCAGCGCCGCCGTCGAGGCGGGCCAGGTGGTGCTGGCCGTGGTGGGCGTGCTCACCAGTGTGGTGTCGGTCTATTACTACCTGCGCGTCACCGTGGTCATGTTCATGCGGGATCCCGTGGGCGAGCCGGCCCAGGGGACCGCCACGCCCGGCCTGGCGCTGGCCACGGGCGTGACGGCCGCCCTCATCCTCTACCTCGGCTTCTTCCCGGCGGGCTGGTGGGAGCTGGCCCGGCGGTCCGCGAGGGCCCTCCTGGGGTAGGCGCGAGGGGCCGGCGTGAACGCACCCAAGATCCCCGACCGGACGGTCACCCGCCTCTCCATCTACCTCCGCTGCCTGGAGGAGCTCCAGACGGATGGGGTGGATGCCATTTCGTCGCGAAAGCTCGCCGAGCGCTTCGGCCTCAACTCCGCCCAGGTGCGCAAGGACCTGGCCTATTTCGGCCAGTTCGGCGTGCGGGGCCTGGGCTACTACATCCGGGACCTGAAGAGCAACCTGGAGCAGATCCTGGGCCTCAAGCGCGACTGGGAGGTGGCCCTGGTGGGGATGGGCAACCTGGGGTCCGCCCTGGCCGCCTACTCGCGCTTCCCGGAACAGGGTTTCCGGATCACCGCCGCCTTCGAGAGGGACCCCGAGCGGGTCGGCACCAGGGTGGGCCCGGTGCCCGTGCACGATGTTTCGAAGCTGGTGCCGACCCTGCGCCGCCGCCGGATCAAGATCGCCATCGTGGCAACGCCCGCCGCGGTCGCCCAGGAGGTGGCCGACCTGCTGGTGCAGGCCGGCGTCAGCTCCATCCTCAACTTCGCCCCGGCGCAGCTTGTGGTCCCCGACGGCGTGAAGGTCCAGAATGTGGACCTCTCCGTCCTCCTCAAGACCCTCAGCTACCACACAGTTCGGGCCCGCCGCACTCACCGGCGGTAGCCCGTCTCTCGTTGGCGATGCCGCCGGGCCCGCGAAGCGCACGAGAGCCCGCGCCGCCTGGACCGTACCACCTGTCCTCCGCCGGGCCCTGGGCGGTTTCCCCGGCGAAACCCACGGTGCGGTGCTCGAGAAGACTCCCCGGGGGGGCTCCCCCGCCGGAGCGGAAGGACTGAATCAGGACCAGAGGAGGTGTGCCCATGAGCGCGCAGGGGACCGAGTCGAGGGGGGCCATGGCGGGGCGGCCCGCCGAGAGCTTCCAGTTCAAGGACATCCTCTACGAGAAGAAGGACTGGGTGGCGCGGGTCACCATCAACCGTCCCAAGGTCTACAATTCCTACAGCACGGAGACCCTCCTGGAGATGGGCGAGGCCTTCCAGGACGCCGCCTGGGACGATGGGGTGGCGGTGCTGGTGCTGACCGGAGCGGGGGACAAGGCCTTCTGCACGGGCGGGGACGTCCGCGAGTACGCGGAGATCTACACCAGGACCCCTCGGGACTACTGGAAGTACATGGGCATCTTCAGCCAGGCGCACGACCGCCTGCGCAACATCGGCAAGCCGACCATCGCGCGCCTCAATGGCATGGTGGTGGGGGGAGGCAATGAGTTCAACATGGCCTGCGACCTGGCCATCGCCGCCGACCACGTCATGATCCGCCAGGTGGGCACGCGGGTGGGGAGCGTGGCGGCCGGCGGGGCCACCCAGTGGCTGCCACTCATGGTGGGGGATCGGCGGGCCCGCCAGATCCTCTGGCTCTGCGAGGAGATCGATGCCCAGACCTGCCTGCAGTGGGGGCTCGTCAACGAGGTGGTGCCGGCCGCGGAGCTGGATGGCGCCGTGGACGCCATGTGCCGAAAGCTCGTCGAGAAATTCCCCGAGTGCCTCCGGTACACCAAGCAGCAGACCAACTTCTGGAAGGACCTGGCGTGGCACAACACCATCGGCCACGCCAGGGAATGGCTGACCCTGCACTTCGCGTCGCTGGAGCCCTATGAGGGGATGACCGCCTTCGTGGAGAAGCGGCAGCCCGATTATCTGGGCCTCCGGCGGCGGGCGGCGGAGGGCGGGTCCAGCGAGTTTGTGTGGGGGCCCTATACCCAGCGGTGTCCCGCCTGCGGCGCCAAGGGCATCCCCGAGGCGTTCACCTTCTGCGGGAAGTGCGGCGCGAAGCTCGCGGCGTAGATCCGGCGGCGGGCCGGCCCGCGGGGACCCGGGAGGCGCCCGGGGACCGCGGGCCGGGCACGCGCATCGCGCCTCCCGGGCAGGGGAGGGCGGAGGCGGCCATGAGCCAGGCGTTCACGCATATCCGGGTCCAGGAGACGGCAGAGGTCCTGCGGGTGACGCTGGATCGTCCCCCGCTCAACGTGCTGAACATCGCCATGATGGAGGAGATCCACACCGCCATCGAGCGGGCTCGGGAGCTTCCCCGCCTGCGCGCCCTGGTGTTCGATGCCGCCGGCAAGGCCTTCTCGGCTGGGGTGGAGGTGGGCGAGCACATGGGCGACCTGATGCCGAAGATGCTGGAGGCGTTCCACCGCATCTTCCATCTCCTGGGGGAGTGCGATCGCCCCACGGTGGCGGTGGTGCAGGGGGCGGCCCTGGGGGGCGGCTGCGAGCTGGCCGCCTTCTGCGACCTGGTGCTGGCCTCGGAGCAGGCGAAGTTCGGCCAGCCCGAGATCAAGGTGGGCGTGTTCCCGCCGGTGGCCGCCGCCGTCTTCCCCCGCTTGATGGGATGGCACAAGGCCATGGAGTTGCTGCTGACGGGGGACAGCGTGGATGCGGCGACGGCCCTCCAGCTCGGCCTGGTGAACCGCGTCGTCCCGGCGGATCAGCTCGAGGGGGCCCTCCAGGGTCTGCTGGGGGCGCTCGTGGAAAAGAGCGGGCTCGTGCTGGGGTTGACCAAGCGCGCCCTGCTGGCCGGCGCGCCCGACTTCGCGCCGTGCCTCCACCGGGTCGAGGCACTCTACACCGGGGACCTGATGCGCACCCGGGACGCCACCGAGGGACTCCAGGCCTTCCTGGACAAGCGCAAGCCCGTCTGGCAAGACCGGTAGCGCCGACCGAACTGGTCCTGCCTGTTCGAGGCAGTTCGGTCTGGACGTGGGTGAGCACTTCTCTGCCGGGCCCGCGAGTGTACGCCAGCGAGGGCCCCCGGCGGAGCACCATGGGCACCACGGCGGGGGCGGGCAGGCTAGCGCAGGACGGCCTCACCTCCCACCAGAGCTTCGCCCCCGCGGTTCTCGTCGTCCCCGAGGGTGTGAAGGTCCAGCACGTCGACCTCTCCGTCCTCCCCAAGACCCTCAACTACCACACCGCCCGCGCCGCCCGCCGCTAGACCGGACCGGACGGGAGTGGCGGGAACCCATTGCCGGCCTGCGGTACACTCTCGAGGCCCGGCCGCGCGCCTGTTCCCTTTGGTGGCACCCGGGCCCACGGATGACAATCGGACGATGTCGTTGCTCCGGGAAAATGTCATCCTTGGGACCATTACCCGCACCAGAACACCTCCCTGGTTGAGAATGGGGCCTCAAGCCCCTGCGCGGGGTGGGTGCGCTGCCCCTGCTGGCTCTCCGACCGGTAGGCAGGTACTACCGAGGGGAGCGGTCGTTTCCGGTGGCTGCGGGGGGACGTACCGTGCATCCTGCTGCAGGCCTGGCTGCTTCCTGCCGTCTGCACGGCTCGGATTCCTGCAGAAACTCTCCTCCCCTTGGGAGGCCAGAATCTCAGAGCGATTATGGGGTGACAAGATCCCAGAGCAAGACCATGGATGACAATCGGACTTGACAGATGCCCGGCGGGGGGGGAACATGGAGGGGTGCGCCCGGACCCCGGGGCCCTCGCGGGCCACGGGACCCGGCGTGGGCGAATGGGGGAACGTACCATGCCCAGGCTCCAGAAGGTCCTGCGTTGTGCTCTCGGCGCACTCGTGTGCCTCGCCCTCTGGTGTCCCGGGGCGGACGCCCAGATCGCACTGTGGCGCCGCTACATGCAGGGCGCGGAGCAGGCCGTCAAGGAGGGCCGGCTCCCTGAGGGCGAGAGGCTCCTTTCGGCGGCCCTGAAAGAAGCTGAAGCCTTCCAATCCGATGATGTCAACGTCGGACTGACCCTCCATAACCTGGGTGTCGTGCTCTTCCGGCAAGGGAAGTACGACCCGGCCGAACCGCTGCTCCAGCGGGCCCTGGTCATCCGCGAGCGCATCCTCGGCGCCGAACACCTGCACGTGGCGGTAACCCTCGGCGCTCTGGGCAACCTCTTCGCTGCCCAGGGCAAGACGGCCGAGGCCGAGGCCGCGCATGGCCGCAATCTTGCCATCGTCGAGAAGACTTTCGGCCCCGAACACCCCCATGTGGCGACCGTCGTGGGCAACTTGGCCGGGATATATGAGCGATGGCGCCGCTATCCGGAGGCCGAACGCCTCCATCGCCGCGCCTTGGCCATCCGCGAGAAGGCCCTCGGCCCGAGCCATGCGCTCGTGTTCGCAAGCCTGAACGCCCTGGCCCGGATCTACCACACGGTGGGACGGCTCGCGGAGGCGGAACTCCTTTACACGCAGATTCTGGCCATGGTGGAGAAGGGGCCCGGAGCGGACCCGCTTGACGTGGCCACCGCCTTGACGAATCTTGGCGAACTCTACCTCACACAAGCGAAGGTCGCGGATGCGGAACCCCTTCTGCGGCGGGCGTTGGCCATCCGGGAGAAGGCGCTCGGTCCGGAACATCCCCGTGTGGCCGATAGTCTGAACAATCTGGCCGAAGTGTACCGTGGGCAAAAGAACTACGCGGAGGTCGAAAACCTCCACCGCCGCGTGCTTGCCATACGAGAGAAAGCGCTGGGCCCCGAGCACGCCCATGTGGCGGTTAGCCTCCATAACCTGGCGGCCGTGTACGTGACCCTGGGGAGGGATAGCGAGGCTGAGCCCCTTCACCGCCGCGCCCTCGCCATCCGTGAGAAGGCGTTGGGCCCGGAGGACCGCTTGGTCGCCCAGTCACTCGACCACCTCTCGGGCATCCTCGTCCGCCAGAGAAAATACGCCGACGCCGAGGCCCTATACCGCCGCGCATTGGCGATCCGCGAGAAGATCCTGGGCCCCGAGAGCCTCGACGCTTCTTATTCGCTCAGCTCGCTGGCGGACCTCTTTCGGACCCAGCGTAGGTTTCCCGATGCCGAGACTCACTACCGCCGCGCCCTCGCCATCCGCGAAAAGATCTATGGCCCGGAGCACCCCGAGATCGTGCGCATTCTGGAAACATTGGCACAGGTCCTCCGCGAACAGAGAAGGTACTCCGATGCCGAATCCCTGGCACGCCGCGCCGCCGTCATGCAGGAGAAGGTGCTGGGCCCCGATGACATTGAGGTCGCAAACACACTCGCCACCCTGGCAGCCGTCGTGCGGGAGCAGGCCAAGCCTGGCGAAGCCGCTACCCTGTATCACAAGGTGCTGGCGGTCTACGAAAGGGTTCTCGGCAAGGAAAGTCCTCAGGTGGCCACAACGCTCGGCGAGCTAGGCGATCTGTACCGCCAACAGGGCAAGTACACTGACGCCGAGCCGCTCTACCGCCGGGCGCTAGATATCCGGGAGAAGGCAAGAGGGCCCGAGCATCCAGACGTGGCGGCTGCCCTCAACAGATTGGGCCTTGTGTACAACGAGCAGGCGAGACACGCCGAGGCCGAGCCGGTCTTTCGCCGCAGTCTCGCCATCTACGAACGAGCGCTGGGGCCGCATCACGCGTTCGTTGCGACGATCCTCATCAATCTGGGAGCGACCCATCGGTTCCAGGGGAAGTATTCTGAGGCGGAGGCCGCCCTCCGGCGCGCCCTGGCGATCCGGGAACACGCCCTGGGGCCGATGCACGCGGACGTGGCCGTGAGTCTCGAACACCTCGCAAACCTCTATGAGAATCGGGGCGACGCGTTCCAGGCGGAAGCGCTGTACCGGCGCTCCCTGGCGATCAAGGAAACCACGTTTAGTCCAGACCATGTGGAGGTTGGGACGACCCTGAGCAACCTTGGTAACCTCTACAAGAACCAAGACAAAAACGGGGAAGCCGAAGGGTTCTACCTGCGGGCCATCGCTCTCTTCGAGAAGGCCTTGGGGGCCCAGCATCTCCGGCTCGCGAACGAGCATGCGCCCCTGGCAGATGTCTATCGGGCCCAGCGGAAGTACGTCGAGGCCGAGGCCGCCTACCGCCGGGCCCTGGCTATCCGCGAGAGGGCGCTGGGTCCAGACCATCGCGACGTCGCCGCAAGCTTGAGCAACCTCGCCGAGTTCCTGCATGACCGGGGGAAGACCGTCGAAGCGGAGCCGCTCCAGCGACGGGCCCTAGAGATTCGCGAGAAGGTCTTGGGGCCAATGGACCCGAACGTGGCGTTCAGCCTGAACCGGCTGGGTCTGGTGTACTGGACCTTGGGAAAGACGGCCGATGCAGAAAGACTGCTCCAGAGGGCGTTGGCGGTCCGAGAAAAAGTCCTGCCCTCAGACCACCCGCAACTGGCACTGAGCGCAAGCAACCTCGGGCGGTTCTACCAGGACCACCGGAGGTATATGGAGGCGGAACCGCTCCTCCAAAGGGCGCTGGGACTTCGTGAGAAGTTTCTTCCACCCGACCACCGCGATGTGATCTCAAGCATCAACCACCTCATCATCTTATACACCACCCAGCGGAAGTATGCCCAGGCGGAGGCATTCCACCAGCGGCTCCTCGGTGTCCGGGAAAAAACGCTGGGAAAAGACCATCCCGATGTGGCCGTTGAATTGATGAACCTGGCAGAGACGTTTCGGGCTCAGGGCAAGAATGCCGAGGCTGAACCGCTGTACCAACGCGCCCTGGATATCCGTCAGAAGGCGCTTGGTTCAGAAGACCCGAGGGTTGGGGCAACACTGACGTCGCTGGGGGAGGTTTACCAGGCGCAGGGTCGATACGCGGACGCTGCCGTCTTCCACCGGCAGGCCATGAAGACATTCGAGAAGGCACTCGGGCCGGACCATCGTGATCTCGCAAGGAGCGCCTACAATTTGGCCGAGGCGGAGAGAAGTCTAGGCAATCATGCCGAGGCGGAGGCCCTCTACCGCCGTTCCCTGGTCATTCGGGAGAAGAGTCTGGGCCCCGAACACTTTGAGGTGGCCTGGAGTCTCTCTAGGCTTGCATTGGCTCTCGAGGCACAGGGGCGTTCCGCTGAATCCGCGCCGCTGCTCCAGCGTTCGCTTCAAATTGCAGAAAAGGCGCTGGGGCCGGAACATCCAGATGTGGCTGAGTACGTAACCAATCTCGCAATCCTTGCGTATACTCGAGGGCAGCGTAAGGAGGCAGAGCCGCTCTTCCGACGCGCCTTGGCCATCCGCGAGAAGTTCCTGGGGCCGGACCATCCAGATCTCGCGGCAAGCCTGAACATTCTCGCGGATGCTCTGCGTGACGAGAAACACTATGCCGAAGCAGAGCCGCTCCTCCATCGAGCGTTGGCCATTCGGGAGAAGGCTCTGGGACAGGAGCACCCACATGTCGCCGACAATCTCGACAGCCTGGCGAGTCTCTACGCGCGGCAAGGCAGGTACGCCGATGCAGAGAGCTCGCAGCGCCGGGCTCTGGCGATCCGCGAGAGGACCCTCGGACGGGAACATGTCGTGGTAGCTGCAACGCTGGTCGGCCTCGCCGACCTCTATCGGGGGCAGGACAAGTCCGCGGAGGCGGAGCCCTTCTACAGGCGGGCGTTAGCCATTCGCGAGAAGGCGGTTGGTCCAGACGATCCAAGCGTCGCCGGAACGCTGCTCCTCCTGGGCGAACTCCACCAGGCGCAGGCGCGGTACGAAGAAGCCGAGCCCCTGCATCAACGGGCCGTCCAAATCTTCGAGAAGGTGCTCGGCCCGGAGCACGGCGCGCTGCCGCGGAGCCTGGAAGGCTTGGCCAGCGTGTATCGAGCCCGGGGCAAGCTTGCCGAGGCCGAGCCCGTCCAGCGCCGGGCGCTGGCCATCCGCGAGAAGACGCAGGGCGGCGAGCACTTCGACGTCGCGCGGAGCCTGACGGGTCTAGCGCTGATCCTCCAGGGGCAGCGTCAATTCGGCGAGGCGGAACAGCACATCGGTCGGGCGCTCCGCATCGCCGAGAAGGCGCTGGGGCCCGAACACGTCGAGGTGGCCTGGATACTGGAGTATCAGGGTCTCATGCTGGTTGGTCTGCAACGGTATGCGGACGCACAGGCGGCCCTGAGAAGGGCCGTCTTCATCCGCGAGACTAAATTGGGGGCGGAGCACCTGGACGTGGCGTCCACGGCCATCAGTCTCGGCGTAGCCCTCGCCGCCGGCGGGGGATATGCGGAGGCCGAGGCGGCCTTTCGGCGCAGCCTGGCGATCCGCGAAATGGGCCTCGGCCCCGACCATGAGCTCGTGGGGTTGGGCCTGAGCCGGGTGGCGGGGGCCTGCTCCGCCCAGGGGAAGTTGCCGGAGGCGGAGCGGCTCTACGCGCGGGCCGTGGCCGTGGCGGAGAAGGCGCGGGGCCTGGAGCATCCCTCCGTGGCGACGGCCCTCGACGCGCAGGCCGAGGTCCAGCGGAAGCAGCACAAGTATGCCGAGGCGGAGCCGCTGTACCGGCGGGCCCTGGGCATCCGCGAGAAGGCCCTGGGCCCGGACGACGGCCTGGTGGCTGCGACGCTGACCGGGCTGGGCGTGCTGTACCAGGAGCAAAATAGGCTGGCCGAGGCGGAGCCCCTTCACCGCCGGGCTCTCGCGATCATGGAAAAGGCGATAGGCGCGGACCACGTCGTTCTGACTCTGGTGCTGGTGAACCTGGGGGTGGTGTACCGGGCCCAGGGGGACCTCCTGCAGGCCGCGATCAGCTATCGGCGCGCCCTGGGGATCCAAGAGAAGCACCTGGGGGCGGAGCATATCGATGCCGCCGCGACCACCTACGCGCTCGCCGAGGTCTACCAGGCCCAGGGCAAGCTGGCGGAGGCGGAACCGTTCTACCGGCGCGCCGTCGCGGCGCTGGAGAAGACCCTGGGCCCCGAAAGTGTCGCCGTGGCTAGCCCCCTGGATGGCCTGGCCACACTTCATATCGCCCAGGCGAGGTTTCGCGAGGCTGGGGCCTTGCTGGAGCGGATCGTCCGCATCTCCGAGAAGGCATCGGGCACGGAGTCCCCGGCCCTGGCGGAACACCTGCACGGACTGGCGGGACTGTATGTCGTCCTGGCGCGCTACCCGGAGGCCGAGTCGATGCACCGGCGGGCGCTCGCGATCCAGGAAAAGACTCTCGGGGGCGAGCACCCCTCGGTGGCTACGGGCCTGGAGCACCTGGCGCGACTTTCCGTGGAGCTCGCACGGTATTCTGAGGCGGAGCGGCTCTATCGGCGGGCGATGGCCATTCGGGAGAAGGCGCGGGGGCCGGGGGATCCCTCCGTCGCGTCCAGCCGGGATCATCTGGCCCACCTCGTCGCCCTGCTCGATCGGCGCACCGAGGCGGAGCGGCTCCACGAACAGGCACTGACCATCCGCGAGCGGGCGCTGGGCCCGGAAGATCCTGCGGTAGCCGACAGCCTCCAGAGTCTGGGGGCATTCTACCGGTCGCATGGGGAGCACAGGAGAGCCGAGGCACTCTTCCAGCGGGCCCTCGTCATTCTGGAGAAGGTGTGGGGTCCGGATGATTCCCGCGTGACCACGGCGGTAAATCACCTGGCTCGCCTTGCCCATGTCCGGGGTGACCCCGCAGAGGCCGAAAGACTGTTCACGCAGGCCCTCGCGATGCTCGAGCGGAAGCTCGGCGGCCACCACGTGTCGGCAGCCATCAGCCTGGAGGGGATGGCGGACGTCTACCGGATCCAGGGCCGCTACGCGGAGGCGGAGACGTTCTATCGACGGGCCCTGAACCTCCAGGAGAAGGCCCTGGGCCCGGACCATCCAGCGGTGGCCGGTACCCTGGGACATCTGGGGCTCCTCTTCCATGCGCAGGGCAAGCCGGACGATGCGAGGCGCCTCCATGAGCGGGCTCTCGGGATCTTGGAAAAGGCGTTCGGCCCGAACCACCCCGCTCTGCCCAGCGCGCTCGAGAATCTGGCCGTGCTCGCCCGCGAGCAAGGCGGGGCTGGCGAGGCAGAATCGGCCGCCAGGCGGGCGCTGGAGATCGTGGAACGGTCCCTGGGTGCGCAGCACCGTCGCCTGCTCGATGGCCTCGAGATCCTCGCCTCCGTCCTGCGGCAGGTCCGCAGGGATGCGGAAGCGGCCGAAGTGGAGGCGCGGGCCAAGGCGATCCGCGACAAGTACGGCCCACCGAAGACCGGCGCCTAGACCCCCCCGCGCCACGCCGGCCGGGCGCTTCTCGCGCGGTTCGCGCAACCTTCCCTCTGTCTCCTTCCCCCATTCCTTGTCCCGGCAAACCGGCCCGCCCCGGCATCCGGTGCGGCCGCACCACCTGGTGGCACTGCGGCAGGGGCACCGGGGCGATGCACATTCCGTTGACGCCGCCGCCATGTGGTGATATAATTTGATCCATAATCGTATGACTTGATACCATAATTTTGGTGCGAACATGGCGCGCAAGAAGGGCGAGAAACGGCAGGTGCGGCTGTCGGTCTCCATCGACCCGGCGCTGTACAGCGAAGTCCTTGGGGATGCCTCGGTGAACAAGAGCCGGGTCGTTCAGGAGGCGTTGGCGTTGTACCGGCGGGAAGCGCTCCGGCGGGAGATCGAGAGGTTCTGCGCGATGCCCGACGCGTCGGACGTCCAGGACACGGAGCGGGCGCTTCCGGCGCAGCGCGAGGCGCTGGACCGTGACTGATGGCGAGCATCCGCGGCGCGGGGAGATCTGGCTCGTCGATTTCAATCCCGCCCGGGGCCACGAACAAGCGGGCATCCGTCCCGCCCTGGTCATTCAGAGTGATGCCATCAACCGGACCGGCTTCGGGACGGTTGTGGTCCTGGCGGTGTCCAAGGCGACGTCCGTCAAGCGGCGGGGGATCCTCAATGTGGAATTGCGCCGGGGGGAAGGAGGGCTTCGCCTCGACTCGATCGTCAAGTGTCACCAGGTCTACACCATTGATCGTTCTCGTCTGACGCGCCGTTTCGGCCGTCTCGACGACACCCGCATGGCCGAAATCGACCGGACCACGCAGCTCGTCCTCGGTTTCCTTTCGGTGTGATCTCCCGGCGCCGCGCCGCTCCCTGCCGAGACGGGGTGACGGCTGCGGGAACTGCGCAGCGGTGACAGCGCCATCGCCGCGTGACATGGGCGGGGTTCGGGGAAACTATAGGGCGCTTCCGGCGGCGGGCGGCGGATGGTGTGGCGGGAACCCTCGGGGGGTGTCTATGGCGAAGGGGCGGCCGACGTGCTTGCAGGAAACCGAACCGCTGGTCGGGGTGACCCTGCTCTTCGAGGGCCATGAGTGGGCGGTCACGGAACGGTCCACGTACCGGAATCCCGAGGACCTGTGGGTCACCGAGTGGTGCTGCGAGGCCGGGGGGACGACGGCCTACCTCCTCAAGGAGGTCGACGAGCAGAAGGCCATCCGCTGGTTCTTCACCCGCCAGATTCCCGAAGACGCCGTGCAGCTTCCGGACGGCGAGGCGCTGGAACCGTGGATGCAGCGCCAGCCCCACCTGCAGCCGCCCCCGATCCTGCAGCACGGGAAGGCGACCTACCGCCATGCAGACACTGTCGAGGGAACCCACGAGGAGGAAACGGGCGAGCGGGCCGAGAAAGTCACCTGGGAGTACTGGGACGACCGGCGCGCGCACAACCTGGCCGTGGAATTGTGGCCGGACGGCGCCTTCGAGTGCTACCACGGCGCGTACATCCAGCCTCAGCAGGTGACGATCCGGTATCCCGCCACCGCCACCCCCGCCGCGGCCGCGCGCCCGGGGTTCTACGGGCGACTGGCCGCCAATCCCGTCCTGGCCACGCTCCTCTTCCTGCCCATCGCCTATCTTCTGGCCTTCATGGCGGGCCGGCCTCTGGATTCGGCCGTGGCCTTCGCGGTGCCGGCGGCCGGCGTGGGCGGCTGGTTCTTCGCTCTGGGGCGCGCGCCCGCGGCGAATGGCGCCGCCGTGCTGCTGGGGCTGCTGGCCGCCGCCGTCTTCTGGCGCTTTCCCCCGCTCACCAGCGGGCCCGGGGTGGCGGCCCTGTTCGCAACGCCGGCGGCCATCGCGTGGCTGGCCCGCAGGGGCACCGGCGGGGACCGGCGGCCCGCCGTGCGGTTCGCGGCCGCGTGGGGCGTGGCCATGCCGCTCCTGATCCTGGGCCTGGTGCACTATTTCCGCTTCGCCCCCATCCCGCACACGCCGGGGCAGTACGCCGTGGCCCTGGCGCCGGCGGCGCTGGGGGTGCTGGCGGCCCTGGTAGTCTCGGGGCTGGTCCTCCGAGGATCCGGCGAGGAGGGGCGGTGAGCCACATCTTCCTGGACCGGCGCGACGGCCGGCTGGCCCTCTACCTGAGCGGCGACCTGCAGTTTGACCGGCGCGACGAGCGCCTCTACCACGAAGCCCTCGCCCTGGTCCCTGTGGCGCTGGCCGCGCGGCGGGCGCGGGGCGGCCCGCTGCGGGTCCTGATCCTGGGGGGCGGGGACGGCCTGGCCCTGCGGGAGGTGCTCCGGTTCCGCCAGGTGGCGGCGGCGCACGTGGTGGACCG
>Ga0214473_10002799_pt1 | contig 21359 bp, 20 predicted proteins | sample RVTome_7_FD_203509 | JGI IMG/M metagenome (GOLD analysis project Ga0214473, IMG submission 203509) | Soil microbial communities from uranium-contaminated site in the Upper Colorado River Basin, Wyoming, United States - RVT98D197 | ecosystem: Environmental > Terrestrial > Soil > Contaminated >... | reverse complement strand
GTGAACGGCGTGGCGACCGTGACGATCGAGAGCGGCTCCTTCTTCCGCCGGTTCCAGACCGGAAAGCTCTACCATTACGTGTTCGCGCTGGCGGGCGGGGTGCTGATCATCTACCTGGTGAAAGCTTTCTGACCGGAGGAGGTCTTCCGTGGGTTTCATCGACAGTCATATCCTGAGCCTGATGACGTTCCTCCCCCTGGCCGGCGCGGCCGTCATACTCTGCCTGCCGAAGGGGAACGACAACCTGGTCAAGACGATCGCCGCCGTGGCGTCGTTTCTCCCGATCCCGCTGGCGATCAAGCTCTGGGTCGCATTCGACCGCACGGTGGCCGGCGTGAACGTGGCGAACCAGTTCCAGTTCGTCGAGCACTACAGCTGGATCCCGTCGATCAATGTCGAGTACTTCATGGGGGCCGACGGGATCTCGATGCCGATGCTCCTCCTGACCGCCCTCCTGTCGTTCCTCGCGGTCATCGGATCCTGGGGGATCGCGAACAAGATCAAGGGGTACATGGCGCTCTTCCTCCTCCTCGAGACCGGCATGATGGGCGTCTTCGCATCGCTCGATTTCTTCCTGTTCTACGTCTTCTGGGAGGTGATGCTCCTGCCGATGTACTTCCTCATCGGGATCTGGGGAGGCCCGCGGCGCGAATACGCGGCCATCAAGTTCTTCCTCTACACGCTGCTCGGGTCGGTCCTGATGCTCCTGGTGATCCTGGCGCTCTACTTCAACACGACGAACCCCGAGACGGGCGGGCACACCTTCAACATGCTCCACTACATGCAGCAGTCGACCCACAACGGGTGGCTCAAAGGATTCGACGTCCGGGCTCTCCTGTTCCTCGGGCTGTTCATCGGGTTCGCCATCAAGGTCCCTCTGTTCCCGTTCCACACGTGGCTCCCCGACGCCCACGTCGAGGCTCCGACCGCCATCTCGGTCATCCTTGCGGGGGTCCTGCTGAAGATGGGGACGTACGGCCTGATGCGGATCTCCTTCCCGATCTTCCCGGACGTGACGAGGTGGTTCGCCGTCCCGATGGCCGTCCTGGGGGTCATCAACATCGTCTACGGGGCCCTGTGCGCCATGGCCCAGACGGACTTGAAGAAGCTGGTCGCCTACTCCTCGGTGAGCCACATGGGCTTCTGCCTCCTCGGGATGGCGGCGCTCACCCCGGCCGGGATGATCGGCGCGTCGTTCCAGATGTTCAGCCACGGCATGATCACGGCCATGCTCTTCTTCCTGGTCGGCGTCGTCTACGACCGGGCGCACCACCGGCAGATCGACGGGTTCGGGGGACTGGGCGCCGTCGTGCCGGTCTACACCTTCTTCGTGAGCGTGGCGTTCTTCGCGTCGCTCGGCCTGCCGGGCTTTTCCGGGTTCATCGCCGAGGCCATGGTCTTCATCGGGTCGTTCGACGTCTTCCGGACGATCGTGCTGGTCGCCGCCTCGGGGATCATCATCGTCGCCGCGTTCCACCTCTGGGCGCTCCAGCGGGTCTTCCTGGGGCCGCTCAACCCCAAGTACGCCCAGCTCGAGGAGATGAACGCACGCGAGATCTTCTGCCTCACCCCGCTGGCGGTGATGGCGCTGTTCCTCGGGGTCTACCCGATGCCGGTGCTCAACCTCATGAACACCTCGCTCATCAAGCTCGTCGACATCGTGAAGATGGTGATCTAGGATGCCCCTGGGGAACCTCGCCAGCGTAAGCTACTTCCTGCCCGAATTCGCCGTCACGGCGACGATCCTCCTGCTCGTCGTCGTGCACGTCGCGGGGAAAAACCGGCAGTCGTCCGCTCCGGCGATCCTCTCCCTGGCGGGCGTCGGGGCAGCGCTGCTCCTGACCGCAATCCAGCCCGCGGGGCCGGGCAAGCCGCTCTTCGAGGGGATGGTGGCGCTCGACGGCTTTGCCGTCTTCTTCAAGGCGCTGACCGCCCTGGCGACCATCGTCGTCATCTTCATGTCGATGGACTGCGGGGAGCTCGCCGGCAGGAGCCAGGCCGAGTACTACATCTTCCTCCTGTCGGTGCTGCTCGGGATGTTCCTGCTCTCTGCGGCGACCGACATCGTGATGCTGTATCTCTCCCTCGAGCTGGTCTCCATTCCGTCGTACCTGCTCGCCGGTTATCTCAAGGGCCGGGCATCGTCGAACGAGGCCGCGATGAAATACGTGGTGTACGGGGCGACCGCGTCGGGCGTGATGATCTACGGCTTCTCGCTGCTGTTCGGCCTGACGGGCACCACCCAGATCGGGGAGATCGGCCGGGCGCTGGCCCTCGGGAAGGCGACGCTTCCGGTGTTCCTGGCGGCGGTGATGGTGACGGTCGGGTTCGGGTTCAAGATCACGGCGGTCCCCTTCCACATGTGGAGCCCCGACGTGTACGAGGGCGCACCGACCCCGGTCACCGCCTTCCTGTCGGTGGGCCCCAAGGCTGCGGGGTTCGCGGTGCTCGTGCGGTTCTTCTACACCGTGTTCGCCTCCCCCGACGGGGCGGAGGGGGCGTGGAGGATCTCCTCCGCCGTGGACTGGACACAGCTGTTCGCGGTTCTCTCCGCGGTGACGATGACGGTGGGGAACCTGGTCGCCATCAACCAGAAGAACGTGAAGAGGCTTCTGGCCTACTCCTCCATCGCCCACGCCGGGTACATGCTGATGGGGTTCGTCCTCCTCACGCCGGCCGGCCTCCAGGCGATCCTGTTCTACCTCGTGGTGTACCTGTTCATGAACCTGGGCGCGTTCTACGTGGTGATCCTGGTGGCCAACGGGACCCGGAGCGAGGAAATCGCCGATTACTCCGGCCTGGGCAGCCGGGCTCCGTTCGCCGCCGTTTCCCTCGCCATCTTCCTGTTCGCCCTGACGGGCATCCCGCCCTTCTCGGGATTCATCGGGAAGGTTTATCTCTTCGCCGAGGTCATCCACCGGGGGGTCTACTGGCTGGTCCTGGTGGCGGCGATCAACAGCGCCATCTCGCTGTACTATTACGCCCGCATCGTCAAGGTCATGTTCCTGGAGGACCCCAAGGAAAGCGCGGTGCTTTCCGTCCCCGCGTTCCCCCGGGCGCTCCTCTGCCTTCTCGTGATTCCGACGCTCGTTCTTGGAGTATACTGGGAGCCCGTGATCCGGGTAGCCGCGAATTCCGTCAAGCTTCTCGCTTTCTAGTTCGCTGGAAAGGGGCACCGTGGCGAACTTCATTTCCTCCATCCAGTTCTCGGATCCGTATTTCTCGGTCCTCCTGATGCTGGTGATCGGGGTGGGGATGTCGGTGGCGTTCGTCTTCCTCTCCCAGGCGCTGGGCCCCAAGCGATACGATCGGGTCAAGTACAGCGTCTACGAGTGCGGCGTCGATCCCTTCACGACCGCCTCGGTGCGCATCTCCGTGAAGTTCTACCTGATTGCCATTCTGTTCATCCTTTTCGACCTGGAGTCGGCGTTCCTTTATCCGTGGGCGATCCTCTTCCGGCAGCTGGGGTGGTTCGGCTTCATCGAGATGGGGATCTTCCTCCTGATCCTGCTCGCGGGCCTCCTCTACGCGTGGAAGAAGGGGGCGCTGGAATGGCAGTAGGGAATCGCCCGAAAAGCGCCCTCCCGGGAAGCGGGCACGCCCTGACGACGCTCGAGGCGATGATCGCGTGGGGGCGCAAGTACTCGATCTACCCCTTCACGTTTGCGACCGCGTGCTGCGGGATCGAAGTGATGGGGGCGTTCGGGACGCACTACGACCTGTCCCGGTTCGGGGCCGAGGTCGTCCGGTTCTCCCCCCGGCAGGCGGATATGCTCCTCGTCGCCGGGACGATCAACTACAAGATGGCGCCGGTCATGGTCCGCATCTACGAGCAGATGCTCGAGCCGAAGTGGGTCGTTGCGATGGGGGCCTGCGCGTCATCGGGCGGGTTTTACAACAACTACACGGTCCTGCAGGGGATCGACAAGATCCTCCCGGTGGACGTGTACATCCCCGGCTGCCCCCCGAACCCGGAGGGGATCATCGACGCCGTGGTGGCGTTGCAGAAGATGATGGAAACCGGCGCTCCGCGTGCCTCGGAACGCTGGCCGATCAAGATCTGAAGCGAACCGGAAGGGAAATGGCCGAAGAGACGAAAAGCCCGGTGCTGCGAAAGCTGATCGAAAGGTTCGGGGACGCGATCGTCTCGACGCATTCCGACTTCGGCGACGACACGGCCCTGGTGCGCCGGGAGAAGATCGTGGAGATCTGCACGTTCCTTCGCGACGACCCGGACCTGCTCTTCAACTTCGCGATGGACCTGACCGGCGTGGACTACCTGGGCGAGACGCCCCGGTTCGAGGTGGTTTACCACCTCTATTCCCTGGAGAAGAGGCACCGGGTGCGGGTCAAAGTGCGCCTCCACGAGGAGGACCCGACGATCGACTCCGTGGTTTCGGTGTGGCCGGGGATCGACTGGTACGAGCGGGAGGCGTACGACATGTACGGAATCGTCTTCCGCGGCCATCCGAACCTCAAAAGGATCCTCCTGTACGAGGGGTTCGTCGGGCACCCGCTGCGGAAGGACTATCCCAAGGCAAAGCGGCAGCCCACCATGGGGCCGGAAGAGTGACATGACGGAACTCGTCGGCGCGCAGAGAGGACGCGGGAAGCTCGACCTTCATGCCGAGCCGATGATCCTGAACATCGGCCCGTCGCACCCCGCCACGCACGCCACGCTCCGCCTCGTCGCCGAGCTGGACGGAGAGATGATCCGTTCGCTCATCCCCGAGTTCGGCTATCTCCACCGGGGGTTCGAGAAGGAGTCGGAGAACGCCACCTGGACCCAGGTGGTCCCCTACACGGACCGGCTGAACTACGTCTCCCCGCTGATGAACAACGTGGGATACGCGATGGCCGTGGAGAAGCTGTGCGGGATCGAGGTCACGGAGCGGTGCAAGTACATCCGCGTGCTGATCTGCGAGCTCTCCCGGATCATCGACCACATGGTCTGCATCGGCGCGAACATGGTGGACCTGGGGGCGCTGACGAACTTCTGGTACTTCTGGAAGCCGCGGGAAGAAGTCTACATGCAGCTCATCGAGCCGCTGTGCGGGCAGCGGCTCACGACCGCGTACACCCGGATCGGCGGCGCGATGTGGGACCTTCCGGAGGGATGGGTCGAGAAGTGCCGGAACGTTTGCCGGACCGCGATCCTGCCGGCGATCCAGGACGTGAACGCCTTGCTCACGAAAAACCGGATCTTCATCGAGCGGACGATGGGGGTGGGCCCCATTACCGCGAAGGACGCGATCGCGCTGGGCTTCACGGGCCCGTGCCTGCGGGCGGCGGGTGTCCCCCTCGACCTGCGGAAGGACGAGACGTACCTCGTCTACGACCGGTTCGACTTCGACGTCCCCATCGGCCTGAAGGGAGACACGTGCGACCGGTACCTGGTCCGGATGGAGGAGATGCGCCAGTCGGTGCGCATCATCGAGCAGGCGCTCGACCAGCTCCCGGGCGGCCCGGTGAACATCGACGACACCCGCTATGTCCTTCCCGACAAGCAGCTGGTCTACACGAACATCGAGTCGCTGATGCAGCACTTCAAGAACATCATGGAAGGGATCCAGGTCCCCGCCGGCGAGGTCTACTCCGCCACCGAGGCGGCCAACGGGGAGCTGGGGTACTACATCGTGAGCAAGGGCGGCAAGGGGCCGTACAAGATCAAGGTCCGTCCTCCGTGCTTCCCGCTGTTCCAGGCGATGCCGCACCTGTGCGAGGGGCAGATGATCGCGGACCTGATCGCGGTCCTGGGGAGCGTCAACATCATCGCAGGGGAGCTCGACCGGTGAGCGTAGTCTTTTCCGATGCGGCCCGGCGGGAGCTCGAGGCGGTCCTTTCGCGCTACCCGGACAAGGAGGCGGCGATCCTGCCGGCCCTGTACTTGGCCCAGCGCGAGTTCGGCTACCTCTCCGACGATGCAATCGTGGTGGTCGCCGACCTGTTGGGATTCACCCCGGCGCGCATCGAGGGGGTGGCGACCTTCTACACCATGTACAACCGGAAGCCGGTGGGGAAGTACCACCTGCAGATCTGCCGCAACCTCTCCTGCTCGCTTCTGGGCGCCGAGCACCTGATCGAGCACGTATCGAAGAAGCTCGGGATCCGGCCGGGGAAGACGACGCCGGACGGGAAGTTCACGCTGTCCGAGGTGGAGTGCCTGGGCAGCTGCGGGACCGCGCCGGTCCTGCAGCTCAACGACGACTACCACGAAGACCTGACGGAGGAGAAGATCGACGCTCTCCTCGACCGGCTTCCGTAACGGGATAAAGCGAAGACGACGATGGAAACGGTCCTCACCACCCACTTCGCCAACGAGCAGTACCGCCACGTCGACACCTACCTGCAGTTCGGAGGGTACGAGGCGCTGCGCAAGGCGCTCTCAACCCCTAAGGAGCGGATCGTCGACGAGGTGAAGAAGGCGAACCTGCGCGGCCGTGGTGGCGCAGGCTTCCCGGCGGGGGTGAAGTGGGGGTTCCTCCCCAAGGACCTCTCCCGCCCGCGGGTCCTGGTGGTCAACGCGGACGAGGGGGAGCCCGGGACGTTCAAGGACCGGCAGATCATGGCCAGGGCGCCGCACCTCCTCCTGGAGGGGATCGCGATCGCCTCCTACGCCATGACGATCCACCTGTGCTACATCTACATCCGGGGGGAGTTCGTCCGCGAGGCGAAGATCCTCGAGGAGGCCGTCGCCGAGGCGTACGCGAAGGGATTCCTCGGGAAGAACCTCCTGGGCTCGGGGTTCGACCTCGACGTTACCGTCCACCGCGGCGCGGGCGCCTACATCTGCGGCGAGGAGACCTCCCTCATCAATTCCCTCGAGGGGAAGCGGGGATGGCCCCGGATCAAGCCCCCCTTCCCGGCATCCGTCGGGGCGTTCGGCCTCCCCACGATCGTGAACAACGTGGAGACGATCGCGGACGTGCCGTGGATCGTCGCCAACGGGGGCGAGAAGTTCGCCTCCCTCGGGGTGGAGAAGAACGGCGGCACGCGCCTGATCGGCGTCAGCGGCCCCGTGAACCGGCCCGGCGTCTACGAGCTGTCGGCGGGAGTGCTCCTGCGGGAGGTCATCTACACGCACGCGGGAGGGTTGAAGGACGGAAAAGCGCTCAAGGCCGTGATCCCGGGCGGGTCGTCCACGCCGGTCCTGCGCCCCGGCGAGATCGACGTGACGTTCGACATCGAGTCGATGGGGAAGATCGGGACGATGCCGGGGTCCGGCGGCGTCATCGTCATCGCGGAAGGCACCTGCATGGTCCGGGCCCTCTCGGTGCTGATGAAATTCTACGCGCACGAATCGTGCGGCCAGTGCACCCCGTGCCGGGAAGGGACCGGGTGGCTGGCGAAGGTCGTGGGCCGCATCGAGAACGGGCAGGGGCGGGAGGGGGACCTCGAGCTCGTCCTCGACGTGTGCGACAACATGATGGGGAGGACCATCTGTCCGCTGGCCGACGCGGCGGTGATGCCCGCCCAGTCGTTCATCTGGAAGTTCCGGGAAGAGTTCGACCGGCACATCCGGGACCAAAAATGCCCGTTCGGGAACAAATTCTAGGGACCCATGCCGACCTTCCTCATCAACGGAGTCTCCGCCAAGGTCCCCGAGGGGACGACGATCCTCGAAGCCGCGAGGCAGATCGGGATCGAGATCCCCCACTATTGCTACCACCCCAAGCTCTCGATCGCGGGGAACTGCCGGATGTGCCTGGTGGAGGTGGAGAAGTTCCCGAAGCTCCAGATCTCCTGCAACACCGTGGTGACCGAGGGAATGGTGGTCCGGACCGACACGGAGAAGGTGAAGAAGGCCGTCACCGGAGTCCTCGAGCTGATGCTCATCCACCACCCGATCGACTGTCCCATCTGCGACCAGGCGGGCGAGTGCGGCCTGCAGAACTACTACATGAAGTTCGGGCTGCACAAGAGCCGGTACGCCCTCGAGGACAAGGTCCACAAGAAGAAGGTGCAGGACATCGGGGGGCAGATTGTCCTGGACGCCGAGCGGTGCATCCTCTGCTCCCGCTGCGTCCGGTTCCTCCGGGAAATCACCGGGACCTGCGAGATGGAGTTCTTCAGCCGCAGCGACCACTCCGAGATCTCGATCTTCCCCGGACGGCCGCTCCACAACGATTACACCGGCAACCTGGCCGACATCTGCCCGGTGGGCGCGCTGACGAACAAGGATTTCCGGTTCAAATGCCGGGTCTGGTTCCTGAAAAGCGCGAATTCGATCTGCCCGGGGTGCGCCAACGGGTGCAACGTTTACGCGGACTTCAAGGGGGACATCCTCTACCGGTTCCGGCCGCGTCCGAACGACGCCGTCAACCAGACGTGGCTGTGCGACTTCGGGCGGCTCGAGTACAAGAAGGCCAACGAGGACCGGCTGCTGACGCCCGTGATCCGCGAGGGGGGTCAGTCGACCGCCGCCGACTGGAACGCCGCCCTCTTCGCGACGGCCCTCAAATTCCGGGAAGCGGTCGAGGCGGGCGGACCCGAATCGGTGGCCGTCATCGCTTCGCCGCAGTCCTCCAACGAGGAGTTGTTCCTGGTCCGGAAGCTGGCGAAGGAAGTCCTGCGGACGCCGAACTACGGGTTCAGCTCCCGCACGCCCGGGCGTCCCGCATCGGACGATTTCCTCATCAAGGCGGACAAGAACCCGAACTCGAAAGGGGCGCAGCTGTTCGGCTTCACCGAGGAGGGGTTCGACCGCACGGTCAAGGCGATCTCCGAGGGAAAGATCCGCGCGCTCCTGGTCTTCGGGAACGTCCTCGCCGATTTCGCGGCAGGCGAGATCGGCCCGCTCCTGTCCAAGGTCCCCTTCATTGCCCATGTGGGGACGAACAACGGGGCGCTCTCCCGGGCGGCGCATGTCGTCCTGCCGTCGGCCTCCTTCGCCGAGCGGGGCGGGACCTTTACCAATTTCGCGGGGCGGGTGCAGCGGTTCCGGCCGGGGTTCCCGCCGCGCGGCAAGGCGAGAGTGGACATCGAGATCGTCGCGGAGCTTGCGAACCGGCTGGGCGCGGGTTGGCCCCCGGCCGGGGAGGCTTCCGTGTTCCAGGCGCTGTCCGCCTCGGAGGCGCCATTCGCCGGGATGAGCTACGAATCCCTGGGGGACCTGGGCCAGGCGGCCGGAGGGCCGAAATGACCCCCCTCTTCGACATCACGGTGTCCGTGGCGCGGATCGCGGTGTTCTTTGCCTTCGTTTTCGGCCTCGTTGTCATCATGACGTGGGTGGAACGGAAAGGGGCGGCCTACATCCAGGACCGGAGGGGCCCCAACCGGGCGCGCATCCTGGGGCTCACCCTGGGCGGAATCTTTCACCCCCTGGCCGACGCGCTCAAGTTCCTCTTCAAGGAGGACTTCATCCCGGACAACGCCCACCGGCTTTTTTACCAGCTGGCGCCGATGTTCGCGCTCGCCCCGGCGATCATGACGATGGCCGTCGTCCCGTTCGGGCCCCCGGTCGCGTTCGGCGGAAAACAGATCGCGCTCCAGATCGCGGACCTGAATGTCGGCATCCTTTACCTGTTTGCCGTCTCCGGGATGACGGTCTACGGCGTGGTGCTCGCGGGCTGGTCCTCCAACAGCAAGTACCCGCTCCTGGGCGGCCTGCGTTCCTCCGCGCAGATGATCTCGTACGAGGTATCGATGGGGCTCTCGATCGTCGGGATCCTCATGGTGTTCCGCTCCGTCCAGCTCTCCGAGATCGCGCGGGGACAGGGCGAGTTGCTCTTCGGGATCCTGCCGAAGTGGGGGGTCTTTGTCCAGCCGCTGGGATTCCTCCTGTTCCTCACCGCGCTCTACGCGGAGGCGAACCGGACCCCCTTCGACCTTCCCGAGGGAGAGTCGGAGCTGGTGGCCGGGTACCACACCGAGTATGCCTCCTTCAAGTTCTCCATGTTCATGATGGCCGAGTACATCCACCTGGTGGTGGGCTCGGCGGTCCTGGCGACCCTTTTCTTCGGCGGCTGGCAGTTCCCGTACCTCGGGAATACGGGATTTGCATTCCCCGGCGGCATTTCCGTCGCGGTTCCCGCCTGGGCGGTGTTCCTCCTTCGGATCGGGTCGTTCGTTGCGAAAACGCTCTTTTTCTGCTGGCTCTTCGTGTGGGTCCGGTGGACGGTCCCCCGGTTCCGGTACGACCAGGTCATGCGGCTGGGATGGAAGGTGATGCTTCCCCTGGCGCTGCTCAATATCTTCGTGACGGGGCTGGTCCTGCTCCTGATCGATCGAGGCGGGATGTAGATCCATGACGATCGGGGTGAAAAAGGTGGCCCGGCCGCCGGAGATGTCCTTCGGGGAGAGCCTCTACCTGCTCGAGATCCTGAAGGGCCTTGCGGTGACGATGGGGCACTTCCTGCACAACGTCGCCCACAACAAGGACATCCCCACGATCGAATACCCCGAGGTGCGGCGGGTGATGCCGTCGCGGTTCCGCGGGTGCCACCGGCTGATGAAGCGGCAAAACGGCGCGCCGCGCTGCGTGGCGTGCTACATGTGCGCCACCGCCTGCCCCGCCGTGTGCATCACCATCGTGGCGGGGGAGTCCCCCGACCCGAAAGTCGAGAAGTACCCGGTGCGGTTCGACATCGACATGCTGCGGTGCGTCTTCTGCGGGCAGTGCGTCGAGGCGTGCCCGGTGGACGCGATCCGGATGGACACCGGCTGGTTCACCCCGCCGGAGGACACCCGGGAGAAGCTCATCTACACGATCGACCGGCTGCTGGAGAAATAGGGACCGATGGAACGGATCCTGTTCGTCATTTTCGGCGCGATCGCGGTGGGCGGCGCGATCCTGGTGGTGACGAGGAAGCACCCGATGTCCTCGGCGCTCTACCTGATCCTGACGCTGTTCGCCGTGGCGGCGCTCTTCGCCCTGCGGCAGGCCCACTTCCTGGCGGCGATCCAGGTCATCGTCTACGCCGGGGCCGTCGTGGTCCTGTTCATCTTCGTCATCATGCTGGTCAACGTGCCGGAGAACAAGCTCCCGGTGGAGCGGGCGACGGCGCTGCGGCTCCTGGGGGTCGTCGCCGCGGGGCTGTTCATCCTCGAAGGGGCGGTCCTGGCCCGGCGGTTCCTCCTGCCGGCCGGATCCGGGGCCGACGCGGGGTCCGTCCAGGCCGTAGGAAAAGCATTGTTCACCGATTACCTGCTCGCCTTCGAGATCACCTCGGTGCTCCTGCTGGCGGCGGTGATCGGGGCCATCACGCTGGCGAAAAAGAAGATCTGACGGAGAAGGAAGGATGATGGAACCGTCCGCATACCTGCTGCTCTCCGGGATCCTGTTCGGCATCGGGGTGGTCGGGGTGGTGGCGCGTAAAAACGTTCTCATCATCCTGATGAGCGTCGAGATCATGCTCAACGGGGTCAACGTCGCCTTCATCGCCGTCGGGTCGCACCTGGGGGACCCCACCGGATCGGTGTTCGCCTTCATGGTGATGACCGTGGCCGCGGCGGAAGCCGCGGTGGGGCTGGCGATCCTCATCGCCATCTACCGTCTGAAGGAGACGATCGACGTCACGGAACTGAGCGTGCTGAAATGGTGAGCGGAATCCTCGATTTCCTGTGGCTCGTCCCGGCGCTTCCGCTTCTGGGAGTGATCCTGAACGGCGCGATCGCGCTGTTCTCCGAGCGCCCGCTCCTGCTCGCGGAGGCCGCGCACGGCGGGCACCCCGCCCCCGCGCCCTATCGGAAGCTCGTCGCATTCATCGGGCCGGCGGTGGTGGGAGCGGCCTTCGTCGTTTCGCTCCTGTCGGTGATCGCGCTCGCCGCGAGGTCCCCGCACGACCGGCTCTTCGTCCAGGTCCTCTTCCCCTGGATCCAGGCAGGAGGGTTCTCCGCCCCCGCGGCCCTGCAGCTGGACCCGCTTTCCTCCGTGATGATCCTCGTCGTCACCGGCGTCGGGTTCCTCATCCATGTCTACTCCGTCGGGTACATGTCCCACGAGAAGGCGTTCGCCCGGTACTTCGTCTACCTGAACCTGTTCACCTTCACGATGCTCACCCTGGTCCTGGGGAGCAACTACCTCGTGATGTTCGTCGGCTGGGAGGGGGTGGGGCTCTGTTCCTACCTCCTGATCGGCTACTGGTACGAGAAGAAGAGCGCCTCCGACGCGGGGAAGAAGGCGTTCATCGTCAACCGGATCGGCGACTTCGGGTTCATTCTCGGATTGTTCCTCCTCTTCTGGACGTTCGGGACGGTCGACTATACGGAGGTCTTCGCGAAGATCCCCCTGCTGTCGGCCAGCGGCGTCCTGACGACGGAAATCGCCACGGCGATCACCCTCCTGTTCTTCCTCGGCGCCACCGGCAAGTCGGCGCAGATCCCGCTCTACGTCTGGCTTCCCGACGCGATGGAGGGCCCCACGCCCGTCTCCGCCCTGATCCACGCGGCGACGATGGTCACGGCGGGCGTCTACATGGTCGCCCGATCGAACGCGCTGTACCTTTTGTCCCCCGTGTCGATGGGGGTGGTCGCGGTGGTAGGGGCGGCGACGGCGATCTTCTCCGCAACGATCGGCATCACGCAGAACGACATCAAGCGCGTGCTCGCCTACTCGACCGTCTCCCAGCTGGGGTACATGTTCCTGGCGTGCGGGGTCGGGGCGTTCACCGCGGGGATCTTCCACCTCATGACGCACGCCTTCTTCAAGGCGCTCCTCTTCCTGGGCTCCGGCTCGGTGATCCACGCCCTCTCCGGGGAGCAGGACATGCGGAAGATGGGGAGCCTCAAGAAACACCTCCCGATCACCTTCACGACCATGTTCATCGCGACGCTGGCGATCGCTGGGATTCCGGGACTGTCGGGCTTCTTCTCCAAGGACGAGATCCTCTGGAAGGCGTTCTCCTCCCCGCACGGGAACATCGTCTTGTGGGCGATAGGGGCGCTGGCGGCGGGGGTCACCGCCTTCTACATGTTCCGCCTGGTGTTTCTGACCTTTTTCGGGGCCTCCCGGATGGAACCGCAGGTGGAGAAGCACGTCCACGAATCGCCCGGGTCGATGACCGTGCCGCTCATGTTCCTGGCCGTTTTTTCGGTGATCGGCGGCTGGGTCGGCATTCCCGAGGTCCTGGGCGGGCACAATTATTTTGAAGAGTGGCTCGCGCCGGTCTTCGCGCAAGGGGCGGCGGGGAGCCACGGAGCCGCGCATCCCCCGGTCGCCCTGGAGCTTGGGCTGATGGCGGGTTCCGTCCTGGTGGCGCTGTGCGGGATCGGGCTTGCGTACTACCTCTACCGCGTCCGGACGGAAAAGCCCAAGAAGATCGCGGAGACGGTCCCGGTGCTCTACGACGTGGTCTACAACAAGTATTACGTGGACGAGATCTACGACGTCGTCATCGTCCGCAGGATCGTCGACGGATCGGTCTGGCTGTGGAAGACGTTCGACGCGGCGTTCATCGACGGGATCGTCAACGGCGTCGCGTCGCTGGTGCGGGGGGCGGGCGACCGCCTCCGGCGCGTGCAGACCGGCGTGGTGGGCAACTACGCCTTCTCGCTGCTTCTCGGCGCGGTCCTCATCGTCGGCTACATCCTCGCGCGGTAGAACGGGAAGGGAGCCTTTGCGGAGCGTGCGGACATGACGGGAATCATGGAAACAGGGACGGCGAACCTGCTGACCGCGCTGATCTTCTTCCCGCTGGCCGGGGCCCTGCTGCTCTTCTTCCTGCCGAGGGACGACAACCGGCTGCTCCGGAACGTCACATTCGGTGTCACCCTGGCGGAGTTCCTCCTTTCGCTACCGTTGGTCCTGGACTTCAACGGCGCCACCGCGGCGATGCAGTTCGTCGTCCGCGCCCCCTGGATCCCCGCTTACGGGATCGAGTACCACGTCGGCGTCGACGGCATCTCCCTGTGGCTCGTGATGCTGACGACCTTCCTGATGCCGATCGCGATCCTCTCCACCTACTCGGCGGTCGAGAAGCACGTGAAGGAGTTCATGATCTTCATGCTGGTCCTCGAGGTCGGGATGGTGGGGGTGTTCCTTGCGGTCGACCTCTTCCTGTTCTACATCTTCTGGGAGCTGGTGCTCATCCCGATGTACTTCCTCATCGGCGTGTGGGGGAGCGAGCGGCGCATCTATTCCGCGATCAAGTTCTTCCTCTTCACGTTCGCCGGGTCGGTGCTGATGCTCGTCGCGATCATCGCGCTCTATTTCCATCACTACGAAGTCACCGGTACCTATTCCACCGACCTGCTCCGGATGTACGCGATCGACATCCCCGTGAAGCTGCAGTTCTGGATGTTCGCCGCCTTCGCGCTGGCGTTCGCATTCAAGGTCCCGATGTTCCCGTTCCACACGTGGCTTCCCGACGCGCACGTGGACGCCCCGACGTCGGGGTCGGTCATCCTGGCGGCCATCCTCCTCAAGATGGGGACTTACGGCTTCCTGCGGTTCGCGATGCCGCTGTTCCCCGTGGCCGCGGTCGACCTGATGCCGGTGATCTCCGGGCTGGCGGTCATCGGGATCATCTACGGCGCGCTCGTTGCGATGGTGCAGAAGGACATGAAGAAGCTGGTCGCCTACTCCTCCGTGTCCCACCTGGGCTTCGTGATGCTCGGGCTTTTCGCCTTCAACCTCCAGGGGATCGAGGGCGGCATCCTCCAGATGATCAACCACGGTGTCTCCACCGGGGCGCTTTTCCTCATCGTCGGGATCGTCTACGAACGGCGGCATACGCGCCTCATCGAGGAGTTCGGGGGGCTCTCCAAGATCGCCCCGCTGTTCGCCGCCGTCTTCATGATCGTGACGCTCTCCTCGATCGGGCTTCCCGGCACCAACGGCTTCGTCGGCGAGTTCCTGATCCTGCTGGGCGCCTTCAAGACCGCGCGGCTGCTGACGGTGTTCGCCGCCTCCGGCGTGATCCTGGCGGCGGTCTATATGCTCTGGATGTACCAGCGGGTGATGTTCGGGAAGATCACCAACGAGGAGAACCGGCACATGACGGACCTGAACGCTCGGGAGGTGGCCTACCTGCTGCCGATCCTCGTGATGATCTTCTGGATCGGGGTCTATCCGCAGACGTTCCTGAGGAAGATGGACGCCTCGGTCTCTGCGGTCGTCACGCGGATCGAGGCGAAGCGGCAGGCCGCGCTTACCGGCCGCCCGGCCGGGGAGCCCTTGCTGACCCGATACTTCGACGTGGGGAAATGAGGACAGGATGGCCCCGATTTCGATAGATCCCCAGACGCTGCTCACGGGACTGTACAGCATCCTTCCCGAAATCCTCGTCGTGGCGACGGCGCTCCTCGTCCTGTTCCTCGACCTGGCCCTCCCCGAGGAGAACAAGCGGGTGCTGTGCTGGGTGAGCCTCGCCGGGATCGCCCTTTCGCTGTTCGCGGTCTTCGCGATGGGGCCGGGAAAGATCAGCGGGTTTTCGGGGGCCGTCGTCCATGACGGACTGGGGGCGTTCTTCGAGATCGTCATCCTGTCCGCCTGCGCGCTGACGCTGCTTATGGCGACCGGCTACTCGGAGTGGGAAGGGACCCACAAGGGGGAGTTCTACTCCCTGCTCCTCCTGTCCACCTCCGGGATGATGTTCATGGCCAAGGGGACCGATCTCATGACGATCTTCCTGGGCCTGGAGACGCTGTCCATCCCGATCTACGTCCTGGTCGGCTTCCACCGCCACCGGATGTCCTCCATCGAGGGGGCGCTCAAATACTTTCTCCTCGGCGCGTTCGCCTCGGGATTTCTCCTGTACGGGATCGCGCTGATGTACGCCGCGACGGGGACCACCAAACTCCCGGTGCTGGCCTCCATGCTGGTCGACGCGAGGCTCGCCGCAAGCCCGCTGCTCCTTGCCGGCGTCGGCCTCCTCCTGGTGGGGTTCGCCTTCAAGGTGTCTCTGGTGCCGTTCCACATGTGGACCCCCGACGCGTACGAAGGGGCGCCCACGGTGATCACAGCGTTCATGTCCGCGGCGGTAAAGGCGGCGGCGTTCGCCGCCCTCATCCGGGTCGCGATGCTGACCTTCGGGAGCCTGCAGCCGGTGATGTGGAAAATCCTCTGGGCGCTCGCCGTGCTGACGATGACCGTTGGGAACCTCTCGGCGCTCCTGCAGGACAACGTGAAGCGGATGCTCGCATACTCCTCGATCGCGCACGCGGGGTACATCCTCGTCGGGCTGGTATCGGGCGACGTGCTGGGCAGCCAGGCGTCCCTCTTCTACCTGCTCGTGTACGCGTTCATGAACATCGGGGCGTTCGGGGTGGTGATGCTCATCGCGCGGAAGGAGGACGAGGGGTACGACATCAAACATCTTGCCGGGATCGGGTTCAAGTATCCCGCGCTGGCCGGGCTGCTCACCCTCTTCCTGGTGTCGCTGGGGGGGATCCCTCCGACGGCCGGGTTCGTCGGGAAGTTCTATCTCTTCAGCGCGGCGGTTAAAAACGGGTATATCTGGCTGGCCGTCATCGGCGTGCTGAACAGCGCCGCCTCCATCTACTACTACCTGCGGCTGGTGGTCTACATGTACATGATCCCCGCCGAAGGGGAGGTGCCGGTGCCCCGCCCCCCGCGGATCGCCTTCTCGCTGGCCCTCTTCGCTTCCGCCGCCGTGGTGCTGGTCCTGGGCATCGTCCCCCGCTCCGCCCTCGAATTCGCCGAGCGCTCCGTCCTCTCCCTCCTGATGTAACTTAAGACCGGTAACTTAAGACCGGGGACGTTCTTCAACTTAAGGTTCGGGTCCTGCTCGGCACTCCGGCCGGGATTCTCGATGTCCTGTCTATTCCCTGGTTTTCTTCAGGACCGCCTGCCAGATTTCCGTCAGCCCCTTGCGGGCAGCCCAACGGTCGATATAGGGGAAATCCAAGCCATCGCCGGATACGCGCAGGATCCCGGAGATGTCGCGCAGGTGTTTTTCCGATCCGCCTTCCCGGTAATATTCCATTTTCTTGATGATGATGTCCTCGGGAGAAGCGACCGAAGCAGACCGGTCCGGGAACACGGGGATGATTCTTCTTCGTCCGAAACGGCTTCGGTCGAATTCGTCGGCTTTCTTGACAATGATGTCGATCTTCCATCCGGAAGCGGGATGGATGATGTTGAATTGCTTCTCACGTCTTACCGCCTCCGCGGCGGCGTCGGAGGAGACATAAAATTCGGGAGCGGGGAAGAAGGAAAGGAAATGCGGCAATTGCGCAGCTTTCAACGCAACGACGACGTCGATGTCCAGCGTCAGGCGGGGTTCACCGTATGCGGCGGACGCGACGGAACCGACGAGGAGATAATCGACCCCGGATGCGGCAAGACCGTCCAGAACCCTGTGGAGGAGATCACGCTGGTCCACGGAGCCAGATCCCGGCGACTTCCTGCCGGATCTCCTCGTCGCTCCAATCCGGATGGCGGCTTTTAACGCCGGCTTCCATCAACGTCCGCGCGAGCGCTCCCGCCTGGAAGACCATTTCCATTCTCTGGGCGGGGGTTTTGGTCCTCAGGACAGCCGCGATGTCGGTGTCGACGACCTCGATCCGTTTCGGGTCGATCAATTTGGCCTTCCTACAGGGCGTTTTCGGTCATCGTATCAGACTCGCGTGAAATGTAAATTGGAGGGCCCCGGAACCTCCTTCACCGCGATCGAATTGGGCGTCGCAGCGGCAGCATCCGCGGCACCTTTTTCTGGTAGTCGCGGTAAGCGTCGCCGAATTTCCGCAACAGCCGTTTCTCTTCCAGGAACGTCCCGATGTGGAAATAAAGCACGATCGCCGCGGCGGATAGCGCGCTGTTCCGCGTCTGTACGGGGTGAAAGAGCAGGACCACGGAGCACCCGAGATAGAGCGGGTGCCGGACGACGCCGTACGCCTTTCCGGTGAAGAGGCGGTCATTTTTGCCCGGCTGCGTCGATTCTCCCTTCGGCCGGCGCTCCCACTGCCGAAACCCGAGGAACTCCTTGAGATCCCACGGGGTCCACAACAGGAAGGCGCAGCCTGCGAGCTGGATGCCGTGGAACAGGAGGCGTGCAAGACCCTCCAGACGGTAGAAGGGACGGTCGGGGATGCTACTCAAGTAGAGGAGGAGCAGGACGAAAACAACGGCGGAGTACGCCGTGAAGACGAGCCTGTGGTACGCGTCGAACGAACCCTCCCCGACCCAGCCCCGCACCCGGCGTTCGTACCCTTCCGACAACGTCAGGCTGTGGAAGACAGCGAAAGCGGCCCAGGCGCCGATGACCCGCAGAGCTTCCATTCGTGCCTCCAAATCTGTATCCAGTATATCCCCGACGCCGGATATACTGGACCGCATGCGGTGCCCTTTCTGCAAGACATCCACGTTCCGCAGGGTGGTCGCGGGAGAGCAGGAGATCGACTGCTGCACCGCCTGTGGAGCCCCCTGGTTCGACTACGGCGAGATCCGCGAGTTGACGGAAGGCAGGCTGTCCGTTGACGCCGAAGGCGGTCCCCCGCCGGCCCCGACGGGAATGGCGGCGACAGCAGAGAAACCGGGCGCGATCCTTTCCCGGATGCGGCGGGAGGGAGCCTTCCTTGCATGCCCCCGTTGTGGCGCCGCGCTTACGGCGATCGATTTCCAGTTGACGGGGATCCCGGTGTTCCAATGCCCTTCCTGCGAGGGGATCCTTGCTCCACGGGCCTCCGCGGCGGGCATCGCCGCGAGGTTCCGATTTCTCCGGGAGCACGGGTCGCGGTTTGCCGCCCTGGGGGAGACGCTGGCACGGAAAGAGAAGCGCCGGATGGAATCGGAAGTTGGCCCTGGCGGTTCCGGCACCGCGGGCAACCTGGCGGTCCCGCTTCCCGTGGTGGTGCCCCTTGCCGACGATGCGCCGGCCATCCGCTCGTTCCCCATGGTCACCTATGCCCTGATCGGACTGTTTGCCGCTCTCTATTTTTTCGGACAAGTCCGCGGGGTACGGCTTCCCCTTCCCGGCGGCCTGGCCGGGCTGCCGTCGGGAACCGGCTTCGCAGGCGTTCCGAAGCTGTCCCTGCTTCTTGCACCCTTCCTCCAGGCCGGCATCCTGCCGCTTGCGGTCGGATCGCTGTTCCTGTTCGTTCTCGGGGACAACGTGGAGGACCGGATGGGGAGCGCCGCCTACTTTTTCTTTTTTCTGGTCTGCGGCGTCTTTGCAGGGGTTGCCCATGTCCTGTGGGGGAAGGCCGGGGGGACGCCGGCGCTCAGCTCGCCGGGGGCGGTGGCGGGGATCCTCGGCGCCTATCTGGTCTTCTTCCCGAACGTGTCGATCCGGTTGTACGGGATGGGGCGGATCGTCACCCTTCCGGCCTATCTCTTCGCATGCGCCTGGCTCATCGCCGTCTTCTTTCTCGGGCCGGCGGGTCCCCTGGCAAGCCTCGTCGACCCTGCCCGCCTTTCTCTTCCCGGAAATCTCGCCGGGTTCGGGGCCGGAGTCTTCGGCGCCATCCTCTGGCGTTTCTGCGAACAGCCTCTCCGATAGCGGCAGGGAGGGAAGGAATGCGCTACCTCCCTTTCCGCAGGACGCGTTTGTCTCCCACGCGCAGCGTCACCTTGGCAAGGTCGAAGTGTTCCAGCAGGGGGATGAGGTACTTCCGTGTGAGGCCGGAGAGCTCCTTGAACTCCGGCACGGTGATCTCCCCCCGCTTCGCAAGGAAAGAGACCAGCTTTTCCCTCAAGGCGTCGACTTCCTCCGGATCGAAATAAAGATCCTTCAGGCGAAGCACGGCCCCCGCCCGCACCAGCCCTTCCAGCGTTTTCTCGAACTCCTTGACGTCCGCGGGGCGAATGCCCTCCGCCAGCTCCGACTTGGACAATGCCAAGAGCCCGGACCGCCGGACCTTTTCCGAGATGGCCCGAGCAAGCGGGGAGGAGAGCTCCACGGAACGGGGGCGCCGAGAGGGGAGGAAGTAGAGGTCGCCGGTATTTCCGACGGCAGGGTTCCCGGCGAGCGACATGGCGACGGCCGCGGGCTCGGAAACGGCGGGCAGGAGCGCGGAAATCTCTTCCCGGGGAAACCCCCCTCGCTCGGGGGAGCGGTCGTGGAGCAGGGAAAGCGCCTCGATCGCTTTTTTCCCTATGTTCTCCACCGCCGACCGGTGCCAATGGCGGGCTCCTCCTTCCATTCCGCGGATCTCGCCGGAACGAAGGAACCGATCCATTTCGAGGCGGGCGGCCCCCGGTCCGACCCCCGCGATAGCGGCCGCGTCTTTCTCCTCCAGCCCTTGCCAGCCGGCGTCTTCGAATGCCGCAAGGATCCTCTTTCCCGCTTCCGGCGCGTCGAGGAGCGCGAGCGTCCCGGGGACCGAACGCCCCGCGCCCGTTCGCGTAGGCGGGTGGGGGTGCAGGACCCGCCCCCCTCCGATCGTGTACCCGAAGTTTGCAAGCGGGGTGAATCCGCGCAGGATGAAGCGGTCGCCGCCCAGAAGGACCATCTCTTCCGCAAGATGGAGACGGACGTATCCGGATCCGCCCGGAGGGATCTCGGCGGTCCCGTAGAGGACGACTTTTGCCCGGCAGGCGGAGGTGAATGCGTGAAAGGAGACCTGGGCGCGGTTTTTCAAGGGCCGCGGGGCCAGGGGTAGGTATTCGATAAAAACTTCCATGGTCCGGGTCGGCAGGAGCGTCCCGGGCCTGCAAAGAACGGATCCACGGGGGGCGTTTTCCTTCTCCACTCCCTGGAGATTCACGGCGGTGCGCGTCCCCGCCGTGGAAGATTCCGCCGGCCCTCCGTGGACCTGCAGCCCCCGGACGCGGGCAACCGGCCCTCCGGGGAGGATCTGTACTTCTTCTCCTACGCCGACCGTTCCGCCGACCAGGGTGCCGGTGACCACCGTGCCGAACCCCTTCATCGTGAAGGAGCGGTCGACGGGGAGGCGGAAGAAGAGGGAGGAGTCCTTGCCGGCGACGACGACGGCGATCCGGTCGAGGGCGGCGACCAGTGCGGGCAGCCCCTCCCCGGTCGTCGAGGAGACGCAGGCGATGGGGGCGTCCTTGAGGAAGGTCCCGGCGACGAAATTCCGGATCTCCTCTACCTGCAGGGCGAGGAATGAAGCGTCGACCTTGTCGCATTTGTTGAGGACCACGAGCCCGTGCCGGATGGAGAGGAGCCGGCAGATATCGAGGTGCTCGCGGGTCTGGGGCATCACCCCCTCGTCCGCCGCGATCACGAGCATCACGATGTCGACGCCGGCCGCCCCGGCGACCATCGTCCGGACGAACTTCTCATGGCCGGGGACGTCGATGATCCCCGCCAGGGTCCCCGAGGGGAGCGCAAGGTGCGCGAACCCCAGCTCGATCGTGATTCCCCGCTCCTTCTCTTCCTTGAGACGATCGGGGTCGATGCCCGTCAGCGCGCGGACCAGGGCGCTCTTGCCGTGGTCGATGTGGCCCGCCGTGCCGATGATGACCCTCTTGGACATAGGGCTTATCTTACTGGTTT
>Ga0214473_10002798_pt1 | contig 21359 bp, 11 predicted proteins | sample RVTome_7_FD_203509 | JGI IMG/M metagenome (GOLD analysis project Ga0214473, IMG submission 203509) | Soil microbial communities from uranium-contaminated site in the Upper Colorado River Basin, Wyoming, United States - RVT98D197 | ecosystem: Environmental > Terrestrial > Soil > Contaminated >... | reverse complement strand
TCCAGGGCACGAACCACCTCCTTGTTGATTCACACCCAAGTTAACCTGTTACCTATGTTCCCGGTTTAATCTGTTACCTATCTGCCCGGTTCATACCCCAACCGATCCCACAGCAAGCTGTGGGCCACCCGTGCTCGGGGTGACATGGACGAGTCTGTTGGTCTCGACTTTCTACCGTGTCGAAACCGCAGGGGTTTCGACCTGCACCGTCAAGCGGTGTTTCTTTCGTTGTGCCCGCTGAATTTGCAGATTCAGCGGGTCCCGCGGCCGAATCTGAAGATTCGTCCGCCACAAGAATTCTGTCACCTCGTCCTTCGACTCCGCTCAGGACGAGGTTTGAATAACCCGCGTCCCGTAGAGCATCCCGCGAAGCGCATGAGACCCGACTTGATCGGGCGGCTTGACCGGCCTTAACTGCAACCCGAGGTGGCGCCGCAGGTTTCACACTTGAGACAGGTGCCGTTGCGAACCATCGTAAACTGTCCGCACTCACCGCACATGTCTCCCTCATATCCCTTCAACCGTGCTGCTCTGATGGCGTGGTGGATTCTTTGAGCACCGTCATCGCCAAGCGTCGCGCCCGCCGCGGCGACGTACTCAAGCACAGCCTCCGCTTCTTCAACTGCCTTCTTTGAAGCCTGATTCTCCAGCGACTGACCATCGTCCGATCCTCCTTGATGTCCCTGTTTGTCTCGACCGCTTCCGTTCCCGTTGCCGCCCTTGCCGGAGCCGCCCAGACGAACCCGCAAGTGCGCGGTGTGGATGTCCTGAGCGGTGCGACTTCCCGTCGCCACGGTTCCGGTGATGGAGGCGTCAGCCGGTTCCTCTTCCTCGAACTCGATCGACCCGTCCTCGGGACCACCCAGCGTGTCGCCCCGCAAATCATCCTCCGACACGTGGGCCAGATCGTTACGGCCGAGATAGCTTATCGCTAGTTCACGGAATATGTAGTCAATGATAGACGTCGACATTTTGATAGACTTGTTGCCGCGCACCAGCCCGTTCGGCTCGAAGCGGCTGAACAGGAAAGCGTCGACGTACTCCTCTAGGGGCACGCCGTGCTGCAAGCCGAGCGAGATGGCGATGGCGAAACTGTTCATCAGGGAGCGGAAGGCGGCCCCTTCGCGATGCATATCCAGGAAGATCTCGCCCAGGGTGCCGTCGGAGTACTCCCCGGTGCGCAGATAGACCTTGTGCCCGCCGACTACCGCCTTCTGGGTGTAACCGCCGCGGCGGTTGGGCAGCTTGCGCCGCTTGGCGATGTATCGGTAGACCACCTTGCGCGCCGCCTGCTCGGCGACCTGGCTCACCGACATCGTCTCCGGCTGCTCTTCCTCGTCCTCATCGCACAGCGCCGCCGAGAGGGGCTGACTCAGCTTGGAACCGTCGCGGTAGATGGCGATCGCCTTGTTCATCGTCTCCCAGGCCAGGCGGTACGCCTTCTTGACGTCGTCGATGGTCGCTTCGGCCGGCATGTTGATGGTCTTGGAGATGGCGCCGCTGATAAAAGGCTGCGCCGCCGCCATCATGCGAATGTGCGATTCATAGCTGATGAACCGGCGACCTTTGCGACCGCACCGGCTGGCGCAATCGAACATCGGCAGATGCTCGTCTTTGAGATGCGGCGCGCCCTCGAGCGTCATCGTACCGCAGCAGTACTCGTTGGCCGTCTCGATCTGGTCTTTGGTGAAGCCGAGTTCGCGCAGCAGATTGAAATCCCAGGCGTCGATATGGTCTTCGGACAAACTGAGCGTGTCGAGCAGAAACTCGTCGCCCAGAGTGTGACGGTTGAAGGCAAAGGTAATGTCGAAGACGTTGTCCAGCGCCTGCTCCAGCTTGTCCAGTTCCTCATCGCCGAACCCTTTGGCCTTGAGCGATTCGTGATTGATGTAGGGCGCCTGCTTGAGTGTCCTGTGCCCCGTGGCGTAAGTGACGATCTCCTTGGTTTGCTCGCTCGAGTAACCCAGCCGCCGCAACGCCACCGGCACGGAACCGTTGATGATCTTGAAATAGCCGCCGCCGGCCAGCTTCTTGAACTTTACCAGGGCGTAGTCGGGTTCGATGCCGGTGGTGTCGCAATCCATCACCAGACCGATAGTGCCGGTCGGCGCCACCACCGTAGCCTGGGCGTTGCGGAAACCGTAAATCTCACCCATCTCCAGGGCTCGATCCCAAACACGGCGCGCCGCCTCGACCACCGCCTCCGGCAGGTAGGCCGGGTTGATGCCGGACGGTTTGACGGTCAGGCTTTCATACTCCGACGGGTCAGCGTTATAGGCGGCGCGGCGATGATTCCGGACCACCCGCAGCATGCTGTCGCGGTTGCGGTAATAGGCGCTGAACGGCCCCAGTTCCTTGGCCATTTCCGCTGAGGTCAAGTAAGCCTGCCCGGACAACATCGAACTCAAAGCCCCGCACCAGGCATAACTATCGGAGGAATCATAGGGGATACCTAAGCGCATCAGGACCGAACCGAGATTGGCGTACCCCAGACCCAGGGTGCGATACTCGAACGACTTCTGAGCGATCATCGGCGACGGATACGACGCCATCAGCACCGATACCTCCAGCACCACCGTCCAGACGCGGACGGCGTGCAAATAACCCTCGATGTCGAACGAACCATCCTCACGAAGAAACTTGCCCAGATTGATCGAGGCCAGGTTGCAGGCCGTATCGTCGAGAAACATGTACTCCGAACACGGATTGGAGGCGTTAATGCGGCCGTCCTTGGGGCAGGTGTGCCACTCGTTGATGGTGCTGTCGTACTGCACGCCGGGATCGGCGCACGACCAGGCGGCGTAACAGATCTTGTCCCACAACTCCGCGGCCGGAATCGTTTTGGCCCGCTCGCCGTCGGTGCGCCGGGTCAGTTCCCATTCACCCTTCTTCTTCAACGCCTCGAAAAACGCGTTGGGCACGCGCACCGAGTTGTTGGAGTTCTGCCCCGACACCGTCACGTAAGCGTCGGACTCCCAGTTGGTGTCCAACGGAATGAACTCGATCTCCATGACCCCCTGGGCGGCCAGTTCGAGAATCTTCTTGATATAGGCCGACGGCACGGCGTAGCGGCGGGCTGTCTTGATCGCTTGCTTAAGATGCTCGTTCTTGGTCGGGTCGGCCTCGACCACGGCGTCACCGTTGCCGCCCGCCAACCGTGTGGCCTGGAAGATCTCTTTCAGTTGCCGCCGTATGGTCGCGGAGCCGGCCACCATAGCCGCCACTTTCTGCTCCTCGACCACCTTCCAGGCGACGAACTCCTCGATATCGGGATGCTCGAGATCGAGACAAACCATCTTGGCGGCGCGCCGCGTGGTGCCGCCGGACTTGATTGCCCCGGCGGCGCGATCGCCGATGCGCAGAAACGACATCAGCCCGGATGACTGGCCGCCGCCGGACAAGCGCTCGCCGGCGCCGCGCAGGCTGGAGAAATTGGTGCCGGTACCGCTGCCGTACTTGAACAGGCGCGCCTCACGCACCCACAGATCCATAATGCCGCCGTCGTTGACCAGATCATCCCTGACCGACTGTATAAAACAGGCGTGCGGCTGGGGGTGCTGATAAGCGTTGGCCGCGCGCGTCAGCGTCTGCGAGCCGGGATCGACGTAAAAATGACCGTTGCAGACGCCGTCGATACCGTACGCGAAATGCAGCCCGGTGTTGAACCATTGCGGCGAATTAGGGGCCGCCACCTGGGCGGCCAACATGTAGCACAACTCGTCATAAAACGTCTGGGCGTCCCGCTCGCTGTCAAAATAGCTGTATTTTTCGCCCCAATACCGCCAGCAACCGGCCATTCGATGAAACACCTGGCGGGCATCCCTCTCGCCGCCCAGCACCGGACAGCCCTGTTCATCCAGAAGCGGCTGCCCGTTTTCATCGGTCTGCGGCACCCCGGCCTTCCGGAAGTACTTCTGCGCCAGGATATCAACCGCCACCTGCGACCATCCCTGCGGCGCCTCGGCGTCGTCAAGCCTGAAAACCGAGGACCCGTCCGGGTTTCTGATCTCGGAAGAGCGTTTTTCAAAGTTGATGCGGCAGTAGGGTGACTCCCCTTCGCGGGTGAAGTATCGATGTATCTTCAAGCTGGACCTCCTGTACAGGCGCAAAAAAAATCGGGGCCGGGCAAACCGTTACCGGGCGAGGTGTCCTGATAATTCAATGCTGCCTAACAGATTACAACAATCTTATACAAAAACCCGGGCCTCCGCCCAAGAAATCAAACATCCATTTCAAGCTGCGGGGTACAATATGTTGTACCCATAGGGTGCCGTACTACTAAAAATTGTGTTTTTTTTACATTAATCGTATTCGCATGAGATTCAGGCCGGTAGCCTGCATGGCGTGCTTCAACAAATCACCCCTGGAAGGCAGGACGACCTTTGCTAAAAAATCCGACAACTGTAAGTGCTTCATTTTCTGTCAATTACTGGACCACCATTTGACAGCAGCGACTGCATGGCGTCTATCCACAACCAGCCAGCGGGTAAGTCTTTGATTGGGTGTGCCTTTCAGCACTTTCAACATCCGACCAACAGTATTTCCACAATCTTTGTGGATAACAGTGAGTTCGGTCTGTGGCAGTGGCTTGGGTTTTCGCGGCCGTAGGGTCGGGAATTGGTGGACCGGCGTGGCTTTAGCGCGTGTGATAGGCGATTCAAGCTGACGGGTTGCTCCTGGGTTGACTTTTCGGCCTAGCGCCGACAAAAAAACTTTGAGTATAACACATTTTTCTCTTGACAAGATTGTCAGGATTGCTATCTTGGGTGTGCAATCGGAAAGTGTTACTCTTTCTGTGGATTACCTAATATCGTCCGCCCAGGCAGGCACCACCTGTCTGGGTTTTTCATTTAGGGGGAGTTGGTCGGCCGATGCATAGCCTGGCGACGGAATCAGTCGATCAGGTTCCGTGCTCGAATCTGTTTGCCTGTGCTTGTTTGTTTTTGGAAGGAGCCCCACACGCCCCTGTCGTGAATCTTAGCTGCTTCGTTTCTTATCGAGGCACGACGGCGGCTCCGGTCCGCCGGTAAACATGTAGTCTACCAACCAGACCAGATCGGAGATGTCGACATCCTCGACTGTATCTATTCCGGGACTGTAGTCATCACTGCCTTCAACATTGGCTTCCCCCCAACAGGGCGGCTCCGGTCCCGCAAGAAACATGTAGTCGGTTAAGTAAGTCAAATCGGAGATGTCGATCTCGTCACCTGGATCGCCGTCGACGTTGCCTCTGATACCGATGCAACAGCCAAGGTGAGATGAGTCACCGTGCTCATACCAGATGTCCTGCATCCCCCACTTGTGACCCAAGGCCGGTTGGGTAAACCACGCCTCCCAGAACTCGATAATGTCATCCGGGTGATGCCCGCCCACATAGCGATCCAAAAGCACGCTGAGGATATTGTTAATCCCGTCGCTGAGGGAGTCGCCGATGCCGTCGGGTTCGGGGCCACCGCCCCACGTTAGATCACCGAAAGTGCTGTAGTCATCGTTTTGCGCATCAAAGATGTCCCAAAGGATACCTGAAACTGAAGCCTCACGGTCCGGCCAGTGGTTGGCAGATCCGTAGGCAGTATTGTTATTCCCATATTCTCCGTTCTCCAAGTTGACCCAGAAGGTATCGGTGAAGCTATTGTACATGTTGTTTTGAACGGGAGTTTCTCTAAAGACTGATGAGATAAAATGTGCAAAAGCCTCTGTTGCCGCGAATTCTGGAGCTAAAAGATCAGTCCATGCATGATCGCCGCCGGTACTGGCATCAAAAAAATCCAAATCCCACTCGAGAACGTGCCCATACTCGTGAAAGATCACATCTTTGTCCCACGTGTCAGGATACCGTTGCGAAGCGTTACTCGAATTATCTATGTGAATAGCATGCTCCGCCGGAACCCACCACGTTCCCGCACCATCGGCAAGAACAATTTCGACAGGTAAAGGATCATAATAGACTGGAAGCTCTTGCCAATTTCTATAAGCCTCAAGCACAACATCGGCGACGAAGAAAGGGCCGCTGGAATCAAGTGGGGCTACCATGAGCGTGTCATACTGGCCGGCCGGCAAATTGTCGCTTACCGGAGTCTGCCATCTGTAAATATCCCCGTTGTAGCTTTTCGCCATATACGCCGCCTCATTTTCCGCGTAGATGCGAAAAAACACATCGAGTCCACCCCCAAGCCATCCATCGTCATTCTCGACTGGACCTAGAAGAAAGTAACCGTTATCATCGGTCACGGTAGCATCCAACGAGTCATCAAAAACATCATCATCATCCCACATTTCAATGCGAATACGGCGCAGCGGCATTTCATTAGTGTCGGGTGGAACTGGATCCAAATAATAGAGATACCCCGAAAACGCTATCTGATTAGGCTCAATGGTAAAACAGTGCGGACCGTCCCACCAGGGATGGTAAACATATTGGCCACCGCAACAAGACCAGCTCCAATAACCACCCCCACCAAAAAAGGATGAATCGAGACAGAGCGTCTTGCCGGCATAGGCATCACCAATCGGGCCAATCGTGATCTTGAACGCCACATCGTAGAAGCCTAAGGGCATGCCGGAAGGGTAGGATGCTATGGCGAAGTAAGCCACGGTATCCGCACCTATCCCATTGGCACTATAAGAATAGATACCAAAGGCCTGATCAAACATCTCCTCCCAACCAAGCGGCAGAGTATCAGCTAAGGTGGTGTCCCACTGTGCACCGTCAGGAGAGTAAACACGAAAACCGTTGGTCAAGCCGTCCACGTACATCCAATTGTTGATCACCCGCAGGTAAAACGTGATTGGTTGATTTCGAGCCAGTTCGCCCATCGCGGTCAACCCATCCACGTAATCAAGCACTATCCACCCACTTTGATAAGCGCCTTTGTTCGGTTCATCCAATGCTCCCTGCGGATTGGCTGAATCCCGCGGCGTCTGCTGAGGGACGCTATCCTGCGGCGCTTGGTGCCGCCGTTCCCGTGATTTCTCAAGGTGCGCATCAACGTTGTGTTTTCTGATTTCAAGGAACTTTTCAAGAGTCATCTTCACACGAAAAAGACTCCAGCGAGGATGCGATTGTGCCGAATCCGGGACGGGTCCAATAAGCTGCCCCACCAGCTTGCGCTCAGTGGAGTCACGGAACCAAAGCATAACCTCATGTTCTGTCAGCAGTTGCTCTGGGGTCAGAGTGTCAACATTGATCTCATCGGCTTGTGGTGAGGGAGGCGGTGCGGGTGGCGGCACACTATCTTTGGGAGCACGATACCTTCGGCTCCACGGCGGTGGAGCTGTAAACTCGATTTCGATTCCTTCATCACCTAATTTGAAGAGGTTCTCTAAGGACACATTGAGTATATAACAAGCGTTGCAGCTTTTATACTTGCCAGACCCAGACATTGGACCGAGGATTTCTTCAGCGAATTTCAGGTGGGTCGAGTCGCGCAAGTCAAGCAAAACCTCATATTTGGTCTGGAGCTGCTCCTGTGTCAAGGTGTCGCGTAAGGGGTCGTTGCTCCTGGACGGAGGGGCCAGGCGAATCCAACCTCTGGGGTTACCGCGATGGAACTCAAGGGAGTCACCCGTTGTTACAAAATAGCAAGCGTGTGTGTTGGGTACGCGCCCGCACAGCAACGTAATCTCGATGCCACTGGTGTCGCCGTCAGGAATTGATACATTCAATGTCCTGCGATACCACTTTCCTTTTTCAACTGGCACCACCCAGGCAGTATCACCGGTATACCCCAGATTGACAATCTTGGATACCTTGACCGTGACCTCATCACACTCATGCTTAGGAGTGAATGCCAGTTCCAACGCGACCGGCCCAGGACCTTTGGGCAACGACACCGGTTCAAAACTTCCTTCTACCGAGTGGACATGTGTTGCTGACCTCGTTTCACAGATAAATACAGTTCCACTTACAGCGCCCAACAAGAGCGCCAGACCTAATGGTTTCAATGCTTTTCGCATGACTTACCTCCGTAAGGTTTTACTCGTTAATACATTGACGAAATACTTCCTCTCATTATTCAATACCCTTTGAGCGATTAGATTCTTCCCATGCCATGTCCTCCCGTAGCTAAACGGTTCATTTCTGGCTGCAACAGTCGTTCTGAGTCGGCGACGGCAGATGCGTGTCTGCCGACTTTGGCAAAGCTGACGCGTCTCACCGTTGGGAGAGTAGACTCGAAAGCCGTTGCTGATACCCTTTTGATTGTAACCGGTGTTGTTCAGCATGCCAAGGTAGAACTTGACTGCCTCACCCACCGGCAGTTTGCCGGTGCTTGTTAGTTTTTGGAAGGAGCCCCACACGCCCCTGAGAACTAAGTCATCGGCTCAATGGCACTACGGACAAGACGGCGGCTCGGGACCGTCGAGGTACATATAGTCTAGTAAGAACACCAGATCGCTGATATCAGGCAAAACATCGCCGTCGAGTCCATTGATATTAGTCTCTGGTCCACAACCCGGCTCAGGGCCGCTAAGGAACATGTAGTCGACCAGGAACACAAGGTCGGCGATGTCCACCCGCTCCTCAGGGTCACCGTCGATGTTTCCCCTGATACCCACGCAGCAACCGGATTTGGTTCCGTCGCCGTGCTCATACCAGATGTCCTTCATAGCCTGTTCGTGGCGGTGCCACTTCGGACCGAACCAGATGGCCCAGAACTCATCGATGTTGTCCGGGCGATGCCCCAGGTGCTCGTCATCTAAAAGCACCGCCATGATTCTCTCGTGACCCATCCACAGCGTGTCCTTAATGTTGTCCGGATGGTGCGGCAGGCGGGTCAAGCCGAAATCAGATTCCCCGCTGTAATCGTCGTTGGTGTTGTCAAAGATGTCCCACCAGATACCGGCCACTGCCCCCTCACACTCCGGACCCATAGCGTTGAGGGAGCCGAACGCATATGCCTCGCCGAACTCACCACTTTCGAAATCGATCCAAAGCGAATCAGCGAAGTTGCTCCAGTAATTCACGCGCACCGACGAACCATTGGCTACTGCCGACCACCAATGTGAGAATCCCTCCATGGCGGCTGTCTCCTGATTGTATGCTTCCCAAGCATAATGGGAGCCCGGGTAGTTGGAGTGGTCGTCACAGAAGTTCCAGGTGTGCGAGATCCGATGCCCAAACTCATGGCATATTACCGAACGACACCAGGTGTCCGGCCACTGATTGCTGGCATCAATGGAGTCGTTTATGAAGATGAGGTCGTTAGTTTCGTCGTACAGAGACTCAATAGTATCCGCGGCCAGCAGTACTTGCCCGAACCAAAGCGGGTACTGATAAGGCGGCCGGAGATCGTCCCAGGTTTCATGAACGTCCACTATCACATCGGCCACGAAGAACGGCCGGCTCTGGTCCACCGAGGCTGTCATAAGCGTGTCATACGTGCCGCCCGGCAAGTCGTCGGCCACCGGGGTGGTCCAGGTATGCTCGTGTAGCTGCACGTCCTTTAGGACCTTCACCTTATGGTTCCGGGCCGTTATCACGAAGTACACATCCTGAGTGCCGGTGTCGTATTCATCGTTGTTACTGACATTGTTGAACTCGAACCAACCGTCGCCTTCCGCCCAGGTGGAAGCAAGGAGTTCAGGTGCATAGGGAATCGGGTCCTGATCCCACATCTGGATCTTGATGTACCGCATCGGCTCCTCAGTCGTGTCAATCCCGTACGATTTCGGCGTCGGATCGAGGTAGAATAAGTACCCCTGAAAGGTGATGGGCGGCTCTCCTACAGTATAGCAGCAAGGTCCTCCCCACGATGGAAAGAAATCCAGTCCCGCACCGGCGTTCCATTTCCACGTTCCGGCCGGCGGAAAGAAACTGGAGTCCAAACAGATCGTCTTGCCGGTATGGTTAGATGGGATGGGGCCAATCGTAATCGTATATGCGGTGTCGTTAAACCATGTCGGCAGTCCACCATGAAACAGATGTGAGCCGGAAAAGCCGACCGTGTCCGCTCCGCTGCCGTTGTTGCTGAAATACTGAATACCGAATATCAGATCGAAGTAATAGTCCCAGTTTAGGCTTGAAAGAGTGTCTCCAACGATACCGGTCCAGGTCGCTCCGTTGGGTGAATAGATCCGAAACCCGTTGCTGATACCCTTTTGATTGTAACCGGTGTTGTTCAGCATGCCGAGGTAGAACTTGACGGTCTCATCCACCGGTAGTTTGCCGGTGCTCGTGAGTTCACCCACGCTGTCCAACCAAACGACGCCCGAACCGCGGGTTTTTCTCTGGTTGTCAAGCCAACCCTGTTGACCGCTGGAATCGGGCCTCTTGGGTGGCGGCGACGCGCTATCTGGCTGGGGGGGGGCAGGTTGCTCGGTCACATAGCAGGAGATACCAATGTCTCGAAGCGAGAACAGGACATCTTTCGTGACACGAGCAGTGAAAACGCTGTCCTCGTCTGTCGGCAACAACTCGTCGACCAGTTCATTGACCCTCGCCAGCACTGATTTGAGTTCGCCGCGAAGACTGAACCTGATGGTAACGACCTGAGCCAACTGCTCCGGAGTGAACAACGCCCTGAGCGAATCAGGTCTAGACATAACATTTCGCCTGGGTGCCCCGCGTGGATTGCCTTTCCAGAATTCGACGGAATCGCGGAATGTGACGAAGTATGCGACTGCTCGACTTACGCCACCCCTTTGCTCCCCGATGCTGACAATCAGCCCGCAGGTATCGTTGGGGGGGATGTTCACGTGAATCACTTCAGAGTAAGTCTCGCCGAACTTCACTCGCTGCTTCCAGTTTTGCGGTCCCAGGTACTCCAAGCCACCGATTGTTGTCACCGAAATCTCAGCCTCCGTGCAGTCGAGAAGCCTGCAAAGTTCACCTGGCGAGAACTCCAACCTCATCGGAACCGCACCAGGCGACTTGGGCAATTCCACCGGCTCCAGTCTCCAGTCGAAAAGCCACGCGGCCTTTGGTTCACGGGCTTGAACCGCCCCAGCCACAATGACGAGCGCCACGATCGTCACGGTCGGTATTAGTACTGTTTTCTTAATGCTCATTACTTTGTCTCCAATCCAATGAGTATTATTGGTTTCTGCTATCCTGATCATCCTGCCATCGCCACCTCCTTTCCGACCGGCCCTGATCGGCCGGCCCTGTCATAGACCTCAAAGCCGTTGGTCATGCCGGCGATGTTGTAATTGGTATTGTTGAGGATGTGAATGTAGAGAGTGATATCCACTCCGGTTGGCAGTTTCCCCTCAGGCGTCAAGGGATACACGCCGGCCATGGCGAAGGCGCCAACCCCCTTTGTTTTCCTCAAACCGTCGAGCAGCCCTTGCTGCTTAAGAGAATCGACATTCTCCCCGGGTGATGAACCGCTATCCGGTTGGGGGGTGGGTTGTTCGATTATCGTCGCGGAAATATGCAGGTTGTAAAGAGATATTAGAACATCTCTTGAAACGGTAACAGTAAATACGCTGTCCACGTCAGTCGGCTTCATCTCACCCACCAAGTTCGCTACCTTTTTGACCAGTAGTTTGTGCGCGCTGCGGAGGTCGAATTGGACGGTTACCATCTCCTTCAGTTGCTCGGGCGTCATCCGAGCGCGCATTCTGTCTGCATGCGTGGGACCCGGTTTCACGTAGCCGCGCGGATCGCCTTGCCAGAACTCAATTGAGTCCTTAAAGGTAACGAACCACGCCACCGCGTTTATTCGGTCCAAGCCTGGGGCCGTCATGGTAATCCGAATGCCGCAGGTATCATTGGGCTGAACATTCACGCTGATCACGTCTGTGTATTTCACGCCCTGTTCCACAGCCATCGTCCAGGTCTGCGGACCCAGAAACTCCAAGCCGCCGCGGGTAGTGACCGACATCACAGCCGTTGAACATTCGCGACAGTGTCTGGTCGGAGTGAAACTGAAACGCAGATCAACCACGCCGGGCGTTTTCGGCAAAACTGTCGGCACTAGCTCCCACTCAAACAAGAGCGGAACCTCATCCCGGCCTGCCTCACTCGTCTGTCCCACAAACACAAGAGCCGCAAGTGCCAGCCACATTGTGAGTACTGTCTTCCTAATGCTCATTACTTTGTCTCCAATCTCATGAGTGTTATTAGCTTCTGCTATCTTAATTCTCCGCTCATCGCCACCTCCTTTCCGACCGGCCCTGATCGGCCGGCCCTGTCAAACGGGCAGGCTTGTGGCCCGCCGCCACAGTTTCGAGACTCTCCGGACTGTCACTTCTTATACCATAGTCACAACCCGGCCTTCCACAAACAAGGCGCGTGTGGGGCTACCTTCCTTTTCTTACTCCGAATGCGCTGCCAGTGCGTGCTGTCTTTCCTATACCAGTAGGACGCACATTGCCGCCGAAATGTCAAGCGAGTTGTCGGTTTTTCAGTGATAAGTGATGTTCATGGGGTTCGAATTGTCACCAGTCGGCTCCACCGGTTCTGCCGCCCCTTTTCCCTTGCGCTCACCAGTGCAGGCGTGAATATTAGCGAATAATGAAGGACCTGATCGCTCAAAACCTGCTCCAGTTGCGCGGACGGATCGCCGAGGCCTGTGAAAAGCATGGCCGTAACACCGACGACATCCACGTTGTGGCCGTCACCAAAACCCAGCCGGCTGCGGTCATCAGGCGGGCCGTAGCCGCCGGCCTGCACGATATCGGTGAGAGCCGGGTGCAGGAGGCCGAGCCCAAAATCAAAGAGGCCGGACCCATCGCGCGTTATCACATGGTCGGTCACCTTCAGACCAACAAAGTCAAAAAGGCGCTGGAGATTTTCGACGTCATCCAGTCGGTCGACTCGCTCAAACTCGCCGAAGAGATCACCCGCCAGGCCGGCAAGCTTGAGCGCCGCGTGGAATGTCTGGTCGAGGTCAACTGCTCCGGTGAGAGCGCCAAGTTCGGCGTGCCGCCGGAGGAATGCGATGACCTGGTGACGAAGATTGCGACGTTCTCCAACATTGATCTGATCGGGTTGATGACGATCGGTCCTTTGGTCGACGATGACGCCGCCGTCCGCGCCGCTTTCGCCCTTTGCCGCGACCTGTTCAAGCGCGGTCGCGACCGTCTGGGTGAGCCGTTTGACACTCTTTCGATGGGCATGTCCGACGATTTCGGACTGGCCATCGCCGAGGGCGCCACTATGATCCGGATCGGCGCCTCTCTTTTCGGCCCCTGGCTACCGTAGACGCTGGTCCGGGCGCTACAAGCAGGCTCAATATTTTCCCCAAAGTTACGATAATAAAGTAAGAGCGGCGAATGCGTCCGGCTGCCCCATTTTTGCACAGCCGCGACCATGGCCGTCTGGTTGTTTTGAAAAGCGGAACCTTAAGATAAGCGAGTAAGCTATGGATTTGTCTCCGAATGATATCCGCAATTATGAGTTCACCACTCAGATGCGGGGCTATTCCAGGGACGAAGTCGACGGCCTGTTGGAACAGGTGGCCGCCGCGCTTGAGGCGGTCAAGCAGGAGAACCTGAAACTGTCGATGGAGGTCGATTCGGTCAAAACGCAACTGACCGCCCTGCGGCAGTTCGAGGACACGATCAAGAGCGCCGCCATCGACGCCCGTCGCAATGCCGACATGACCGTCGCCAACGCCAAGCAAGAGGCCGAACTGATTCTCGGCAAGGCCAGGGCGGAGTCGGAAAAAATCCTCGAAACACGCGTTCAGACGCTGAGCGACCTGGAAGCCAAGATCACGGCCGCCGACATGACCAAGAAGTCGTACCTCAACAAGGTGCGCAGCGTGATCACCTCGCACCTTGAGATCATCGACGAACTCCTCGAGTCCGAGTCTGCCGACAAGGAAGGCGAGGACATCGAGGTGACCCAGTCATCCGAGGTGGAACGTAAGAAGATGGAGACGGTCGGCACCCCTTCGGTGCAGGACAAGCCGTCTCGGAGAGAGGAAGCCAACGCCGCCGATAAGATCGTCGAAGCCAGAGCCGAACCCGACGCCGGCGATGATGACGAGGACCAGCCGGACGCGGACAGCGACGAAGCCAAACCGATCGATCCGGAGTTGGCCGTCGCCCTGGAGAAGTACCAAACCAGAGAAACCGAAGCTGCGAGCGCCACGCCGACTGGTCGCAAAGTGACCGCCAAACCGCTTCCCCCGCTGGGGCAATTGATCGAAACGACGGCGCGGGCCGGGGATATTCCGGACGGTTTCATCGCGGGACCGTTGGGCAAGAGCAAGGGCCCCAATCCCGAGGAAGAAGTCGCCACCGACAAGTTCAATGTCGGTGAAGCGCCGCCAAAGGCATCTACCGAAGAGACCGCGGAGGCTGAACCTTCCAGGCCTCCCACTTCAGCCGAGGACCTGGCTAAGGAGCTGGACAAAGTGGTGGCCAAGTTCGAAGAAGAAATGGACAAAGCCGCCAGGTTATAAAAGCATACCTCCCCTGCAAGTAAGACCGGCCGTCATTACCTCCCGCGGCCGGTCTTTTTGTTGCCGCGCGCACCGGCCACGTGATCGGCGCCAACATCCCCGATGAAGATTGGAAACGGATCCATAAGGAACTGCCGTAGGTTTCGGGAGTCCGTGCCGGTTATGGTGAACTGCAACTGCCCCCTACTCAGCTATCGACGACGGTCTCTGTAACGTTGCTGCTCCGGGCGGAGCCTTCCCTCGCGTGGGGGCGGCCTTACGTCGCCCCTTGTCACGGGCCGGAGACAAGCCCCGGCCCTACGCGGGAATGAAGACATCGTACGAGATGAACTCGATTGACCCGCCAACAGAACACTTGAGCCGCCGGGCCGATGCCGTTATCTTACCGCCGCGCACGATAGCCGGGCAATCGGCGTCAGAACATGAGAAACATCAGATTGTCGCGAAAGGACATGACCATGGACAAGCCGGAGGAACTGAAAAGAATGATCCGCGAGGCCGCGGATTTCATCAGAAGCAGGGTGAGCGTCAAGCCGAAAATCGGAATCATCCTCGGTACCGGGCTGGGGTCGCTGGTGGACGGAATCGAAATGGTCGGCGCCGTCGACTACGACAAGATACCGCACTTCCCGGTGTCGACCGTGGAGTCGCACGCCGGGCGGCTGCTGTTCGGTCATCTGAAGGGCAAACCGGTCGTCTGTATGCAGGGAAGGTTTCACTACTACGAGGGGTACAGCTTCAAGCAGATCACCTTCCCGGTGAGGGTCATGAAGGCGCTGGGGATAGAGATCCTGATCGTATCGAACGCCAGCGGCGGGATGAACCCGAATTTCTCCCGAGGCGACATTATGCTCATCAAGGACCACATCAACTTCTTCCCCGGCAACCCGCTGATCGGCCCCAACGATGAAGAGCTGGGACCACGCTTTCCCGACATGTACGAAACCTATGATTTCAAGCTGCAGGAGATCGCTCGCGAGGTGGCGCTCGATCAAAAACTGAAGTTGCAGGAAGGGGTCTATGTCGGTCTGACCGGACCGTGTATCGAGACGGCGGCGGAGTATCGCATGCTGCGCATTTTCGGCGCCGACGCGGTGGGGATGTCGACGGTGCCGGAGGTGATCGCGGCGCACCACCAGGGGACGCGGGTGCTGGGGTTTTCGATCGTCACCGACATCGGTTTGCCGGACGCCATGAAGCCGCTGAGCCTGGAGGACGTGATCGCCGCCGCCGGCCGCACCGAACCGACGCTCCGCGACCTGATCGCGGGCTGCGTGGAGCGGATGTAGGGAGGGAGAGGAATTGGTTGACAAAGACTGCCAAAATTGGCTAAGATTGGTAACTGATGATAACGAAAATAAGAATCAGAAACCTGAAGCGGTTCGATGACATTGAGTTTGAACTGGGTAGCGCGGTAGTGCTAATCGGACCAAACAATTCAGGCAAGACGTCAGCTTTGCAGGCGCTTTCCCTGTGGGATGTTGGGATCAAGAAGTGGTTTGAACGGCGGGGTCAAAAGACAGCACCTGACAAAAGACCAGGTGTCACGATAAATCGTCGTGACCTCATCGCTTTGCCGACTCCGCGAGCCGACCTGCTGTGGCGCAATCTGCACATGCGCGACGTTCGGCAGGTGAACAAAAAGCCTGTAACGAAGAACATCCGAATCGACATCATAATCGAGGGTGAGTCGAAAGGGGTGGTTTGGAAGTGCGGTTTGGAATTCGATTATGCCAACCCAGAATCGTTCTACTGTCGGCCACTCCGCCTTAGTGAAGAGCCTCTGAAGCGAATGCCCGTTCCTGAAGAGGCATCCAAAGTCGACATCACATACTTGCCCCCCATGTCGGGGCTTGCTGCCACAGAACGCAAACTGGAACCTGGGGCCATCAACGTTCTCATAGGTGAAGGACGCACGGCCGAAGTCCTGAGAAACCTCTGCCACCGAACTTGCGAGAATAAGGAGAACTGGGAAAACCTGGTAGGCAGCATAAAAAGCCTCTTCGGAGTAACGCTCAACCCTCCACTGTACATACAAGAACGCGGGGAAGTGAGCATGTCCTACATAGAGCCCAACGGTACCGAATTGGATCTATCGTCCGCCGGACGCGGTTTGCAGCAGACGCTTCTCCTATTGGCTCACCTATATGCTAAGCCAAACACTCTCCTTCTGTTAGATGAGCCGGACGCGCATCTTGAAATCCTGCGTCAACGGGAGATGTACCAATTGATTACGAGTGTGGCCTCTGACCGAGGCTCACAGGTTGTGGCAGCCAGTCATTCAGAAGTGATTCTGCAGGAGGCTGCGGATCGCGATGTTGTCATAGCATTTGTTGGGAAACCTCACCGAATCGATAATCAGGGAAGTCAAGTTAGGAAGTCCCTTCGAGAAATACGATCCGCGGACTACTACCAAGCTGAGCAGACAGGATGGGTTCTATACCTTGAAGGTTCCACCGATTGGTCCATTTTGAAGACGTTTGCGGAAACATTGAAACATGAGGCTGCCACGTACCTTGAGCGACCTTTCGTTCACTATGTCTCCGACAAAGTATCGAATGCAGAGAACCACTTCCACGGTTTGCGGGAGGGAATGCCGGAATTAGTCGGAGTTGCGTTGTACGATCGGCTTGATGTCACACCTAAGTCGCACGACCAACTGATGATAATACAGTGGAAGAAGAGAGAGATTGAGAACTATCTCTGCCAACGCGATGTCCTTTTCAGATTCGCGGCAGGTTCACCGAAGTGGGATCTCATCGAAAAAAGTGAATCAGACCGACGAGTCCAGGCTATGACGAAGGCAATTGGCGACGTGGAGCAAGCACTTGACACTCTGGGAAGGCCGGACCCTTGGTCAGGTGACCTCAAGGTGAGCGATGAATTCCTGGAACGGTTGTTTGTGAAGTACTCCAAAACGCTTGGGCGTCCCAATAATATGCGTAAGACCAACTACCACGTCCTTGCCTCCCTGGTAGAAAGAGATAAGATCGACAAAGAAGTAGTCGAGAAGCTTGACGCCATCGTGTCAGTTGCCAAACGGGCTCGTCCAACCTCCTGATCCTGATTGCGCGCTGCCCGCAACACACGTCACTTTCCATCGTATCATCCCTTAGGTGCGATCAGTGACAAACTACCAAGACACACCCACAGATAGACTTACCAGACGCGCCCACTGCACCGAAGCCATCGCGGCGCTGGTGTACTTCGCCGTTTACCTCGGCTACCTGTTCGTCAACCAGGAGACGGAGTTCATGCACTGGCTGACGCTGGTCGCCCTGCCGCTTGGATCGATAATATTGTACCAGAGAGGCCGTGATCCTGCCTGGCGATTGCGCAGGACCCTTGCGAGCATCGGGGTGAACCGATCGAACCTAAGCAGGGGTTTGCTGCTAACGGCGGCTGTCGCGCTGCTTTTGAGTTCATCGCAGTTGTTCATCTCGAATCGCAGAGACGAGATTTGGGGAATCATCAACCGCGGCGAGGTCCTCTGGCTGCTGCCTTTGACACTGGTGATTCTCCTGCTGACGGCCGGGTTCACCGAGGAGTTCTTTTTTCGGGGTATCGTTCAGACACGACTGGAGAACTGGTGTGGCTCCAAGCTGTGGTCGGTGCTGGCGACCTCGCTGATGTTCAGCCTGTACCACGAGCCCTATGCCTACTTCGATCCCGACTGGTCATCGCACGGCAGTTGGCCGGACGCCTTCGCTGCTGCTTTCACAGCCGGGATGTTGGGCGGTATCGTGCTCGGCTGGCTCTACGTCAAGACCCGCCGTAATCTTCTCGCTTGTGTCGTCCTGCATGTCTTCCTCAACGCCTTCCCGGGGATGGTTGCAGTCAAGAAGCTGCTATCGTAAACGTCGCAGTTGTAGATTGACACTCCATCCCATCCGAATCTATCTACAGATTGATCGCTCTTAAGAAACGCGCGCTGCCGATCTTCAAGGAGGTCTTTGCTCTGGATGAACCCTGGCGCGTTCTCGTGCCGCGCCTAATAAAGGTGGAACTACTCCCCAACGACAGCGCGCTGATCGACAAGATAATGAGCCAATAAAAACCGTGGACCCACGGCGCGTCACTTCAACAGCGTCACCTTGACCGAGGCCGATTCATCCGCCGTGACGGCTCGGATCAGATAGACGCCCGACGCCATGTCATCGGCCGGCCACCTGAGGATATGCATCCCCACTCTCAGGACGCCGTCGAAAAGAATGTCCACTCTCCGTCCCAACAGATCGAACACTTCCACCCGAGCCGGGCCGGATCGCCGCACAGTGACCGGCACGGACAACACCGCGTTGAATGGGTTGGGGTAAGGCTGGCCCAGGGTGAATGTGGTCGGTACATTCGGCGCCTCGGCAGGATCATCGACCGCCGTGCGAACATCCAGACTGAACAAAGAGACCTCCCGGTCGTTGACGGCCACAAGCATGGTCACACCGTCGTCGTACGGGTCGTCCCAGAACTTCCAGCCCGGCGGAACATCGTCGGCCTCATCCAACAGCGCTCCGTCCGAGGCGTTGTGCTGAAACAGACCGTTCGACGTGGCGCGAAAATAAGTCGCCGGGTACTCCGGTATGAAAACATACACGCCGGCGGCGGTTCCTCCGGCAACCCACAACGGAGCATCCGGTTGATGCACCGAGAGAACATGCATCTCCAGACTCGCCCCCGAACCGGTGACGTGCGAATAGTCGGGATAGGCGCAATCTCGACTCCAGGAAAATGCTACCAGCATCTCCAACTCGGTGCTTACCGTATCCATGTCCCCCCAGCAAAGAGGTTTGGTGCTTGCCGCGTAGGAACCGTAGGCGTAGTTACCCTCGCAACCGGACGGCTGCTCGGCCGCAACAGCAACCCAGATATCACCATCCGGGTAGAGGATAGCAGCCTCGGTACGATAGGTGCTGACATCGGTTGTCATACCGCTTAAGAAGTACTTGCGGCGCGAAGCAACGATATAGGCGCTGTCACGTTCGTGGATCACATCGGAGCAAAGCGAGAGCAGCTTGTCGCGTGTCCAGGCGACCGAATCCGGGAAGGAGTGATACAACCGGGTTGAACCGTTGGTGAATTCCAGATCGCCGCTGCCGTAGGCGAGGAAGTTTCGTTCCCACGCAACGAGCAGTTCCTGATAGCCGTCACCTTCGAAATCCACCGCCTGCAAAGCGGTCAGACCATACGACGCCCAGTTGGTGACATGGCCGTCGCCGGTGTCCAGATTGACGGTGTCGACGTCGGTATACCCGCTCGCACCGTCGTAGAACACAAGGTAGCAGACATCGGAGTTGAGACCGTCGGCTGAGAAATAGTAGCCGGCGATTATATCGGCTGCGGAGTCACGGTTGACATCGCCGAATTCAATGCGATGATTGCGCGGCCACAATTCCAGACTGCCCGGATCGAGAAAGGTCGAATCCAGTCGGGTCTGAAACAAGGTCGAATCGAGCGTGGCCGAATAGAGCACCAGTGACTCGCCGTCGCAAGCGAGAACCTCGGGGCCGCCGTCACCGTCGATATCGGCAAGCCTGACCTGCTCGATCGGTTCGGCCAAATTCGGCACTGTGAACGCCGCCACCGGCCGCAGTTCTATCGTCGCATAGGAAAACCCAGCGGCCAGAAGAACCGTCAGGCAACTCGATATTACCGTCTTTGGGTGCAACATAGATCCTCCTGTGGGCTCTTATCTCAAGATACCTTGCCGAGCCTGGAGGTCAACACAAAACTGCCGACAATAGTAGACCGGGACGGTGTTGTTTGCCGGATTCTTGCGCCAACAGACTGAACAAAATTGACTGTTCCGTCGTCGATACGATTAGGACGGTGGAGGTTTGAGAGATGAAGTGCTCCTTGAGAAACCACGCGAAACCGCAGCCTATCGTGATCTGCCTGATGGTATTATCCATTCTGCTGGCGGGGTGCGGGGGGAATGATTCGCCTGTCGGTACCGGTGACGGCGTTGAATCGTCAGCCGTTATCACTGCTCCCGAGTGCATTGAACCGGCCGCCGGGCGCGCTCTGGGAGAGACATACGCCGCTCAGGAATGCCTGGTCTGGAACTACGACGACGGTAACTTGTGGCTGACCCACTCCAACGCCACCTACAACTGCTGTCTCGATTCCATTTCCGTGAGTATGGTGGCGGGTCAGCAGACCATCACGGTCGTGGAGCGGGAGTACCTCGCGGCAGGCGGCGGCTGCCACTGCCTCTGTCAGTACAACCTCGACTACTCGGTGACGAATGTGACCGCGGGCCAGTACACGCTGCTGCTGTTTTCCGAAAACTCCAACGCCGGCGGTCTGCAGTTGCTGTTCGAGTTCCCGATCGATCTGACGTCATCCCCCACCGGCAGTCATTGCCTCGAACCGTGAATCGAACTGAAGCCGGGTGCAAATCCTGAATGACACACAGGCTCGGCGATCCTCAGTCAGGCCGCCGCGCCTTGCTTGAATGGCCTTGTCGGGCGATCCCGCCCGAAATTGCCCTTCGGACTCGAACGCGACCTATCTGGACACGCTGCACCGCCTTTTCGCTTCCCCCCGCCCGATCTGCACCACGTCGTTTTGAAGGGAAATGACAATCAGCAGTCATATAACCGCCTGCCATGATCATATAGTCTTTTGATCGCGTCGAAAAAGGGTCAGAAGAGTCCGGTTTCGCTCAAATCGCTGAAAAAAGTTGCTGGAACTATAAGGGACTACCCTTATATTGTTGGTGGTGGCTTCGGCGTCGAATGCGATGTGACGCACTCGGGCCAGCGGTCGCCAGTGGAACGTCGGCATCTCGGAGGGATGCCGCCTATATGCAATATGAACATCGTAATGGTGATTGAAAAGTGAAAGAAGTCGTTTCATGGTTGGCGATTCCTTTTGCAGCAGTATGAACCGCCCCGGTTTTCCCGGAGACTGTTTTTGTTGAGTCAGGCCACGTGGACCTGCGCTTTTCCACTGCGATAATATACCTCTTCGAACTCCGTCGGGGGAATATTCCCGATCGGCTCCAGC
>Ga0214473_10002797_pt1 | contig 21362 bp, 31 predicted proteins | sample RVTome_7_FD_203509 | JGI IMG/M metagenome (GOLD analysis project Ga0214473, IMG submission 203509) | Soil microbial communities from uranium-contaminated site in the Upper Colorado River Basin, Wyoming, United States - RVT98D197 | ecosystem: Environmental > Terrestrial > Soil > Contaminated >... | reverse complement strand
CTCTGCATGGCTCATTTATCTATGCGCTTGCTTTCCTTGCTTTCTGCTGGGCAGTGGCAGCAATTCTTTACTGGAAAAAAATACGCATTAAAATCTAAGGTCGCATTCGTGAAACGCTGTTTGCCAGCGATAAAAACATGAAAAGTGCAATGAGATACATGCACTTAAACCCATAAATCTATTTTAGGCAAAAAACCGCGTTCTATCCCTCTTAGTCTTTATGCGTATTTCTTGTCTTTATAGCAGTACCATCTTTGGTATTGTTGAATGTAGCTTAATGGTCCGCCGCATATTGGGCAGGTTGGCGTTACAAAATTTGGTGGCGGCGGTGGCATTTGTGCAAAGCTTGCTGTCGGAGCACTCTGGGTTGCGTTGAATCTGGCTTTCGCCGCGTTGATTGCGTTGACCCAATCCTCATTCTTGGACCATCCGCTTCCGAAAACAAACGAGTAAGCCGGTTTCAGTCCTGAACTGCAGTTGTCAACGCGCAGGTAAGCCTGACCCATTTTGCGTGCAGCCTTAACTGCTGTAATTTCCTGAAGAGGAATGAAGTAGCTTCCTGGATACTGCGCCAGCTCGTCTACCTCTGCTTTTGAAACGTTTTTTTCAACCGCTCGTGCGGTAAGGGCACCTCCAAGCACCCACGCGGCGGACCTTGCTGCTCCGCCTTTCATAACATAAACGAGCCTTCTGTTAGTCAGAATTAACGTGCCCACGTCTGCGAAAGCGCCTGCTTTCAATCCTATCGATGGAGGAGAATCGGAATCGTGCGCTTTGACGCCTGCCTCTTGCATTATGATTGTTTCTTCTTGAGACAAGAACTCAACTCCCGTAATAAGTTGCAGCAGAAGCATTTTAAGCATATCGATTAACGAAGCATATACTGAAGCGCGCGTTTAGCCTATTTTGGTAGTTTAGCGCGCTAAATCAGCTAATTTGGGTGTTTCATCCTCCGTCGAAGAGCCCAATTCAGGTAGGTCTGAAAATCGTATGAAAGCACGAGAGAAGGTTCCACATAACAGTGGAAAGTGCAGTTCTGGCAGTTCTGTATTTCTTTCCAGTTGAATTTAGAGATTGAAGTTTTGATGCTGGTTTCAAAAACAGAAAAGCTAGCCGCGTATTCATTACGAACATAACAAGGTAGAACCAATTTTCCCTCTGGACTTACATTAATCATAGCCCAAGGTTTGCACTTCCAGTTTTTTTCTTTCGAAAGAACCTTGAGATAGCTAGTCGAATGCACAAGAGGGTAACCGTTCTTTTTCATCTCAATGAGTTTCTTAGCTATCTTGGCAATTTCAACTGTGGTTGGTGCAGGCGCCTTGGCATTACAATACTCGTGCGAAACAGCCACGGATATTTGCGTGCCCAACTCTTTTGCCAGCTTTACAATGTCTTCTATTTCATGGATATTCTCAGCCATAATTGTCGTGTTGATAGTAACAGGAACCTTCTCCCTAGACGCTGTTATGCCTCGGATGGCGCTCCTGAAACAACCGCTGACTCCTCTGATAGTGTCATGGGTCTTTTCCAGTCCATCTAATGAAACGTAGACTACCCCGTCGATAAATGGTGCTATTTCCTCTATTCTAGATTCCAGTAGAGTTCCATTAGTTATAATGCTTGTGTGCAAGGGCAGAGATCTAGAAAAGGCAAGAATCTCAGCCAAATCCGTTCTCAGCAATGGTTCTCCGCCTTCAAACGCGATTCCGGAAGCGCCCGAATCATAAATCCGCTGTAGAATTGCTTTTTCTCGCTCTATGCTCGCATCCTTGACGGATTTTTTCCAGAAGGGGCACATTTTACATTGGAGGTTACAGTTGTAGGTCAACTTGTGTCCGCAAAACAGAGGAACCTTTACGTCAAATAAGTTTAAGATTAAGCTACGATACATTCTCATCCCTAGCAAAAATTTTCCTATGTATTGTCGTCTTTGTTTTTTTCCTAGAGATTTTTGTAGCTCTGTTTCTTGCTTCTTGGTCTTCAGACTTTCTTTCTCACTCATGTTCTTTCGCGTCAGCTTTGCGGGTTTTCCTTTTTTTTCTTAAGAGAAAAATATAGTTTTCTGAATAATGAACTGTTTTAGACTGTGCCTTTTAAGGCTTTAGTTCTCTGTCTTCACTGTAGTCTCTGTCCTCATGGGCTTCTTCTTCCTTTTCTTCTTCGCTCTCGGAGATTTCTTCGTTTGCATTTCTTTCTTTGTCTTCAGCTTCACCTTTTGGGGGAAAAGCATCATCTAACCATGTTTCAAACTGTTTTTTGCCTTCAGGATTGGAAAAGGCCCACGCGCACAATTCACTGATGACGCTATTCAGATCAACTTGATGGTCGTCTGCTAACTGTTTGAGAAACTGTTCCCATTTTGCAGGAACAGAAATCGCTGACTTAGTCATTTCTCATTTTCACCACCATTTTACATAATAAGTTGGATAATTATTTAGGTTTCGAACAAAAAAAGAGAGTGTGGTTTATTTCCACAGTTTTTTGCCGGTCAGCAGCCAAACGACTACTAAGATTACGGCAATCACGAGCAGTATGTGTATTAATGCGCCTATGCCTGGCAAAGCAAAGAACCCAATCGCCCAAAGTAGTATAATAATAATAGCTATCGTCAACCAAACGTTCATGTCAAATTCCTCAACTAAGTCTCAATTACTGGTCTTAGGTACATGTGAAGTTGATCTTTTGATACTTTTAAGTGCAGTCCCTGATCTGTCCAGCGTGCAACCCCTTTCTTTAGGGCTGAAGCGGCCAACATGTTTCGTACTCCGCCTTTCCTTGCGCCAAGCACTGATTCAGCTATGTCCTTTTCCAATTCGATTTCAAGATGAGTTATTTTCCAATCTTCCGGATCTATTCCTAATTCCTTGACTCTGCCGATTTTCTCGTTTAACGCAAACACATCTTTACCCAAAAACTCTTTGCTGTTCATATTTATCTATCCCTCCTTTTTTACACTTGATTTGAGCTATATTATAAATGGTCATTGGCAGAGTTAAGCGTGTGTGGCTGTGGGCTCACACCGACATTCTGACGGTTGCGCCTGCGCTAATCGTTCCAGGTGCTGGGAAGAAACTGAGACTTGAAACTAGAGGAGAATTGAGGTTCTCAGGTTAGTTTTCGGCTTTTTTCCAGTTTAAGTATTGCTAAGTAAACCCTTGCCTGATTAAGACTCAAACCCAAACCAAAGCAGGAGGTCAGTGTTTTCGTCGTCGGACATCCTCAACTCCCAATTTTTGGAAGTCCCCCCTAAGGTTGAAGAGTTGAGTATTGGGCAAAATAAAGAGGTAGGCGCCAAACGCTACTGAGAAGCTTATGCGACCTTTTATTGTCCTTTATCCATATGCCCTTTGAGAAGTGATGTGACTATGCCAAATACTCCAATAATGAGAAGAATTATGCCGCTCCACACCAACCCTATAGCTACAGTGTAAGTCATTGTGTGTCCAGCATCAAACCATTTCCCTATGTCAAAGATTACTCCCACTCCACCAGCAATTATAAATCCGCAGAGCCAAAGTATAATTCCAACCACGATTACCCATATACTTGCAATCAAATACTTTTTGGAACGTTCACCGGTCAATCTCTCACCCCTATTCGTTTCTTTATTCCAATCGACCTATAAATAGACTAGTGTGGTAACCGCTTTTATGTCTGTGTCTATGTGAGCCTACAGAAACAACTTCAAAAACACCATCGGAATTGTTAAGAAACCGGAACTTCAAGGTTCCATCGCCCCTGCAAAAAAAGAATGCTATTTGTTTCTTTGAATGGAGCCTCATCCCTGCTTTTCCCACTAAACAGAAAACAGAAATATTGTTGCACTTTTCTTTAAGCTCTTCAGAAACTGCAACCGTTTTTCCCAGGCTTGTGAACCTTGATTATGCGAGTTTTAACCACACATATGAAATTTTAGGGGAGCGCGCTCTTTTTACAAGTCGTCTTATGCTTATTTTCGCGTACTCCTGTCATACTCCAAATCGAATTTTTTACAATTTTTCCGTGTTTTGCTCCATAATAGAGCCCTGAAATAAGCCCAATTGCCGGCAGAAAGAACTTCGTAATGGCGTTATAGAGCAAAGGGTTACGAATCCTGAATTCCAAAAAGGATGACCGCCAGACACGAACGTTGTACTCCCAACATTCTGTGAGAAGCTCCCATCGCAGCCTCGAGAGACTATTCAACTCAGCCCCGGATTGGTTTTCTAAGCGACATTTTTCCAACGGAACAAACAGTAATGGGACAAGAAAGGCGTTATAGTCGCTCAGGTCATCAATTAACTCAAGAGTCTCTATTACGTCGTCTTCAGTTTCATCGGGAAGACCCACAATCAGCGTGGCAAGCGGAAACCAATTGTTGTCGTTTAAAATCCCGAAAGCCTGTGGGACAAGTTCTCTCCATTCCTCGGGCCTAAAGGGAAGTGGTTTCCCCGCCATATATCTTCGCATAAGACGAACGCTTCCGGTTTCTACTCCGGTCTCAGCCGTTACAATAGGCTTCCCTCTATAGCCCTGCCAATTGCGTTCAATCAGTATTTCCGCTGCTTCCTTAATCAGGCTAGGGTCGTAAACGACTGGGGCGAGTGACATGTGAGCAGGTTGAACGGCTGTAACTCCAGGATATGACGAGACCTCTTTGAGCAATGCTATAACTGCCTCTTTGTTAGGGATGACCCCGTTGTCTTTCGCGCCGTACAGAAAAATGTCCTCTGTGGTGAGAGTTATTCTCCCGTTTCCTTCTTTGACGTTAACCGCTACTTCTTTCATAATCTTGTCTATCGAGAAGTTCATTCTTTGCTGCATCGTAGGTGTGCAGAACTGACAGTTTCTGCCGCAGCCTCTGGATATTTCTACGCATCCATAGATCGACGCGTGTTTTATTGTGGGTATTTCTTCAAGCGCTATATTTGGGTTGCAGTGAACTATTGTGGGAATGTTTTCTCCCTTTGCAGCTTTAGTGAAAAGCTCAGTTACGATCGTCTCACTTTCACCGATAACCACGCAGTCAAGTCCATAAGAGCACATTATATTCTTGCGTTCCAGTTGCCATGCTCCTGCGCCACCGACTATTATCTTTGGCTTGTATCTTTGGAAGCTCGGGTGCCTCACTAAATCTCTGAATTCTATCGCATTCATGGGCTCTCCGCCTCCGACTATTGAAGAATATGTTTTACTGACGTAACCCATTCCTAACGGATCCATAGTTGATATGCCCACAACTTTTGTGTTAGAACCAACAAAAGCGTCAAGGTGGTAGGGGTGAACAACGGCTATATCTGATTCTTCAAATCCATTTTCCAAAAGGGCAGCTTCAACTTTCCTAAGCCCATAAGGCCCGTATTTTGCGATTCCGTTGTGGTTGCTTTCTACTGGCGGGTACAGGTGCTTCCTTGGAAGCCATGAGGGTATTGGACCCTTTGAAAAACCTCCCCCGAAAGCAAAGAACTGACTGTTGTAAAAGTCGCTCATTTCCACAGCCGAAGCAGTTAAAACAATATTAGCTCCGCGTTTACCTGAATTCTTCCTTCCAAAATCAAACGAAGTCAACGGTGGAGTCATGATAGCTCAGTACCTATCATTTTTTGGCTTCTTGATAAGTTTAACTAAGCATGCGCGATAAATAAGTAATCTTCTTATTTCTTGAGAAATGGGGATTTTGCCGTTTTTATTCTTCTTTCTCGAGCCCTTTCTTAATGCCTTTCCCAAAGTCATTTACGGCCTTAGCACCTTTCCTTATCCCTTTACCGACTGCTTTTCCAGTTTTTTCAGCTGCATTTTCTACTTTTTTCCTCTTTTCGGGCATTTCTTTCATCTCTATCAATAAGTCCTCATTTACAAACTTAAGCGTGTGTGGCTGTGGGCTCACACCGACATTCTGACGGTTGCGCCTGTGCTAATCGGTCCAACTGCTGGGAAGAAACTGTGACTCGAAACTAAAGGCGAAATTGGGTTCTCAGGTTAGTTTTCAGCTTTTTTCCAGTCGGATTCAAAACCTGTTCTTAGTACGCCTATAAGGTTGCTGTTGTTTGTCCAAAGAGAAGGGCTTTCGCCTAATCCGCTTTCTTTGGAGGTTGTAATCAATCCTTCTTTGTCATCGGACATTATGAAGTGATTCAGAGGTTCACGATAAAACTTGACGTGAACCGAAGCGGCACCGATGAGTTTTTTCACTTTTTCTTTGAGCGAATCGTCCGGGTTGTCTCCTTCAAAGATCAGTCGAATCTGAGTGCCTTTCTTTATTGCCTGTTTACATTCATCTGAAAACTTAGCCAAAACCGGTATGATTATTCCCTTGTCTGCAATCAACGCGATTTCTTTTCTCGAGTTTCTAATCAGTCCTGAAGTCTTAGCCAAAATTGCTTTCTTGTCTGGTATAAGTATATAGATGCTTTCTTCTTCAGGAAGCTGCTGCGTCCAGTCTTTAATGGACAACTTTTTGACTTTACTCTTCATATCCAATAAATGTTCATCAGATTTGCGTTTTTCTTCCGCCACTAAGGAAGTTAAGGCATTCGAAATAAGAGTAGCCCGGACCTCAGTTGGTTTGCCCAACAATCTTTCAACCAAGCCCATTTTTTCGAGTATTGGCAAAATTCTATAGACGTCTTCCCTGCGCACTTGTGAAAACTTTGATACTTGTCCCACTGTAGTTTTTTCCAGTTTAAGTATTGCTAAGTACACCTTTGCCTGATTAAGGCTCAAACCCAAACCAAGCAGGAGATCCGTGTTTTCATCGTCTGTCATTCTCTACTCCTGCAGTATATAGCTATCTAGCGGCTAATATGTTTATTCAATTGGTATATCACTCTGCTTGATTAGGTAGATATCAGATCCAACTAGTCTCATACTTATAGTTTCTTTCTTAAATTTAGTATACTCTGGAAGTGTAGCCATCTTAACCCCCTTAATTATGATCTCCTTTCCTTCTCTGTTCTTTTTTACTTCTTTCTTAGATAGATCATAGCCATGTGTACGAGCAAATTCCTTTAGGTATCGATCAAGTATTGGATAGATCTTTCTTACTAGTGCTTTCCTCTCTTTTAGGTCTAGCTTATTATAGTTCTCTAATTGGAACACTTTCTCCAAGTTAAGTCTATAGGCATTCCTTGACATCTTAGCCACTATCTTAATAGCTACCGCTAGCTTAGAGTACTTAGGTTCTCTTCCTTTCCTCCCGGTCTTAATTGATTCCACGGATACAATATCAGCGAATAACTCTTCCTTAAGTGTCTTTAGCTCTTTATCTGTAACGTTTTCTGTAACTTTATCTGTAACTTTAGACTCTAGCTTTATTTCTTTTCTCTTCTTTATTTCTGACATTCAAAATCCATAGGATACTATTCTCTTAAACTGAGTACTTAAGCATATTGATGTGGTCAATATTAATTAGATCATAGATTGATATTATAAAAATATAGAATAGAAAGAAACTCAGTTGTTTTACTGAACTGCCTGATCTGTTGTTGTACGGCATATCGATCTCTTCTTTATAGCTAGCTATTCTCTACTCGGATGGATAAATATTCAAAATTATATTTGAGTTTTTCGGTAGATTTCGCAAAACAAAAGCTTAGCTTCGCTTCTCCAATAGTTGAGAGGTTCTGATTTTGAAAGTTGCCAATTGTGCTAAAAGGGTAAAAAATGCTGCTGAAGCAGCGTGCACAGGGCTCGCTTTTCCTTTTGAACCTAAAAATTGGCAAATAGGTGCTTTTGTATTTGAACCCGTTTGGATGTTGAACCCAGCGGCCCAACAAAAGAGAAAAATGTATTTTTCAATATCTGGAGTGAATCTGAAAAAGGGAAGATTATGCGGGAGACGTCTCCACCAAAAACGGCTGCGAAATAACCCCGTAGTTTTTGGAACAATTATTGTTTTAAGGAACTAAATTATATTTGTATCCGTTCTGAAAAGCCGCTTCCAGCAGTATTCTTTTCAGGATAGTGACGCCGTGACTTACCTTCAGTTTCTTCTCGCCTAACCGCGCTCTGTAGCAAATCGGTATTTCCCGAATCGTGAAGCCGCATCGCTCTACAAGATGGTTCAGCTCGACTTCAATGTCAAAGCCTTTAGATTTTACAAGCCACCCTCGCAAGATCTCCGCGCGTATTGCCCGCAGTCCAGTCAACGGGTCCTGAAGCGGCACACCGTTAAGCATGTTATGTGCCAAAGCCAACAGCCTGTTTCCAATGTGGAAAACGCCATGCAGAGCTTCCTTGTCAACGTGCCCGTTGAGTCTGTTGCCGCAAACCATGCCAACAAGCGGGTTTTCTTCGAGTACTCTTATCATAGCAGGAACGTATTCAGCGGGATAGGTGTAGTCTGCGTCAGTAAGAATGACATAATCCACGTTTAGGTCGGCATGTTCAAGAGCCTTAGCCAAGGCGTCGCCCTTGCCAACGCCATCTTGGCAAACAACATTTGCGCCCAAGTTCTTAGCTATCTCAACTGTTCGGTCGCTACTTCTGCCGTCAACCACGAGAACCGAGATTTCACCCAGGGTGTCTTTCATCTCGGCTATTGTAAGCCCGATTCCTGGTGCTTCGTTTAGTGCTGCAATTATTAGCTGCGCTGAATAGCGGGTTTCCATCTCTTGAACTAGAATCGTCAACCTTAATCCATCCTCTCTTGTTGTTGGTCAATCACAAATGGAGCAAAATAGTGCATGAATGCTCATCGTTCCTCTCTCAGTATCGAGAAACTAGACTGTTCACTCTGATTTTTCTCAGTGAAAGTTGGCTTAGCAGTTGACTGATGTTGATAGAACTGATTACATTCCTATTCGTTTCTTTCTGTTTGTGTTCGTTAACATGGGCTTTGATGGCGCGATTCATAGCCTGTAAATCTGGCAACAGCAGTATTTCGGCTCCACATTCGCATTTAATGAGTGGCAAATGTTTCTTCAAATTCTTATCCGCAACAGCGTTTTTGCCTTCTAATATGTTCGCTATTCCTGCTACCTCAGTTGGCAACAGTTTCTGAAGTTTCTCAATTCTAGTCCGACTCATCTACTCGAAATCTTCTTTCACTTTCCTGATGGAATATTTAATTCGGGTAATCGCTTTTATGGTCTTGTCTATGTGGCTCCCCACCTACAACGTTAAACTGTCTTCGAAGGCACGCGTAGTACTAGAAGTGCAGTGGATTTGCACATTAAGGTCCGTAATCAGATGGATGCTGGGCTTTAGAAGAATCCACATACAAAAGCCTAAGTCTAAAAACAGTACTTCCAACAGGATAAGGGTTATAGCCAGTTGGGAGGCTGCAGCGGGCTTTTTTGACTACTGAGGCATTGTTAAGGTTATCCAATGCACAAAACAAGGTTGCGTAGAGGGCATAGAATCAGTAAAGAAAAACGCTCCAATAGCAAAAATAGCGGAAGCAAAAGAAAAAGTTGAGTAGTATACCGATTACCCTCATTTTTTCCAGTTATTTGCCCTTTTTTTCTTTTCCAAAATTGTTTTTCTAACATGACCCTGATTCTAGGATGAGCAGTTAGAAGTGATTCATGATAAAATCCCTAAAGGTTCTATGACTAGCCATGATTTCGACGATCTTTTTTGTAGCTATGGTTATTTGTACCTCAAATAGTCTTGTTATAACCAACGAAAACACAAACACAAATATGCCGAATAAAAACATCCCAACAGCGTCTATTGAGCCAACGAACAATATGAAAAGGAATGTAACGGCCGCACCTATCTGCCCCATTATGTAGGATCTTATGATGAAATAAAGTCTCTGCAACCACGTAGAAAACAATAGAACCTTGATCACTGCTCTTTTCTCTATCTCACTTTCAGCTCCGGATGCAACACTTCCCATCTTTTGCAGTACCCTTTTTGCGTAATGAACGTCTGATAAACGTAACATCATTTTTGCATAACGAGCGTCTGATAAATCCTCGGAACTTGCGCTTTCAAGCTCTAACAAAATCCTTTGTGATATTTCGTCTATTTCGGCATCTACTCTTTCTATTTTAGCATCTTTAGTTACCATTAGCCCACCCGAATATTCTAAGTATTTTGGTTACCAAGTCGTTTAATATGATTTTTGCGCCTTAGACTGCATATGGGTCATGGCCCTTTCTCATTCTCGCAATTGACCTTGAAGAGTAGATTTTGAGCACAATGAAGGCAATTAAAAATACTATTAAGATTCCTGCCGCCAAGTAGGGAAGGTCGCTTGTGACTGTAATATATGAACCGGGGTTGAGGTAGGCTCCAAGCCCAACCCCAAACACGATTAAGAAATTCGAGAGAAAGAATGATAGCTTCCACAGCATCGGCGGTGCCCGAGAAGTTCTTTTCGCTTCTATGTGCCTCTTTATTTCACCTACGCCCAAAACTAGAGAAATGCCCAAAACACCGAATAATAAAGGACCAATAAAGTTGAAGCTAAATTGGGGTTGGTAAAAATCGATGAAAGTCCTAACCCCAAACACAGACAGGAGAGTCAAAAACAGGATGAGTGCAGTGGAACCAACAAAAATGCCTATATCCAAGATACCGCCAGAATAGAAGGGACCGTATATCCTTCGCCAGGGCCTGAGCGTAAAATCTTTCATATCCTCAGCGGTTTTTCTAGTGAGCTCGACTGGGTCGTTTTGATATATATAAAACCTAGTTTTGATATCGAATGCAATTTTTTTACCTGCGTGATCATATCTAGCTTTCTTCACTAGCCTTGAGAACGGATAAAGCCACTCCACCCCGCGATCTTTTGCTGTGTTGATACCATCAAGAAGAGTATGACAGAAAGCACCCAGTGCAAGGTAAGGATTAATCAGAGAAAGGATCCCAATGAAAACGAAGTTGTGGTATAGAGCTCGATGGAGCTGATGGCTGCGGAAGTAATCTTTGCTGAAAAAACCATACTCCCTGTCCATATCAGGGAGGACTGACCCGATGGCAACAAGCAAAATGATGTCCCACCTCCCAAAGAAAAGAGCTCCGATTAGCGCACCAAACGTTATATGTGTAGGAAGATTCATGTAAATTTACCTACTCGTGATTCGTAAAGGAATTTGATTTGAGAAACGTCAAAGATTTTGCTTATGGCATCATTAACCATTTCTTCTTCCACTTTTTCTTTATCCTCCATGTCCTTTCAACCCTTACTTCTTCATCGTTTCATAGGCAATAGATTCCTTGTTGTGACGTTTCCACGCATCTCGGATTACGCCACACCTAAAGTGCGCGTGCTGCCGAATAGTTGCCACACATTTCTGAAAGCCCCAAATGGAGGGACTCTTGCCGAGCTCGATGAATTGACTATTTGGGAGCGTCGGGAGCGTTAGCATATCCAGTTGAAAAGGGCGATTGGAATTTGCCAATATTCTCTCTGATGACGCCATATCCCTTTTCTGCAAGGGAGTTTGGCAACTTATCCAACTCCAGATGTTCTTCTTCTTGATGCTCTCCCCGATGTTCTTCCCTGTGCCTAAGCGTAAGTTTGATGGTTGAACGCATTATTCCTTTGTCTAACGTTACGTTCGTAATATCTCTATAACTGTAATCGGTGTAAGCCTTCTTCAAACCAAGCGCATGAGGATGCCGCAGAATTATCCGTTCATTCGTAATGATCACGGATTCAATGTTAATCCGAGGATGATAGATTTTCTCCTCAATATACAGCTCAACCTTTTCGTTCGAGCCAAGTATGTTCTTTATGTCATCAGGAGCAGCCATTATTATCAACCAACTTACATTAAAATTCTTACCTGTACTAATATTGCCAGCTTGGCTAAATAGCCATGTGACTGTGATACCACAGCAACAAGAGATAGTTAATTCTTGTTTCTTTTCTTTTTTGCAGCACTATATTTCCCGTAAAAATCCTGCAAACAAAAAAAGCAAGAAATTCTCAGGTTAGCGCGTGCTAAGGTTTCCCCTTGTGCTAAAAGTCTAAGCTTTGACCTAGAGGGGTGTTCAGTTTACGCGAATATGAAGCCGATGATTAGACCTACTATGAGTCCAAGACCTAACGGTAACATGCCCATAAGGAGTACCCCGTATTGAACCGCCACGGGGCCGTATATGTCTGATAGGTCTTTCAACGCGCCAAGACTCAGACCTAAAAAGCCGAAGTAGCTGACAACGACGAGTATAATCGCAGCAATAATAGCGATCTTTAAGAATTTTTTAACGAAAAAGCCCACGACTAAGCCGAGAATGAATGGAATAATCATTACCACAATTGGTGGCAAACCGCCTATGCTCCCGGAAGTAATAAACTGAATTACATCATCTATCGCGCCCAAACTCCACAACTCCACAATTAAGCCATAAACTTCCAAACAACTATTAAACTTATGTAGCTGTAACTCCACAGCAACAGAGCGGTATCCTGTTGGAAAATTCAGCAAAAGTAGTAATAAAAGACTACACAACTTAGAAACTTACCCTTTCTCTTTTCTAGCGCGATAAGTGTGCATCCTGACTCGGAATGCCCATTTAGGTAAGTGCGAAAACCGCATTCGACTATGGTTTTATCGAGCACACCTTAATATCTAAATATTAGAAACAGATATAAAAAAACGGGAAGTGGCAATTTAGAGAATTGCTAAACAGGGTGAGTTTTATGTCCAAAAGGTATTATGAGCGTGATGAAGATTGGATGGTTACCTGTCCTGACTGCCGTGGTGAGGGCACGATAGGTACGGGGAATTCAAGAAAACGATGCCCAAAATGCGCTGGATCAGGAAGACTGAAACGGTAGCATACGCTTAGCAAGTAGCACATGAAATCCACTCGTGTGAAGGTTTCGTGGAAATGGCATATATAGTGATTGTGCCTATAACTTTGGAAGGTGGAACGTTATGCCAAAATGTCCGAATTGTACAGCGCACACGCAAGGACCCGATAAAGAATGGAACTTTGGGCGATTCAGAGTCAAGATGTACAAATGCACTAAATGCGGAAACCAATTTAGAGAATATTTCAAGGAAAGCACACTGCAATTTGTGTTGAGCGCGCACAACGGTGGTCTTGGGAAGATACGAGTGAGCAAAGAAACAACGGACAGGCATAGGACACGTAAATGACTCTTCTATGATGCGTTCTGAGGATTTTCCTGAAAAAATGGATATAATGTGTTCTATCTTTGTGCTTTCTGCAATAATAATCTCTTCGCAGTTTCTTTAGAAATCTTTTCAAGGCCTTCAGCTAACTCCGCACTGCTGACCTCGTCCAACGGATACCATTTTCCATCCTTATCTGTGAATACAAGCTGCAGCCGCCTATTGCCCATTTTTTCACCTCCCTCTCAAAAGTCTAATATTTTGATATCTTTAATTTCTTGTATAAGCTATTTTCGCTCGCCTAAATAAGTCTAGGCAAGATGCGCTATGGATCAATGGACACTAAAGTCTACCAAAGAATAGGCCTATAACGCGCAACACTTAAACCTTAAAGCGAACATAATTATCATAAATGCAAAAGAGGATGATGCTCTGTGAGTTACAGTAGCAGAAAAGGTGGTAGCAGGACAGGAGGTAGTTATGAGGGAAGACGTGGCCATGGCAAGGGCTTCAAGCGCTACCCAGTTGAGATGGAAAAGGAGTATGAAGTGGATATTATGGAAATGAGCCGCCAAGGGGAAGGTATAGCAAAAATCCAAGGCTTCGCCATATTAGTTGCTAACGCAAAGCCTGGAGACCATGTGAAAATAAAAATTACGCGAATAGGCGGCATGACCGCAAACGCAGAAATAGTCAAATAACCTTTTTCTTTATGAAATTTAATCTGCAACACTCTTACCCTCGCAGTTCTTTTGGTGCCCTATGAGGATTTGCGCAGATTCCTTTTTAACGGGAAATGTAAAACCATCAAAACACGATAGCGTATGAAAACACTTTGTTATCTTAATCACCAATAGTTTGTGCGTCACCTTCCACTACATAGCCTTGAAGAGTGGAATCCATTTTACTGCACTTTCTTCAGAAGGGGACATTCCAGCTCCGGCTCCCCCTCATATGGCCCTTACATGGGCGGTGTGGAGGAGGGACTGGTTTCCCTATCGCCTTTTTTTCCACAAGGCGGTCTTAAAATGAAGTTACTGGGAAATGAAAGAGAAGCATGGATTTATTCTTTTTTGGCAATCCATGTTTTTACGGCTTCTTCAACCGCTCGGGTCAAATCGCCTTTTTTTCCGCCGAATTTCTCGACGGTCTTGAACCTGAGCTGCTTCTCCAGCTCGTCTGAGAGTTCCACGCATATTCGACCCATTTTCAATCGCCAACTTTTATTATAGTTTTATGCACGATTCGCACGTGTTAGATGTTCTTCCAATAAGCGAATTGCCCGACGCCAAGTTTCACGTTTGTTATTGTTATCATTTTTCATTCGCCTTCAATTCACTTATCCACATAATATATTATACGAGTACTCGCTTATAAGAGTATTGGTTTATTAGCCTAAGCGTTTAAACGCTAAAAATACTATTTGAAAACATGAAGCCACCGGAGAACGTGCATGTTGAGGACTTGAGTCCTTGCTTTTTTCGCTGAGAAAGTCATGCCCAGTCGAAACAGGCCCAGAAAGAAAATGAAGCCTGAACGCGACTTCAACATTTGCAGGAGTAAGGAGACCAGCGATTAATCGCTCTACTCTGATCTCATCAGATAAATCGGTTCGTCTGATGTGGAGGATAAAAGTTTTCGATAAGCCTGCATGGCTTCCTCTCGTCTTTCACCGACCAAGTTGATTATTTCTTTTCCCAGCAGTTCCATTTTAAATTCTTCTTCTCTATTTTCGAATCTCATATATTTAGCCTCATACCTAAAGCAGAATTAAGATAAAAGACAGATATTAACGCTTGATATCCTTTATCAGGACCCTACCTAACAGTATAATACCGATAGTCGCCTATAAGGATGTGCTTTTGTACGAGGGACGCTGTTTTGCTCTTAGCTGGTCAATCTGGTGCTTAACAACAAGCACGTTTTTGGCGTATATTAATGCGTAAGGAAGTGCGCGCTATGAAGGCAGTCGGCATGGCGCCTCTCCACTTTCAGATGTGATTTCATCATTGTTTTGGTCAAAGTGAGTGGAAACCTTTATGTCTGCGGGTGGGTCTTATTGGGCGATAATTGGAAATTCATTTTTCAATTATAGCTCGCAGCAAATAGAGGTGATAGTAATGTATCAAAAACCTATGTTTGAAATTAAATGTACTGATTGTGGTAATATGACCACGGTTCCTTTCAAGCCTACTCCAGGCAAACCAGTTTACTGTAGGACATGCTTCTCAAAGCACGTAACCAAGCGGCCAGAGAGTGCTGGCAGTGGCAACTCTGGTTTTGCCCAGAAACAAGTTTGGGCACGACGGAGAGAAAATGGACACGCGAGGGACGAAGAAGCGCCTGTAAGTGTTTTTCACCGCGTCTAGAAACTTGTTTGGAACAAAAAGGGACTTACATCGCAGCCTTCGCGGCTTGCGGTGTGAGACCGTTGTTTGAGGAATGATTTTATGAGAGTAATTGAAGGATGGAAGAGAATCGACAATGATAGAGGATACCTGAATTTCACTACAGGTCAGAATCTCATTGTTTCAAAGAAACAGTTTGGGCAACACTACCTAGTGCTGCTGTTTTCAGAAATGAGAAATGGTGATGAAAGTACTAAAATATCACCAGAGTATGCGACTGCGTCAAAAGCTGAAGCGTTTGCGTTTAAGTGGATGGAAAAGCACCCGAAAGGGACAACGGGATTTGAAGAGAAGTAGCCTGGTTACTTTCAAGTAAAGATCTTTGGATTCAACCTTTATTTGCTTCTCAAATCAAGCTCTTCAGAAAACCCAAATAAGTTGGACGATGCACCTGATAATTTGGACGATGAGGAACTAGACTAACTCCCCCTTACATCTCCCGCGCAACTCCCTTTTTTCTTTTAGCTGCAATTAGCGCTTGTTGGCTGTCAAAAACTTCGAATATATTTAAAGGCTGACGGTGACAACGAACATTAACCAATTTAGTGCCTAATTATTGAGGAGGTTAGAGAGTCATCGATAAGTCTTTTGTGTGTCTGGGCGCGGCACGCCAAGTTGTAGATGGGGGTTCACATAGACAACGTCTTAATAGCAACTTTCACTCTATGTTATTGTAGAAGTAACTGATTCTAAGTGAACTTGAAAACTGTTGTAAGGGAGGTGAAAATGAATGGCAGATATAGTTGATATTGCTGTTGAGGCTGGGGGTTTCACAACACTTGTCGCAGCAGTAAAAGCGGCAGGATTGGTTGAAACATTGAAAGGTAAAGGGCCGTTCACGATTTTTGCGCCAGATGATGGTGCTTTTGCATTGCTTCCCGCAGGCACAGTCGATGGATTATTGAAGAATGTTCCAAAGCTCAAGGCGATTCTGATGTATCATGTTGTTCCGGGAAAGTTTACGGTTGACGAGGTAGGTCAAATGAAGACCGCTAAAACTGTTCAAGGCCAAGAAGTCAAGATTGACGGTCACCATTGGTGGTCTCTTCACATGAACCCGACAATCAATGATGACGCACACATTACAAGCACAGACATTGTAACAGATAACGGCATAATACACGTTTTGGACAGAGTGCTTATGCCAAATATGGAGCTTACGTGTCCTGTGTGCGGAATGGGCTTCATAACGATGGAAGCCATGAGTGCTCATACAAAGAAGGGTCACGTAGCTAAGAAAGTTCCAGAACCGATGCCGGTGGTTGAGGCGGCGCCTGAACCATTGCCACCCACTGAAGTGATAAGAGAAAAGATTCCTGTAGTAGCGAAAGTGACAGGAGTTTTTGAGGTTTTATGTGATGCTGTTGGTAGGTTCCGTTTCCATCTGAAAGCTGATAACGGGCAGATAATTGCTGTAAGCCAATCCTACCTATCAAGACAATCAGCCGAAAATGGCATAGCATCAGTGAAGAAGAATGCTCCAATGGCCAAGATCATTGATCAAACCACTGCGGTGACCTAAACCTAACATTTCCCTTCATTTTTTTATTTAGTCAGAACTGGGAAACTGAGATATAATGCCATATCTTGAGAAAATTCTGTACTGGTTTATCGCTGAAAAGCTTAGCTTGATAGTTACTATCTTGCCATAGTCTAAAAAAGCGCGGGTCAGTCACTTGGACTGGTTTATCGGCTGCTCAGAGCTTTGAACAATTCCTCTTGATAGATGGTGTCCAGCTTGTGCGCAAACGTAAATAAGTCGGTAGATTTCCTAAAAGATTGGACGATGCGGAACTCTTGCAACTCCAGACGATTTCTCCCGCGCAATCTCATTTTTTGGCAAATGTCGTCAGGCTGAAAAAACACATATAAGATAATATATAGAAAAAACCTATCATATTTTAATTAACTTGAGTGGCGAGTCTGTTGGATAAATTGTGCAGAGCGCGCAAAAAAGCTGAAATGGATTATTGGAACAAGAATCTTTGGAAATGGCGGTACTATGTTTGGATTTTGCGAAAGCTGAGGAAATTTCGTAAAAAACCTAATGAAGCTGATGATCGCGTCTGCAAAGAATTGGAACTCATGTTTGAAGTATTCGATAGACCCATCACTGTAGTTGACTTGTGCTGTGGCGATGGAAGTTCCTTGACTAAGCGTCTCCTGAAAAACAAGAAGATAAACATAATCGGTGTTGATATCTCCAAGGAATGCGCTAAATCCTCACGGGCTTTGAGGGCAAGCGGATTTGACTGTGTTGCTGCAGACTGTGAATACAGTCCAATAAAAAACGGTGCAGTCGACGCAGCCATAATTCGTAACTCTCTTCATCATTTGACGGATTTGCGCGGCGTAGTCAAAGAGGTAGGCAGAATTCTTCGCGCCGACTCTGTGTTCTTGATTATTGAAGTCGAGACTAAAAGTCCGATTTCCAATTTTGTCTATCATCGAATCCTTGCAGAACCGAATTATCCTTTTGTCACACAGGAGGATATTGTTCCATACATCAAAGAAGAAGGCTTTGCGGTGAATAGTGTTGCTTCATTCAAGGTGGAAGCAAGGCGGTCTTTTTTTTGTCTCTGCAACAAAGGGAAAAGATTGTGATTCAAACGCATAGCGCTCGTTGTCTGGCTACTTCAAGGCGTACCTGAACAGTGGGCGACAATGCCCAGAACGTCCGAGACTGAATCGAGCAGGAAATCGGGCTTTGCCTCGATAAGCGCTTCTTTTGAGAAGTATCCGCTGCATATTCCAGCGGAGAAGGCACCTGCGCTCTTGGCCGAGGCCATGTCGTCAGGGCTGTCTCCTACCACCAGAATCTGCTCTGGAGATATATCCAAAAGCTCTGCTGTACGCTGAACGATGTCGGGCGCAGGTTTGGGACGATTAACAGCGTCGGAAGTTAAGACGAGATCAAAGCAGTCTCTTATTCCCACGAATTCCAATTCAGGTTCTACTTGGGCTATTGGTCTTCCCCCGATTAACGCCAGTTTAAACCCTCTGGAGTGAAGTTCTCTGACTGTGCGAAGCGCTTTGTCAAACCTTTTCAAATACTTCAGGTGAATTTGCATGTAGATTTCGCGGTGCATTTTGAGACATTTTTGGATCAAATCCTCATCCGCATTTACACTGGAAAAAACTTGGGCAAACTGCGCTTCCAAATCAGAAGCGCCTCTCCGATATAACTCAATGGGATTCGATGCTGGTAATCCAAAGTTTCTCAGTGTTTCGTTAAATGCCATTGAATACGGTTTAGAAATGTCGATTAACGTGCCGTCAAAATCGAAAGCCAGAGCCGTGATGCACAACATAATAATCACTACTTTGAACGCACGCCTTTCCTACAATATACCGCTTAGTGATTTAAGCCTTTAAGAGAAAGGCACAAACCGTTCAACCTTGGGGTCAACGCGCGCAAATCTTCGATTGAATTTCTTCAACGCTTGCCGTGCGAGGATTCATGCCTAGCGATTCGATGAGACAGTTGAGGTAGGCGAAAACTCGCCCTCTCCAAATGCTTGTTTGTTCATTCTCCAATGCGGCTTCCATCAACATGTCCGATAGTCTACTGACTAGATCGCTTACATGCGCCTCTTGATTGCAACATTTCAGCAGTAACTCCTGCTTGATCTTTGCATGTTCCGCTCTGACATTGTGCTCAACAGCCGGCAATTTCATTATCTCATAACGCAAGGACACTCTGCTTCTAAACATGGAGATGATTCTTTGGATTGACTCTTCCAGTTCTCTGTCTGATCGACTTCTCAGTTCTCTGTCACCTATAGCGCTGAATTTTTGTCTGAAAGAACGGAGATCGATTTCATTATTGCTCAGTTTCTGTAGCGCAAGTTTTAGAACAGCCATGTAGTATGTTCGGTATGCTGATTCATAGGGGGTTAACAGGCATAGCCGCATGTTTTCATACGCATCTTCTGAATAACCGAGTTTTTCAACTATCAATTCCTTGAAGAGAGAAAATGGAAAATTATACTCTATGTAGAAGCATGCAAAATCAGTCAAGTGCGAAAAAGTCTGTAATGGATTGCATTTCTCAATGCAGCCGGATTCAAGCAACTTGTTTTCATTGTCAAGGTTCTTTCTCAATACCTCTAGTTTTCCCTGTCTTGAAGAAATCAGTTGACTGACATAGGCTGGATCATTGACTATTCTTTCTCTGACAAGTGTCGCAAGCTTCTTGAAATCTTCTCTTTTTACGCGTAGAAATCCCTCAGCCGTCATTTCGTAAGGCAGATTGAAATCCGTGGACCCCAGCAAGGCTTGCGGGCGTTTCCTGTGCAACTCGCAATAGTACTGTTGAGCGATTTTGCTGTAGCCGACCAGATTCAATGTCCAAACTGAAGCACGAGGACGTGTTTGCGTTATTGTGAGCGCTTTTTGAGAGGAACTAGGCACTTTTTTTCTTTGGTTCATTATTAATTAATGCACTCCTTGTCCTGAGGCAACCTTTTACTGGTTTTAGCGTGAGGGAGTCCACCAATTGCGCCCCCGAATAGGCACATTTGTTGTGCTCTGCAAAGAGAAAACTTTCCTAAGGCCAATCGTGGTTGAATGTCATCTGGGAACAAACCTTGAATGTAGTGAGGGAAGACGCGGCTAAACTTTATTTCCATAATCACGTTGGGTTCGTCTATTACCCGCATTGTGGGCACATTTGGATCAAAAAAAGATACAGAATTGAGACCCGTGCGCAAGTCACTGTCGAAGGTTATTCGGACATGACTCACTGGGTCATAGAATGCTTCGCGGTAGTACTCAACAATCACAACGGGCTGAAGAAGATTTTGCCGAGATTCCACGTAGACGTTTCTTAGAAAGCGGTTCTTTGAGTCAGCTAAAAAGCCAAAATCCCCAGATATGATCCGGTCGGCTTCTTCTCGAGTTACTTTCGCGTCCTCCTTGAGAATGTACTCGCCAAGTTTAGTTTTCCGTTCAAACTTGATTTTTGTGTCTTTTAAGTCATAGATTCGCATTCTATACTTTTTCCGCCGATAGATACCTGCACACTTTTCATACAGGGAGGTGTTCATGAAATCGTCAAAGTATAGGTTACGTATGTGGTAACCACCTTCAGGTCCGGTGAACGGATCTGGTTTGAAAAGTAACGTCACTCTCTTTTTGAGCACTTGATATTGTAGTGGAGAGAGTTCGTATTTGTATTCATGTCTCAGAATCTTCGCACTCAACTCAGGCATGTTCAGTCACCATCATTATTGGGCGTCAGAGTTGTAGCTAACGAATCTACTTCAATCAACCCAAGGGTCTTTCTGTTTCTGCCCTCATAAAAGGTTTTTTCAGATTTGAACCCGAATCAGCGAGCAGGACTAAATAACTGACCTAAAATAGACATTTGGCGAGCGAATATACCTGTCTATAGCCAGCATAGCATAAAAGTAAGAGAATCACGGATTTGGTAAGTTTGTTAAGTGCATTTTCCCAATTGCGGTGAAATTTTGGCAAAAGAATATTAAGTTCAGATCCTAATTTAAGTGAAATATGAGAAGAATAGTACTAATTGTATTGTTGGTGTGTTCTTGTTTACTGGTGGTTTCTGTAGCATATGTGCTGTCGAGTTATTCTTCGCCAGCAGTTAATCCAACGCCAACTCCTACTCCGAGTGCTTCACCTTCTCCTTCGTCTTCTCCATCGCCTACTCCCTCATCCACTAGTACTCCTTCACCAACCAGTACTCCTTCGCCGACAGCCAACCCAACATCAAATCCAACGTCAAATCCCACATCAAATCCAACATCATCTCCTACTCCGAGTGCTTCGCCTTCTCCATCCCCTACTCCTTTACCTACTGACCACGTGAATAAGGCAGACCATGAAGACCCTGCAGATTACACATGGGATAGCTCCACGATTATTGATATAACCTTAAGTGGAAATTCGATTACGGTTAACCCAGCGG